>Ga0182024_10000974_pt1 | contig 74111 bp, 65 predicted proteins | sample P32metaG_FD_120480 | JGI IMG/M metagenome (GOLD analysis project Ga0182024, IMG submission 120480) | Permafrost microbial communities from Stordalen Mire, Sweden - P3-2 metaG (Illumina Assembly) | ecosystem: Environmental > Terrestrial > Soil > Wetlands > Permafrost | place: Sweden: Stordalen...
CTCAGCGTCGCGGCTTCCGCGCCGAGCATCATCGACAGGATATGGCGATCCTCGTTGCTCGAGAGTTGGCGCACGTCATGACTGCTCATCGACAGCCGCTTGAGCTTGCCCCAGCCGCCGTCGCGCCGCCGCTCGCGATGGAAAAGGCTGACGACCATTCCCTCGCCCTCGAGCGTTCGCGAGACGTCGACGACGTAGAAGATTTCGCGATGGCCGTCGAAACTATCGGTGCCGAGCGTTTGCTCGCGGAGGGTCATCGCGCTGCGCAATTCGGAGAGCGTTTGCTTCCACTCGCTGGCACCGTCGCGGCCGCGCGCTTTGGAACTGCTCTGAGCGCGCCGCCAGCCTGCTCGTCTTGAATACATGTCAATCGCTCCATCGATTTTATCCGTCTCGAAATCATCTTCTGGAAGAAGCTCGAGGCTGCGCTGGGTGTCCCACTCCTTAGTGTAGCCGCCTGCGTCGGCGGACAGCAGGGTGGCGTAAATGTGCTGGCATGGCTCGCCGTCGCGCAGGTATACAGGGCATTCGCACTCATAGCGCACGACGCCCTTCAAACGCGTCAACGATACCGGATAGAACTGGCTGCTGGTGACGGTCGCAAAGATCGACGCACCTTCTTGCCCGTTGATCTCAACGCGGCCTTGCTCGAAGTGCTTTTCGCCGAGTTCTCGTTCCCGCGGCGAGAACTCATCAGCGAATTTCTCAGCTAACGCCATTCGAAAAAACCAGACAGGTAACCACGGACACCCCCCGCGAACCCAGCGCGCGGGGAATCCGGCGATTATACCGAATTCGAGTCTGTCGACTATGCCGTTGACGTAATTGGCGCCGGCTGATTTGCGGCGCCAGCACAGAACCTGGCCAGCCGATGCGAATATTCCGCCCGGAAAGCGACCAGCGGCATCAGGTGAGCGACATCGGGAACGATCCAGAGCTGATCGGATAGATGGCGATTGGCATGGACCGTCATGACGCGCGTGAGCCGATCGCGGCCCTGGCCGTTGACGAACACATCGGCGCCGGGCAACACCATCATCACAGGGCAGGAAACTTCACTGAGCAATCGTTCAACAGTGACGGCATGGTAGTCTGCTTTCGACAAACATTGGGCCAACACGAGTGCAAGCCGTTGGAAGATTTTGACGGGCAGTCCGAGCTGGGACATGTGAGCGGCGGCGGCGGCTGCGAAATCGGTGAAAGGGCTGTCGAGCACGACTCCGGCGACGTCGGATCGACCGGCCGCGACGGCCAGCGCGACGGCCGCGCCCATGCTCGCACCGAAGAGCGTCATCTTTTGTGTATCGGCCGAACGCTGCTGGTGGAGCTGGTCGATGGCCTGGGCGATGTCGTGGCGTTCGAAATAGCCTCCCGTGCAGGCGCGGTCGCCGCTCTCGCCGTGGGCGCGCAGATCCGGAACGTAAAGGTTGAAACCGAGGGCGTGCCACGTCGGAGCCCATGCGAGCGCGCCCACTTTGGCGTCGGCGTAGCCGTGAATGAGGATCGCGCAGCGACCGTTGGCGTTCGCATTCGGAATCCACCAGCCGGCGATTTTCAGTGGCTGCTCGCGCTCATCGCGAACCGTGAAGTTCATTGTTTCAAACGGCAATCCCACGTCGGCGGGGCTCAGGCGGCGGAGCACCCAGAGCGCTTTGCCGTCGGTCATTCTCGGCGGGTGCAGCAGCGACCACGCCATGAGCCAGACGGCGATGGTGCTTATCACGGCACCGGTTAGCAGCGCCATCGCGATGAACAGAAGAAGGCCATGGCTCATCGTTGCGATGATATGGGTTCGCGTCGAAATCTTTAACTTTCAGGACGGGGGCGTCCGATAACTCATTTCAGAGGTCCGTGCATGGATGAACGGACGCGGTGCAAAAGTTCCAGCAAAGGGAGCGGACAAGTGAAAAAATGGGTCTGCATGTTGATGGCGACCGCCGGAGCGCTCGTGGGTTGCCAGACCGAGCAGAAGCCGGTGGCAAGCCGTTCCTCGGTGCTGGATGTCGGCGGGCCGCCGCAGGGATATCCGGTTGAGGGAGGCTTTGCTGGCCGCGGCGCGTATTCGGCTGCAAATGCCGCGTCTCAATCCACGTACCAGCTTCCGTCGATCACACCACCCCCACAGCCGATTCCCGCGGCAGTGGTTGAAACGCAAACACCGGCGATTCCCGCGGCTTCATCGAGCCGGGGAAATCGCGATGCCGGCGGCCAGCGCTACACCATCAAAGCCGGCGACACCCTCTATCACATAGCCAAAGTCCAGTACGGCGACGGCAAGCAATGGCAACGCATCGCCAGCGCAAACCCGGGAATCTCGCCGACATCGCTTAAAGTGGGACAGATTTTGGTGATGCCTTAGCGGCGTAATGGAATACGCCAACGAGGTCACGATGCCGTCCGGACACGGAGTGCCCAGACGGTTTTTTGCGCCGATCGGTTACTTGCCCATTGAGCGGAAGCTTTCGATGCACCGCGCTGCAGCGTTCATGGGTCGCGGCGAGCGCGTCGCCGTGAGTTGCCAAACCCCATCCCTCGCGGGAAAGTGTCGCTCCTCACACGCTTCAGGAGGCTCGGTTGGACGCAACAACATCCCGGCGGGAATTTGTGAAAGTCGCCACCGCTTCGATGGCGGCTTCGGCGCTGGCTCGGCCGACGCAATCGGCGTCGGCCGAGCCAGTGGCTTTTCAACTCGGCACAGGGCAGTCGGGGCGGAAGCCGAATGTCATCTTCATCATTCTCGATGATCTGGGGTCGATCGATCTGAATTGCTATGGCGCGACGGATCTGGTGACGCCGAATCTGGATGCGCTGGCGGCGTCGGGGGTACGCCTTACCGGGTTCTGTGCGGCGTCTCCCGTCTGCTCTCCATCGCGGGCGGCGGTTCTCACCGGGCGCGTGCCGCAGCGGGCGGGGCTGCCGGACAATGCATCGTCGCGGCCAGGCGGGGCGGGGATGCCGGCGGATGAGATCACGATGGCGCAGGTGTTCAAAGCCGCCAGCTATGCGACGGGCCACGTCGGCAAATGGCATCTGGGCTATGCGCCCGGCATCATGCCAAACGCGCGCGGGTTTGACAGTTCGTTCGGCCACATGGGCGGGTGCATTGATAACTACTCGCACTTCTTCTACTGGGACGGTCCCAATCGCCACGACCTGTGGGAGAACGGGGTGGAAACCTGGCACGAAGGGGAGCACATCGGCGATCAGACCGTCGCCCATTGCGAGGCGTTTTTAGAGAAGCACAAGGACAAGCCGTTCTTTTTGTATTGGGCGATCAACCAGCCGCACTATCCGTTGCAGGGCCGAGCCAAATGGCGTGAGTATTACAGGCGTCTTCCGTCCCCGCGGTCGATGTACGCCGCGAGCGTTTCGTCGCTCGATGAAATGGTCGGGCAGGTGATCGCGAAGGTCAAAGCACTTGGCCTGCTCGATAACACGATCATCGTGCTCCAATCCGATCATGGCCATTCCACCGAAGAGCGGAGCTTTGGCGGCGGTGGAAACGCCGGCCCGTATCGTGGCGCGAAGTTCAGCCTCTTCGAAGGGGGCATCCGCGTCATTAGCATGATCAGCCATTCGGGATCGCTTCCCGCCGGCGCCGTGCGCGATCAATTCGTCACGGGTTGCGACTGGATGCCCACGCTGGCCGAACTGAGCGGCGTCGAGCTTCCGAAAAGGCGTCTCGATGGCAAGAGTATGACGGCCGTGCTCAAGTCCGCAAAAGCGCCAAGCCCGCACGGGACATGGGGCTGGCAACTTGGCCAGCAATGGGCCGTTCGCGATGGAACCTGGAAGCTGATCGGCAATCCGCGCGATACGAGCAATAAAGCCCCCGTCATCGGCAAGTATTTCCTGAGCGATCTATCCAAAGACGTCAGCGAGATGGCGGATTTTTCGGAGAAAGAGCCAGAGCGATTGAAGCGCATGATCGCCATGCACGATCGATGGGCGGCGGACGTGAAGGACCGGGCGTGACCGCGCGGTTTGCTGACGGCATCTATTTGATTTCAGGCGGGATTCTTCCGAAAGCGATTTTGTCGTCCATGTGATGGCGAAAGCCATGCATCGATCCGAAATAGACCGCGGACGCTCCCCAACGCCGATTAATTTTGTCGACGGCCCGTGAGACAATTCGCGGTTTCTCCATCTCATTAATCAGCGGGTATGACACCTGCGCGACTGGCACCAAGCCGGCCACTTCCGCGCCGACTTTAATCGGTGGATCGCTGTCGGGAATGCGTTGCCGCCAGAGCTTTTGGAATTCTTCCAAAAGGGTCGGCGTGTCCTGCACATAAGGCAGGGCAACTTCTTCATGCCAATATTGGCCGCGGGCGTTTCTTAGATGCACTCTCAGGTATTGGGCAAAGTAACCATCCTGTCGCAGCCGTGCGCCCAGTCTGCAAAGTAACCGGGTGATGATGCCGTGCGCGCCATCGTTGTTTCGGAATCTCGGCTCGAGCACGCTTGCATGGCTCATCGATCGACGCCGCGTGGAAGGCTCCGGATCATCATGACCATGAAAGCCCGCCCACCAGTTTGCGCCGCAGACCGAACCCCAAACATGAATCGCCTGCTGCTTGCTGAGCATCCACAAATCTTCGACGCTCCGAATGCCGTGCGCACGAAGTCGAGCAACCATGCCATGACCGATTCCACAAAGATCATCGAGTGAAAGATGATCCAGCCTGCCGGGCAGTTCAGCGGGATCCAATACCGTTAGTCCGTCCGGCTTTTGGAGTTCACTGGCGATCTTCGCCAGCAGACGAGTCGGCGCGATACCGATGGAACAAGTCAGCCATGGGCTGAAATCGCGCAGAAGCTGTTGCTTGATGAGGCGTCCGAGCGCAATGGCCCTTTCCCGCTTTCGCTCCTCACCCAGAAGCTGAATGGCCCATTCATCGATCGAATATACCTTGTGCACGGGCAAACAGTGGTCAATGCTGCGCAGAATCGCGTGATGTATCGTGACATAGACGTCCGGCCGGGCTTTGACGAGCGTGATTTCAGGGCATAATCGTCGTGCGTCTCTCACGAGCGTGCCGGTTTTCACGCCAACGCTTTTGGCGCCGTGGCTGGCGGCGATGATGCAGGTGTTTTCGGATTCAACCGGAATGACCGCGACTTTGCGGCCGCGCAATTCTGGCCGGAGATGCTGTTCGACAGACGCAAAATAGCTGTTCATGTCGATCAACATCCAATTCATCATGGCATGGACCGACGACGATGACATGGTGGATTCGGCGCCCATATTTCTCGCTTAAAAGAGCGGCATTTGCCCGTTCGTTTCCGGACGGCGGAAATGAGCCGTGGAGAGCGGGCGGATGTCGCGGTTCAGGCCGTACTTTCGCGTAAAGACGTCAAACGTTTGGGAGAGTTGTTCCGCCAGCGGGCCTCGTCCGCGCCGGCGATCCGGAGATGAAGCCCGGTACAGTTTTCCACCGGAAGCCTGACGTATGAATGACTCGACTTTCCTCGCGCGGTCGGGATGGACGGATCGTTTCAGCCAGTCGAGAAACAGATCCTTGATCTGATAAGGCAGCCGGAGCAGCACCCACGCGGCTCGACGGGCGCCGGCTTCCGAGATCGCCTCCAGGATTCGCGGCAACTCCACATCCGTCAGCCCCGGAATGATCGGCGCGATGTTGACCGACACGGGAATGCCCGCGGCGGTTAATTCACGGATTGCCCGCAATCGCCCGGCCGGCGATGACGGGCGCGGCTCCAGCTTCTGCGCCAGGTCCGCATCCAGCGTCACCAGCGTGATCGTAACTCGCCCCGCGTTCATCCCGGCAAGGCGCGACCACAAATCGACATCGCGCAGCACCAACGCGCTCTTGGTCATCGTCGTCACCGGCTGCCCGCAGTCGGCCAACACCTCCAGGCACTGGCGGGCGATACGCATCTTGTGTTCGATCGGCTGGTAGATATCCGTGATCGCCGACATCACGATCGGCTGCGGCTTCCATCCCGGTGACGCGAGTTCCTGCTTGAGCAACCGGGCCGCGTCGGGCTTGGCCATCAGCTTGGTCTCAAAATCCAATCCGCAACTGAAGCCGAGATATTCGTGGTACGGCCGGGCGAAGCAGTAAATGCATCCATGCTCGCAGCCGCGGTAGGGATTCAACGTCCAATCGAATGGCACATCCGCGGTCTTGGGAACTTGATTGATGATGCGTTGCGTGCGATCAAAAAACACCTGCCGCTCGACTCGGCGAGACGAGCCGTCTTCATTTTGCTGTTCAATCCATTGTCGATCGATCTCTTCACCCAGAACATGCAGCCGGACGGCCTCAAAGCGATTGCCAGGATTCAGGCCGGCCCCGCGTCGATGCGCCAGGCCGTTGGGGAGTGCGTCGCGGTATGAGAAATCGTCCTCATTCATACCGAACATAATGCTAACGAGAGCCGCCCGCCGTCAACTCTATTCTTGCACGAATTGTTTACTATTTAGTAAACATTGAATCGCGCGTGGAACGACAGCGAACGGTGGCGAACCCTTGAAGCGCCGGAAGATTAGCCGGAGAGCCGCGAACCTGCGTCACGCCTTGGTCAGGTAGGTTGTGTAGACCTCATCCTTTACTTGATAGAAAGGCATCAGTTTCGCGGTCGCTTGCGGCAGGTCATTGGTTGTCACGCGCACCGTTGGTTCCACCGTCGCGACTAACATGACCGGCCCGCGCATGATCGCAACGAGATTCGAATGTTGCTCGTCGATTGCCTCCTCGCGCTGGCTCATCGGAATTGTCGCGTCGATCACGTCGCCCGCTTTCCAGGTTCGGCGAATCTCCAGAAACCGCCCCGGCCGCGGCGCTTGCGGCGATGGCTCTCCGTTCACGGACACGTGCATGTCCGGCGACCATTGCGGCACGCGAAGGCTGATCGCGAATTCGCCGGAGCCGTTCACGGTGATGCGGGTACTGTCGCTCTCGGGATAGCTCGTCTCCTGAACGAGTCGAACGTTGTTCCACTTCACTTCCGATGGCGCATACAGGTTGACGTAAACCCCGTTTTCATCGTGCAGGTAAATGCTGACGAGATAATCCGCCACGACCTGCGGATATGTTCCGGCGCAGCATGGCCAGCGCGAATCACGATATGTCTTTCGGGCCAGCGGGGAATAATCGGAGTAGTAAAACGTCTGCCCTTCCGGCCCCATTTCCCTGGCGGCAAGGATGCCGTTGTAGAGCATCCGCTCGAGTCCGTCGCCATAGCGCGATTCGCCGGTGATCCGCATTAGATATCGCGCAAGCTTGAAGTGCGCGTACGACCCACACGGCGTCTCAAAATGGTTGTGCGTCGTCGTCAGACTCTTGCCCAGCAGCCCCTTGCCGGGCTGAACGAACTCTTCGTTCGGTCCCCAGCCGCCGGACGCAAACCACTGCGTCTTTTCCAGCATGTCCCAGGCGTTGGTCACGGCGTGCAGATACTTTTCGTCGCCCAGCGCCAGATACGCCTTGGCTGCCGAAGACAACGCATTGAAATGACTGTAAGCGTGCAGTCCCGGCAGCACGTTCCGTCCTTTTGACAGCGGATCAAAATAAGGCCGGTCGTGCAGATATTTTTGAGCCATCGTGAGATAACGATCTTCGCCGGTCGCTTCGTGGGCGAGGAACAGGTTCTCCGGCATGGTGTAGGCTTCATCCCATGTGTAACGAATGTCCTTGTGCGGGTGCTGGGCCTGTTCAGCACGCGTCTCGGCTCGCTCAGGCAGATATTTCAGCGCCTGGTCCGTTGCGCGAGTGAGGATATCGCGCGCCCGCTCGATGCCCGCGAGCTTGTACGACTCAATCAAGCCAAGCACATGCTTGTCATAGCAGTACGCGCGATATGGATGATCATCGTAAAACGATTTCGGCCCACCGAGGGCTTGGTCGAACCCATCAATCAGATTCTCAACTTTATCGCGAATCTTCGAATCGCCGGTCGCGGCATAAAACCGCGCCAGCGCGGATACCCATTGCCCGAAGCTGTGTCCCGGCGCAAAGTTCGTAGGGTCATACCAGCCGCCCATGTCTTTGCCCGGCGCTGGCAGCCCGCTGCGCTGTCGATACACCTTCAGCACGCGATCGACATTGAGCGCCATGAAGTAATCGAGTGTGTGGTCGAACTGCGCCTTGAGCGGCCCCGCTGTCAGCTTCACGTCGCCGTATCCGAACTGATTCAATTTCGTGCGCGACCGTTCTTCCCCGGCGCTAACCGCGCCAGCAGAAGACGCCACAACCGCGGCTGCCGCCATCGACGCCATGAATTCCCGCCGTGAAACTGAGCCGATCTGACGCCTCCAGTAAATCTGTTCGAACGCCGTCAATTCTGCGGCGAAGCTTCGCCGCGGTCAAAAGACGATCCGAAACTCGATTCCGGCGTCACCCTGCAAGAGTGAGCGTCGGGCGGCCAACGCTGCATCGAGTTGCCCGTTTTCCCCGGAGATCGGCCAGCCTGAGCGTGGCATGAACGCGCCCGGCACTCTATGATCGCGCCCAACGATGGACGCCAACCCGTCCGCGGAGATCGCCGCGCCCAGCTCAACGCCGACACTTGCCCGATGGCGCTCGATTGGTCGAGCGCTGCGGCATCGCAATTATCGGCTGTTCTTCTCGGGGCAGATCGTCAGCCTCTGCGGCACATTCCTTACGCAGGTTGCAATCATCTGGCTCGTCTACAGCAAAACCGGCAGTGGCCGTATGCTGGGATTCACCGCGTTCGCGGGGCAGATTCCGTCGTTTGTGCTGGGGCCGTTCGCGGGCGTGTGGGTCGATCGGCTGAACCGCCGAAAGCTCATTGTCACGACGCAGATCCTGGCGATGATGCAATCGTTCTCGCTTGCCGCGCTCGTTTACTTTTGCGACAAGCCGTCGATCGTCGTGCCGGGATTGATCGCGCTGGCATTTATTCAGGGGCTTATCAACGCGTTCGACATGCCGGGCCGGCAGGCGTTTCTGGTGGAGATGGTTGAGAGCCGCGATGACCTGGCCAATGCGATCGCGCTGAACTCGACGATGGTCCATGCGGCTCGATTGATTGGGCCGGCGCTGGCGGGTTTTCTATTGCACTATGCGGGTGCGGCCATCTGCTTTTCGCTCGACGGCATCAGCTACATCGGCGTAATCATCGCGCTGTTGGCGATGCGTATCAAACCGCGCCCGCTACGACTGCACAGCGGTAGCGTAATCGATGAGCTGAAAGATGGCTTCCACTACGTCTGGAACGTTCGCCCGATTCGCTCGATGCTTCTGCTGATGGCGCTGCTGAGCCTGACGGGAATGCCGGCGTTCTCCGTGTTAATGCCCATCTTCGCCACGGCGCTGGCGCGCGGCGCCAGCGGCTCGGAAGTGCTTGGCATTCTCATGGGCGCCGCCGCTTCTGGCGCGCTGGCTGGCGCGATCTACCTGGCATCGCGAAAATCCGTGCTGGGCCTCGGTGGATTGATCGCCGGCGTCTCGGGTTTCTTCGGCCTCGCGCTGATCGCGTTCTCCTATTCGCATCACCTCTGGCTATCGATGCTGATCGTTCCGGTTGCCGGCTGCTCGATGCTCATCACCTTCGCTTCTTCCAACACCGTGCTGCAAACGCTGACCGACGACGAAAAGCGCGGCCGCGTAATGAGCTTTTTCACCATGGCCTTCGTCGGCATGACGCCGTGGGGGAATCTGCTGGTCGGCTTGAGCGCTGACGCGCTGGTGAGCAAGAACCCCATAGCAGCGTGGGCGAAGTTCGACGGCGCAGCAGCCACGCTGCGAATCGCCGGCGTGATCAGCATCATCGGGGCGCTCAGCTTCGCGATTAAGCTCCCATCGATGCGCCGCCTGGCCCGGCCGATTTACATGGAGAAGGGAATCTTGCCGCAAGCGGTGGCAACAGGGATCCAGGATGCGACTGAAGTCGTCAGCGGGCATGAGCAGCAATGACGCTACTCGGCCGCGATGGTGACGGCTTTCGATGCTGGCGCGAGACAAGTCGAGTCATTGCACGCCTGATACGTAAGTGAAACGCGAACCGACGACCCCGCCTTCGGCCGCTGCACAAACTGAACGATGAACTTCACTTCGCCCGCGTAAACGCGAATCGCTTCATCGGCAAATGGGAATCGCTGCTCGATGGCAGCCGGATAAGTCACCTGCGCGCCGCCGGCATCGACATGCAATGCGGCGGCCACCAGCCCTTGCCCGACGTCATGCGCGTTGATGTGAAAACCGTCAGCGATGGTCGCACGAATTTCCAAAACGGTGGGTGATGCCCACCGTGCCGCAAGCTGGACGACATCTTCGGCTCGTTTCGTGATCGGCTCCTCCGATTCCAGCGGCCCGGGCCTCACCGTAAACCCATCGGCAGCGTTCAGATACTGGCTCATCGCCTGCACCATCGAACTCATCGACTCGGCATAATCGACTGTCTGTTGAGCAAATGTCGCCAGCGTGGTCAGCGCGCCCTTGGGTTGATCAAGCCCGAGAAGCACCATCGCCGCGATGGCATTGCCGCTGGGCAGTGGGCTATCCTGCGATGCCTTCTGTCGCACAATCAATTCATCGTCACCAGCTTGCGTGAAGAAGAATCCGCCGTAGCGATCGTCGACGAATCGTTGCAGCATCAGCACCGCGATCGCCGCGGCGTGCTGCTTCCATTCAATGTTGCCTGTCGCTTCATGCAGCGCGAGCAGCGCCTGCGAGAAGAATGCATAGTCGTCGAGAAACCCGGCATATTTTTTCACGCCTTGCCGGCTGGCGCGATATAGCCCGCCGGATGGATCGCGATGTTTTGTCAGCAGGAATCGCGCCGCCTTGTCGGCCGCATCAATGTATCGCGGCTCATTGAGCACCTTGCCGCCGTGCGCCAGCGCGCGAATCATCAGCGCGTTCCAGCTCGTCAGCACTTTCGTATCGAGCAACGGCTGCTTTCGCTGATTGCGGGCGTCTAGCAGTTTCTGCCGCATCGGCGCCAGCCGCTCATCCAATGCAGGGTCCAACGCCTCGGGCAAAAACAGGACGTTCTTCGTCAGTGTCCCGTCACCGTGATGTGGATCGGCAAAGTTCGGTCCACGATCCACGCCGTATGCTCTGTTAAATAGTGCGGCGTCTTCATCGCCGAGCACATGCTTGGCCTCTTCAAAAGTCCACAGATAGTTCAACCCCTCATGAGAATCGACCTCGGCGTCAAACGCCGTGTAAAACGCGCCCTGCGGACACGTCATCTCGCGCAACACGAAATCAAAAATGTCGCGCGCGACGTTCGCATAGTTCGCGTCTCCCGTCTGACGATGTGCCTCGGCATAAATCCAGCCGAGCATCGCATTGTCGTACAGCATGATTTCAAAGTGCGGGACCAGCCATCGCGCATCGGTCGAGTAGCGATGAAACCCGCCACCCAGGTGATCGCGAATCCCGCCGTCGGCCATGGCGTTCAACGCGTGCAGCAGCGGCTTGCGAATGTGCTGCTTCTCGGCCGGCTTCGCGTCCTTGAGCGTGTGCAGCAAGAGCTCCAGCAATGTCTCGCGCGGAAACTTCGGCGCTGATCCAAAGCCGCCAAGATCTGGGTCGTAGTCGGCAATGGATCGCTCAATGAGTTCGTCGATGAATTTCTGATTGACTTCCAGCGGCTCTTTCGGCGCGGGCGGCATCGCCAGCCGCTGAAGAAGTTCAACGAGTTGGTTGGCGGTGCGGTCGATGTCATCGCGGCGATTCTTCCACGTGTCGTCAATCGCCCGCAGAATCTGCACAAACTTATCCGGCGGGAAATACGTCCCCGCGTAAAAAGGCTTCAAATCCGGCGAGAGCCACGCGCTCATCGGCCAGCCGCCGTGACGGGTGATCAACTGCAGCGCCGTCATATAAAGCTGGTCGACATCCGGCCGCTCCTCGCGGTCCACTTTGATGTTCACAAACAGCCGATTCATCTCCGCGGCGACGGCCTCATTCTCAAAGCACTGCCGTTCCATCACGTGACACCAGTAGCAGGTCGAGTAGCCGACGGAGAGAAAGATCGGCCGATTCGTCTCCCGCGCCAGCTTGAACGCGTCAGCACCCCACGGATGCCAATCCACCGGGTTGTGTGCGTGCTGCAAAAGGTAAGGCGACGACTCATCAATGAGCCGATTCGTGTGCTGATGGACGCCGTTGGATGGTTCGCTCAAAACTGCTCCGATCAAAAATCAGCGCTCGATGATACGCGCGAAGACGATCAAACGCTTGAGGATGGCGCTCGCTCACTCTCGCAAGTAATGCATTTTGTGGAAGGGTAATGATTCCGGCAAATCTGAACTAACTCCTATTTAGTTTTGACGCTTTGACTGCCGCGGCTTATCGTCACGGCCTCAGCAGTATTCACTCGAATTATCGGGACGACTCCGAATGAAGCACTTGCCACTTCTGCTCTGTACGCTCGGCCTGCTTTGCACCCACGCCGCTTTCGGCGCGGATCACGAGTACGACTGGCCAAAGATGAAGGCGATCACGCCACGCGGCTACGTCGCCTACCGCGCGAAAACGCCGATCACGATTGATGGCAATGCTGCTGAACCGTCATGGGCCGACGCGCCGTGGACGGAAGATTTCCAGGATATCGAAGGACCTTCAAAGCCGGCTCCGCGATTCCGCACGCGGGCCAAGATGTTGTGGGACGATCAGTATCTATATGTGTACGCGGAGCTGCGCGAGCCGCATGTGTGGGGGACGATCACGAAGAAGAATGAGGTGATCTTCAACAACAACGACTTCGAAGTCTTCATCAATCCCGATTCCAGTAATCACAACTACTACGAATACGAGATGAACGCCCTGAACACGATCTGGGAGCTGACGCTCGATCGGCCCTATCGGGACGACGGGCCGGTGCATCTGGGAACGAACCTGGAAGGGCTGAAGTCAGCGGTTCACGTCAACGGAACGCTGAACGATCCATCCGATTCCGATCAAGGCTGGTCCGTCGAGATCGCGTTTCCGTTTAAGGACCTGACGAAATACGCGAAGGTTGTGCAATGTCCGCCGGTGGATGGCGAGCAATGGCGGATCGATTTTTCCCGCGTCGAATGGGTCATTGACATCATTGATGGAAAGTACGTCAAGGTTCCGAATCGCCCGGAAGATAACTGGGTCTGGTCGCCGCAGGGCGTGGTTGATATGCATCGGCCCGAGCGCTGGGGCTATGTGCAGTTCTCCACCGCCGAGCCGGGGTCGGCGACGTTCAAGCCTGATGCGACGCTCCCAGTCCGCGATCTGCTGATGGAGGTTTACCACCGCCAAAAGGCGTTTCAGAAAGCCAACGGGAAATACGCCGCTTCGCTTGACGAACTGAAGATGGATACGCGGCAGGTTGCGCCGATGACCGGGCCGCTGGCGTTTAAGCCCAGTGCAAATGGTTACACGGCGACCGCGGAGTTCAAGATCGCAGATGCGTCGCAAACGATGCACGTCGCCCAGGATTCGCATCTATGGACCGACGAACAGACGCAGAAGCTTGCCGAACCACCTGATCGTCTTGGCAAGGCCGATCCGGAAATCGCCAAGCTGGTCGCTGACGTGAGTCAGGAAAACGTCACTGCGATTCTCAAGAAACTCGAAAGCTTTGGAACGCGCAACACGATGTCCGATCCGACTCAGCCCAATCGCGGCATCGGTGCCGCCCGGCAGTGGATCTTCGACCAATTCAAGAGCTACAGCCCCCGTTTGCAGGTGAGCTTCGATACGCACCAGATCCCCAGGGGCGGCCGCGTGTGGAGGGACGTCGAGCTGCGAAACGTCGTTGCGATACTTCCCGGCAAGCAAGACCCCAATCGCTGGATCATCATCAGCGGGCATTACGATTCGTTGAATCTGCGCGTGCCGCCCGGCGCGAGGGCATGGACAGAGGAGACGACCGAACTGCTCGCCCCCGGCGTCAGCGACGACGCCAGCGGCACCGCCTGCGCGATGGAAGCGGCTCGGGTGCTGTCACAGCATGAGTTTCGTGCGACGCTCGTGTTCGTCGCTTTCGCCGGCGAGGAGCAGGGCCTCGTCGGCTCGCGCGCCATGGCCAAGCGCGTCAAGGCGAAGAACCAGGAGATCGAAGCGGTTCTGAACAACGACATCATCGGCAACGACGTCGCCGGCAACGGGAAAAGTGTCAAAGATCATGTGCTGGTTTTTTCGGAAGACCCGGATGACTCCCCCTCGCGCCAAATCGCACGATATGTTGCCGGCACGGCGATGACGTACTTCCCGGAGATGCACGTGGATACCATCTTCCGCCGCGATCGCTTCGGCCGGGGCGGGGACCAAACGTCGTTCAACGCCGAGGGCTACGCCGGCGTCCGCTTCACCACCGCCAGCGAGAATTTTTCGAATCAGCACTCGCCGACCGACACGCTGGCCAACGCGTCGCCGGCCTACGCGACGAAAGTAATCCGCGTCAACGTGGCAACGGCTGCAAGCCTAGCGGTCGCGCCGCGCCCGCCGCTCACGCGAGCGCCCGCCGTCGAGCTGCGCAACCGGCCCGGCCTGACGCGCGGCACCGGCTACGACGCGGTCATGCGCTGGCAGCAGCCGCACCCGGATGATGACCTGGCCGGCTTCCTTGTCACCATGCGAAGCACCACGGCCGCCCAATGGGAGAAGCAGGTTTGGGTTGGCAATGTCCGCACGTTCACGATGAAAGATGTTCCGATCGACCAGTTGGTGTTCGGCGTGAAAGCCGTCGATCGCGCCGGACATGAAAGCCCGGCGTCGGCCTATACCCTGCAGCCGTTCCTGGTCGGCGGCAGCGCCGATTAACTTCCATCGAGTCTGTTTGCGAGAGATCTATGAACAAGCACATCACGCGCCGGCGTTTCGTCGCCGCCGCTGGAATCGGCGCTCTGGGCGCGTCCGCGCTGGCCAAGGCGCAGGAATCCAAAGCGCCCACGGCACTCGTTCGCGGCGCCATTAAGCCGATCGTCGTCAGCTCGGCTAATGGCAACATCTCCAAAAACAGCGACGGTGAAACCGCGATCGCCAAGGCGTTCAAGATGATCACCGGGGGCAGCGACGTGCTCGATGCCGTCGTGGCCGGTGTGAACATCCTCGAACTCGACCCGGAAGAAACCAGCGTCGGATTCGGCGGCCTGCCCAACGCCGACGGCGTCACGCAGCTCGATTCGTCGGTCATGCACGGGCCGAAAAAACGCGCCGGCGCCGTCGCCGCGATTGAAGGCGTCCGAACTCCCTCGCTCGTCGCGATGAAAGTCATGCAGGAGACCGATCATCACCTGATCGTCGGCAAGGACGCCGCCCAGTTCGCGAAGCTGATGGGCTTCAAGGTCGAGCCGGATCTGCATACGGATAAATCGCGCAAACTCTATCTCGAATGGAAACGCCGAATCGATCCGGAGCACTACCTGAATCCGAAAACGCGTGCCGACGCCGGCCGGAACGCGGCGATGAGCATGATTCGCGACGGCCTCATCGACCCGCTGCATTACTTCGGCACCATCAATTGCAACGCCATCAATTCCAACGGAGAAGTGTGCGGCGTCACCACCACCAGCGGACTTGCGTTCAAAATCCCCGGACGCGTGGGCGATTCGCCGATCCTCGGCGCGGGGCTTTATGTCGATGGGCAAGTCGGAGCTGCCGGGTCAACCGGTCGCGGCGAGGCCAATCTCTTCGGCCTCTGCTCGTTCCTGATCGTCGAGATGATGCGCAATGGCATGCCCCCCAAGGACGCCGGAATGGCCGCGCTCAAACGCGTCGCGGCCAACACGATCGAGAAGCGATTGCTTACCGCGCGGGGTACGCCCAAGTTCGACATCAACTATTACATGCTGAATACCAAGGGCGAATACGCCGGCTTGTCGCTGTATGAGAAGGTCGGCAACTCGCCGGTTCGGTATGCGATCTGTGACGAGAACGGCCCGCGATTCGTCGAATGCGATTTTCTGTTACCCGGAACGTCGGCCGACTGAAGGAGAAAAAATGCTTAAAAAGCTCTGTATTGCAATTCTATCGATCACCGCTGCTTCGATATCGCTCGCCCGGAACGTCGCCAACAGTGACGGCGTCATTGAGTTGAAAGAGGGTCTCGCAATCACCGGCCGCGGTGGAGCACGCGGCGGGGGGAGGACCGCTGTCGCCGTCGACATGGTTGCCGCCGCGCTGGCCAAGGGTGAAGCGATCACCCCGAAAGCCGGTGAAAAGCTCACCGCCACCAGCACCGCTGACGCCACCTGGCGCGAGGTCAAGGTGAACAAGGACGGCATCTTCACCGCCGCGGGTGGTTATGTCGCGTGCCTCGTTGATCTCCCGGCGGATGCGACGATGCTCCTCGAAGGTTCCGGCGACACTCTGGCGTTCGTCAACGGCGTCCCGCACGGCGGCGACATTTATTCCAACGGCTATGTGCGGATTCCCGTCGCGCTGCACAAGGGCACCAACCAGATTCTATTTGCCGCCGGTCGCGGCCGGCTGAAAGCCCGGCTCATTCCCACCCACGCGAAGCTGATGCTCGACACCGGCGATCCGACGCTTCCTGACATTATCCCCACCGACGCCGAGCCGTTGTGGGCCGCGGTGGTCGTGCAGAATGCGACGGATCAGGAGCAGAAGGGCCTTAAGCTGACCGCAAAAGTTGGCGACGCGGATGCGATTACCACTGACCTTCCGCAAATCGCGCCGATGACGATTCGCAAAATGCCGTTCCGCATGAACCCGCCGAAGAACGCCACCGGCGAGAAACTTACGGCAACGCTGGAACTCGTGGGCGCGGACGGCAAGCTCGACGAGACGACGATTTCGCTGCGGGTTCGCACGCTGATCCAGACGCATAAGCGGACGTTCGTGAGCAATATCGACGAGAGCGTGCAGTATTACGCGATCAACCCGGCCACGAAGCCGGCCGATTCCAATGCGCTGGTATTGACGCTGCACGGGGCAAGCGTTGAAGCGATCGGCCAGGCCGACGCGTATGGAAGCAAGGATTGGGTGACGCTGGTCGCGCCGACCAACCGCCGGCCCTACGGGTTCGACTGGGAAGACATCGGCCAGCTTGATGCGCTGGAGGTGCTGGCGATCGCCGAGAAGACGATCCCGCACGATCCGCATCGCGTGGTGCTGACCGGTCATTCCATGGGAGGCCATGGAACCTGGCACGTCGGACTGACGTTCCCCGATCGCTTTGCCGCGATCGGCCCCAGTGCCGGGTGGTCAAGCTTCACCAGTTACGCCGGCGCGCGTGGCGGCAGGGGCGGGGCGGCTTCAAAGCCTCCGGCGACATCGGAGATGATCACGCGAGCATCGGCGGCGGGCGATACGCTCTCGCTGATTCATAATTCGATCAGCGAAGATGTCTACATCCTCCACGGCGAAATCGACGACAACGTGCCCGTCGCCGAGGCTCGGCTCATGCACGACGCGATCTCGTTCCATCCGAACGTCGGCTATCACGAAGAGCCGGGCGCGAATCACTGGTGGGGCAGCAAGTGCGTCGATTGGCCGCCCATGTTTGAGATGTTCAACAAGGCGCGCCTGCCCGATGATGCCGATGTCGATCACATCGAGTTTACCACCCCCAATCCGGCCCAATCTGCCGCCTGTCATTGGGCGACGATCGAGCAGCAGGCTGAATCGCTGAAACCGAGCAGCATCGTCCTGACCCGCAAGGATGACATGGTCTTCGGGTCAACGTCGAACGTCGCGTTGATCGCTTTCGACGTCTCGAAAATGGGAAAAGCACCCGGCAAGATCGAGCTTGACGGCCAGCGGCTCACGCCCAAGGTGGTCGATGGAAAGATCGTGCTGGCTCGCCATGGAAACAGTTGGTCCGCGGGCACGCTTGATCCCAGGCAGAAGTCGTCGCTTCGTGGCGGGCCGCTCATGTCGGCGTTCAATCATCGCATGGTCTTCGTTTACGGAACACACGGCTCCGGCGATGATCTGGACATGGCACGTTTCGTCGCCGAGGGCTTTTACTATCGCGGCAACGGATCGATTGACGTGATTCCCGATACCGAGTTCGACGCCAATTCAACCGATCGCAATGTCATCCTGTTTGGCAATGCCGACACCAATTCCGCTTGGCCGGCGGTGCTGAAAGACTCGCCGATCCAGGTTGCCAACGGCTCGGCGAAAGTCGGCGATCACGATCTGAAAGGCGATGACCTGGCGGTGCTCTTCCTCCGGCCTCGAGCGGGCAGCGACACGACGATGGTCGGCGCGATCGGTTTCACCGGCCACGCCGGCGCGCTGGTCATCACCCGATCGTCGCTCCTCTCCAGCGGCATCGGATTCCCGGATTGGACCGTTGTCGCCGCCGACGCGCTTTCAACCGGCATCCCTGGAATTCGCGGTGATGGTTTCTTCGCCAACGACTGGTCGATCGACCCGCGTCAAAGCGCCTGGGCCGATTGACGTGTCATCGCTTCAGCAGCGGCCGCATCGTTCCGTCGGCGCTGAGCTGGCTGAGTTCCGACTTGCCGTCGTCGGTTCGATGAATTCGCAGCAGCGCCGGCGGCGTTCCATCGACGCCCTGGCTCATGCCGATGTCGATCATCACGAATTGGCCATTCGGTCCCGCGAACATCTCGTCGGCGCTCCGGCGCGTTCCGTCGGCGAATTTTGCTTCCCCGGGCTGATGGCCGAAGACGATTCGCGATACGCCCAGCGCCGTCAGGTTTCGCCTGAGGATGTCGTCGCCGCCCTCGGCTTCCCACCAGGGCCGTGGATGCATGCGCGCCTGCAGAATCGAATCGGGATCCTGCAGGATCGCCGCACTGAAACCATCTCGCGTCACTTCCTCCGTGATCGCTTTGTTCAAAACCGCGACGCTCATCCCATGCGTGTTGCCGGCGTGGGAAAAGAAGGAATCGTTTACCCGAGCGCCGATCGGCAAGTCGCGCAAAAACGCGCCAATGCCGCCAGCGTCTTGGGAATCGCGAACGCTGTCCAACGCGATGTTAGCCTTGCTCAATTCATCGATGAATCGCTTGCCCGTGCTGAGCTGGTCCACCACCTTCTTGCTCTTCTTTTTCTTGCCCTTGCCGGCAAGGAACTCGGCTTCATGGTTGCCCATCGTGACGATCACATGGCCGGTCTGCTGCAGGTGACGCAATGCCGCGATGCAGTCCAGCGCATCGTCGCCTTTGTCGAGGATATCGCCGGTACAGACGAGCACGTTGTCGCCGCCGATCCATTTGAGTTTGTTCGGGTCGGAATTCAGCGCGTCGATCAGCTTCGCTCCCGCCAGCGCCTTGGTCAGCGCGTGATAATCGCTGTGCACATCTCCGATGGCGTAGACATCATTCGGCGTGTCGAGCTCCGCGATCGCCGGATGAGCGGCGAAATCCCGCGGAGCCCCGGCGCGGGCGACACAAGCAAGCACCAGGATCAGCAGAAGTGCGAACCGATTTTTGAGCATGCCGCAATCGCACGCGATTCGATTTGCCGCGTCAATGAACGTTGAATTCCTTAATCAAACGTTCATCATCGCAAGGCCCACCGTTTCCACGCGTCGCGCAGCAATGCCTCAAAATCGCGGGCAAATTGTGATGCATTCATTACCGGCGATGCAATGAGCCGATCGCGCAACGTCGAGCGCAATTGTGCAAGTCGCGCTCGATCGCTCGCCAGGCTGGTTGCGATGCGGATGTAATCGGTCACATCTTTGGCGATGAGTTCCGGCAATTCGACGTTGGAGAGCAAACTGACGCCGCCCCGAGCGACGGCGGTTTCGCCGCGAAGGGTGATCACGGGGACGCCCATCCAGAGCGCGTCGCAGGTTGTCGTGCCGCCGACGTAGGGAAACGGGTCAAGTGCGATATCGACGGATTTATAGTTCCGCATGTAGACGTCGATCGGCACGCGGCCAACAAACTCCACCCGGCTTGCGTCGATTCCCGCCGATGTGAAACGCCCCAAAATCTGCCGGCGATGCGAACCCTCGCCGGTGTGAATCAACAGGTGCGAACCAGGAACGTTGGAAATGATGGTGGCCCATGTATCCAGCGTGGCCGGCGTCACTTTGCTGAAGGTATTCAGGCTCGCGAAGGTGACATATCCCTTCGATGCCGCAGGCAACGGCGTCAGCTCGGCCTCGTAAGGGGGCGCCTGATAGCACCAATAAGTTCGCGGCAGGCGCACCGTTTTCTCGCTGTAGACTGACTCATTGCCGCCGGGCGGATCGAGATACGGATCACTCATGCGGTAGTCCATAGCGGCCACGCCGGTCGTGCTGCAGTAGGCGAGGTAGGTGATTTGCACTGGGGCGGGCTTTCGCGCGAAGGCCAGCAGGCGCGTGCCATCCATATGCATGTTCAGATCGATAAGCACATCGATCTGTTCTTTGCGGATCAGCTGCGCGAGCGCCTCGTGGCTTAACGCCGATGTCGGATGCCAGCGGTCGGTATGTTGCTGCATCAGTTGCGTAAGGTGGTCGGGCCGAAGCAGGTCGGTGAAGCAGTGAATCTCGAACTGCGAATGATCGTGATTAGCCAGCAGCGGCAGCAGAAACCTGCCGACCGGATGCTCGCGCAGGTCGAGGCCTACGTATCCGATTTTCAGTCGCCGGTTCGGATCGCGGTTATTTGAATGTGGCGCGATCGAGTCGCGCAACGGCTTTGCGAAGCGATCGTCCCATTTCGCGTGCTCGGCCAGAAGCTGTCGCGCGTTGAAGCTGGCGTCAAAGTGCATGCTGTAGAGCATGTTTCCCACGATCCGCGAATCCGGCTGTAGCCGGTCGGCTTCGCGATAGAGCGGAATCGCCTCGGAAACGCGGCCGATTTCCTTCAGTGCGTTGCCCAGGTTGTTGTAAGCGCCGCCGAACGTCGGCTTCACCTCGATTGCTTTTTGATAGCACGCGATCGCCTCGTCGATCGATGCCCGCTCGCTGAAGATCATTCCCAGAAAATTGTGCGCCTCCGCGTGCGTCGGCTCCATCGCGATGACCGTTCGAAGTGCGCTAACCGCGTCATCGAGATGTCCGCGGTCGCGTAGCGCCGTTGCCAGACGAAAGTGCCAGTCGGGAATATCCGAGCGCAGCGCGATTGCCGACGCCAGGGCTGCGATCGCTTCGTCAATTTTGCCGATGCTTCGCAAGGACATTCCGAGGTGATATGTCGCGACCGCGTCTTTCGGTTGCAACGAAACCAGCCGACGATAAACCGGGGCAGCATCGGCAAAGCGTTTGGCCACATACAACGCGCTGGCCAGGTTGCTCATCGCTTCAGTCGAATTGGCTGAAAGTTGAAGCGCCCGGCCTGAGGCCGCGATTGACTCGTCCACTTTGCCGGCCCCAAGCAGCACCGCCCCCAGATTCGCATATCCCTCCGCCGCGTTCGGATTCGCGGCGACGGCCTGCCGAAGCAGATCCAACGCCTCATCCGTGCGCCCCGATTGGTGGCAGAGCGTGCCGAGCATCCCTAGTGCCGGCGCATTGTTGGGCTGGGCCGAAAGGATCTGCCGATAGATCGGCTCCGCCTGGCCCAACTGCCCGGCGCGATGGTGCGATAACGCAAGGTCCAATGCCTGCTTGATCGAGAGATCTGCCATTGGATGTAACGTCTAACCGAATTGGATCGATCAAGGCAAACGGTACGAGTTACTGAATGCGTGATTGTTATAGAATGCGTGATTGTTATAGCGCGACGCTTTCCCGTCCTCCTCTGAAGTCGGCGTTCGGAGAATCCGAGGCGGCGCGAGTACGCTTGCACTCGGCGTGGGGTGTTGTCGATTCAAAATGCGGTGACGCGGCGGGAAACGCCCCTCGCCTCGTTGTTTAACGACATCTCCAGCGCCCAGAGGTTCTCTGGCATTCTCATTCGGCAGATCAGTGTCGAACGATTGACCGAGGATCAACCTGCCGCGATCAACGTTTTCAACTCGAGAACACCCCACGCCGAGTGCAAGGGTACTCCCGCAGCCTCGGATTCTCGGTGCGCCGATGTCCAAGGAACAAGTACGCGTTTTGTCCACATGGCACTCAGCAAATGCGTTGGGACCGGGCTGGGTTGGATTGCTGTTCCGCGATTACTTCGGCTTCGTCTTCGAATTCTCCGCCATATATTTTTGCGCGACGGCGGCAGCCAGATCCACGTCGCTGATGTTCGCCAGCGTGCAGAGCCACGCGAAGACATCGGCGAATTCTTCTTCAAGGTTCTGGCGGTCGTTGCTGTTCAAAGCCGTGGCGAGCTCGCCAACTTCCTCGATGAACCAGAGAAAGGTCTTCGCCAAGCCGCGCTCGCGATCGGTCTTCTCATAGCGCGAGGAGATCAGGCGTTGGAATTCTTGCAGGGTGAGTTGACCGGGAGCATTTGTCATGATGGGCGACAGGATAACGAAGAAGTTGAATCTCACGTATGTTGACCCAGGCACAAAGAGCGTGCACACGGCGGCTGATCCATTCGTTTGTTTTGCTTCCGAAATTCAGCTACAAAATCCCGGCGGAGCGGTATTGTCTTTTGGTTTGCAATTTCCCAACTCAAACGAGGGCGTTGTCATGCGCGAGATGAAGCAGAATCAATCGGCCGGGGGTGTTACGCGGCGGTCGTTCATCCAATCCACCGCGGCGGTCGCTGCCGCTTCCTTTGCGGCGCCGGCGATCGTCGGCGCGCAAGACAAGGCCGGCGATAAGCCGCTGCGCGTCGGGCAGGGCGATTACACGTTCGAATGGCTCGACAACTGGGGCGAGCTTCCCGAGGGCAAGCGCTACGGCAACACGCACGCTGTCGTTGAAGCCGAGGACGGCCGCATCTTCATTCACAATGCTTCGCCGACCGGCGATGCGACGTGCGTCTTCGATCCCGATGGGAAGTTCATCAAGAGCTGGGGCAAGCAGTTCGCCGGCGGCGCGCACGGGATGGACATCCGCAAAGAAGGCAGCGAGCAGTTCCTCTATCTCGCTCCCACCAACATGCACAAGGTCTTCAAGACCACCCTCGACGGCGAAGTGCTCATGGAATTGAGCTATCCAAAGCTCGCGATGGACGTGCGGAACAAGAAGGTCGTTCCCGATTACGCCGACGAGTCGAAGTTCGTTCCAACGTTCATTGCGCTCGCCCCGAACGGCGATTTTTATGTCACCGACGGCTACGGCTCCAACTTCGTTCATCGCTACAACCTCAAGGGCGAATACATTCAATCCTGGGGCGGGACCGGCAGCGAGCTGGGCCGAATGCGATGCCCGCACGGGATTTGGTGCGACACGCGCGACCCGAAGGACCCGACGATCGTGGTTGCCGATCGAGCGAACGATCGCCTGCAGTGGTTCACGCTGGATGGGAAGCTCATCAAGATCGTGGATGATGAGCTTCGCGCGCCGTGTCATTTCAGCCAGCGCGGGGACGACCTGCTGATTCCTGATCTGCAGGGCCGTGTGACGATCTTCGGCAAAGACAACAAGCTGATCACCCACCTCGGCGACAACCCGAAACCCAAGCAGTGGGCCAACAACGGCGTGAAAAAAGCCGACACCACCCCCGGCTTCTTCTGCACCCCCCACGGCGCGACCTGGGATAACAGTGGGAATGCGTACATCGTCGAGTGGCTGCCCTATGGCCGCGTGACGAAGCTGAAGCGCGTGACGGCCTAAGGCGCGTTTTTTCGCGTGGAAACGGTCGAGACGAATAGCCGCGCGTCAGGCGGCGTCCATCAATTGGCGGCGGAACTCTTGCAACAGAGCGATCGCCTGTGACTGGGCAACCGCCGACGCGTCGCTGGCTAAACGCAGGCGAAGCAGGATCTTGTTGATCGCCGCGTGATCGACCGATTTCATTTGCCCGGTGTTGGCCAGCTGCATTCCCCAGTCGGGGAACAGGCGACTTGCCGCGGCTTGCCGCACGAGCGTGCGGATGCCGGTATGGCGCGGATCCCGGCAAATTTTCGTATACAGGCTGGGAACGCGAATGCTGTCCCCTTCGAGCACCTGAATGAAGTTGCCGCCGCTATGAAGCAGCAGCCCGCTGATGCCGTTGGCGTGATTCCTGACGCTGCACCGCTCCACCAGGGCCTCAAGCTTGCGATGGCTCATCGGTTTAGTGGCTTTGCTCAGGTAGACGATACGGCAGAGACCCATAGCGTCTTTATCGGGAATATGGGGTGCCTCCTTAATGACGCCGCCGAGCGTTGCAGGCGACGCTGATCGCTATTACTGGACCGGCGTGACTCGTCCCAACCCGAATTGATCGCCGGTGGCGACACATTTGCTTCCGTCGAAGTCGATTTCCAGCAGCTTCTCGCTTTGCACGGCTTGGCCGTGCTCGTCTTTCAGAGTCATGAGAATCTTGCGGGATTTGGAGTCGATCACTTCCCCGCTCGAGGGGTAGGCGTAGCGGCCGTCGATGGTGAAGGTGATCCAGCCGGGCTGATCGCCGAGGAGGATCGAGGTGATCTGTTTCGGCGGCATCACCGTGTTATCGAAGATATGCAGGCGGCTATTGTGGGCGTCGGTGACCCAGATTTCCTTCTCATCGGGCGTGAGCGCGATGCCGTGGCTGGGGCAGCCGTGGCGTTTCTCCGGACCCTTTTCAAATCCCTGAACCTCGACGCGCGCCAGTTTTGCCCCGCTGGTCAGATCACCGATTTCGAAGCCGAGCAGCTCGTTGACGTTCACATAGCAGAGGGTGCCGGCTCCGTTGACGGTGAATGGGCGAATTTCCTTGGCAAACGGTCCGACGCCGCGCTCGATCTTTTGCGTCTCGGTGTTCACCACGGTCAGCGTCGGCGAGTGCAGCCCCGCCAGGTAGGCATGCTTGCCGTCCAGGCTCACAATCGTATTGTGCGCGCCGGGTCCGGCGGGAATCTTCATCATCTCCTCGCCCGTCGCGCCGTTGATCACGTGCCAGTATTTGCCCTCGAGCGTCGGCTCGTAAATCGTCGAGCCGTCCGGCGTGATCGACATGCGATCGCACCCGTCAGCGTATTTCTGCTCCCAGAGAATCGCATCGTTGTCGAGATTGATGCACGTCACCGCCTCCGTGCTGCTGACGTACAGCTTGCCGGTTTTCGCGTTGGCGCAAATACCCTTGGACGCCAGGGCATTCTCTTCGGTGCCAAGCCCGGGAATGGGAATCCGCCGAACGAACTGATGATCGTGATCGATATCAAAAACGAGAATCCCATTGCCGCCGTACTGCGGATAGTTGCGAATACCAGGAACGGCCACATAAAGCAGATGCCGGGTCTCGGCTTGGGCCGTAACGCTTGAGATCAATATGGCCGCCAGAAGTGTGCTGAGGATTCGCATGAGGTTGATACCATTCCGAGCGGACTGACGTTGGAGGGCCGATTTTGCAGATCAGGAAAGCCACGGTTGCCGATGCATCCCGCATCGCGGAGATTCATGTCAGGTCGTGGCAGGCGGCATATCGCGGCGTCATGCCCGACGCGGTACTGGACGCCTTAAGCGTTCAAAAACGCACCGATTTCTGGACATCGTATTTGACCGAGCAATCGCGGGATACGTTGGTGCTCGACGACGACGGACGTGTGCAAGGCTGGATCGATTTTGGAACCTGTCGTGATGCCGACGCGCCGAACGACGTTGAGGTTTACGGAATCTACCTCGATCCATCGATCTACCGACGCGGGTACGGGCAGATACTCTGGAATGAGGCGAGAGAACGCTTTGCGCAGCAGAACGCAAGGCGAATCGCCGTGTGGGTGCTCGATGCCAATGAACGCGCGCGCCGGTTTTACGAGGCAATGGGTGGCGTACTTGATCCGGCTGCCGTGAAACGGTTCTGCCGCGACGGCGTGGATATGCCGGCGGTGAGGTATTGGTGCCCGGTGCATGTCATTTGCCGATCAGGGCAAGGCTAAATTGCGGAATCGGTGTCGACGGTCGAAGCAGCAAAATCGATGGACGCAAGAGCGATGGCCGCGAGACGACAAGGGCCGCCAGTCGGCTGGAAAGTTGACGAAACTCCCAGAGCGATTTGTATTGTGAATCAAGCAAATCCAGCTTGTCATCGATTACCGCATTCGCGGCCTGCTCGGCGCTGGTCATTGCCAGGCCCATTCCTTCGCCGCCGATCGGCTCAAGAGCAGCGGCGGCGTTGCCGACGCGGACGATGTTCGGATTGAGCAGCGCCCGCGCGCGAAATCGTGGCAATGGAGAGCTGAGCCAGCGGGTGATGCGCGTCGCGCCGGTCAATCGCTCGTTGAGCTTCGGGTTGTCGGAACGAATCTTCTCGAACATGGCATCGACGTCGCCGCTGAATTGTTTCAAGCGCCGGGTTGGCACGCTGAAGGCGATGTTCCAGTGATGGTCTTCGATGGGCGCTAACCCGCCGTAGAGACCCTGGCAGCCGAACAGTTCGATGGCGTTGGCCGGACCGGATATTCCTTCAAAATGCGCCTTGATGCCGAAGTCTCGCCAGCGTCGCTTTGGCGGCTTGCCGTCTGCGATGATCACGCGGTCCGCCTGGAGTGTGCGTATCTCGTTCGACTCCAGGTCGCGGATGCGAATCGCGCTGTTTTCGAATCCTTCGAATCGCGCTGGCTGCAGGATGCTCGAGCCGGCATCGCGAGCGGCGTTGAGCAGCGTCGTGTCGAACACGTTGCGCGAAAGGCCCCACATCTGTCGTGGCAGTTCGATTCGAGTGGAACTGCCGGCGGTCGTATGCAGGATCGTCGCGCCAAGCGCTACCGCTCCGGCTCTAACGATCGCGTGGAACAGCCCCAGGCGTTCGAGGCATGCGACGCCGAGCGCGCTGATGCACTCGCCGCAGACTTTATCGCGCGGGAATCGGTGTTGCTCGACGAGCGTGACCTGCCAGCCGGCTTTGGCCAGCACAAACGCGGCGACACTGCCTGCGGGTCCGCCGCCGATCACGATCGCACTGGGCATGGATCGATCTTAGGCGATGCGCCCGTGCCGCGCTTGCGCTTAACGATTTACAGCTCTTCCAATCGCTGCTGCTTATCGAGTTCGAGCAGGGCGTTGATGAGCGAGTCGAGATTGCCCATCATGATCTGATCGAGGTTGAAGTTTTTCTCGCCGGCGCCTTCGCCGCCGAGGCGGTGGTCGGTGCAGCGGTTCTGGGGGAAGTTGTAGGTGCGGATGCGCTGGGAGCGGTCGCCGCTGCCCATCATGGCTTTGCGAGCGCTGGTGAGCTGCGCGTGCTGCTTGGCGCGTTCGGTCTCATACAAGCTGGCGCGAAGCAATGCCCAGGCTCGCTCTTTGTTTTGAGCCTGGCTCTTGTGCTCGGTCATCTTAAACTGCAAGCCGCTGGGCTTATGGCGAATGAACCAGCCGGTTTCGACTTTGTTGACGTTCTGTCCACCCGGCCCGCCGCCTCGGCATCCGAATTCCTCGACATCTTTCATATTGATGTCGATTTTCACGTCGGGCAATTCGGCGAGGACAGCCACCGTTGCCGCGGAAGTGTGGATGCGACCCTGGGCTTCAGTTTCGGGCACGCGTTGCACGCGATGGCCGCCACCTTCAAAGCGCAGATGGCGGTAAGCGCCTGGGCCATGGAAGTTGACGATCATTTCCTTAAAACCGCCGCGTTCGCTGGGGGAGAAGTCGTTGACTTCAAACTTCCATCGATGGGCCTCGGCATACTTGCGATACATTTCAAACAGGTTGCCGACGAAGAGCGCCGCCTCATCGCCGCCGGTACCGGCGCGGATTTCCACGAAGAACGAATCGACCGCGTTGTCTTCGGCGGCGACGAACTCGTCCTTGATCGCCTCGAGCAACGAATTGGCATTCACCTTGGCATCCGGAAGCTCGGCGGCGGCAAGCTCGGACATCTCGACGTCCGACTTGTTGCCGGCCATCTGTTCCAGCTCGGCTACGCCGGCAGTGGCCCTTTGGAATTGCCGATAGCGATCGACGATCCCCTCGAGCTGGCCTTTTTCCTTGCTGATCGCCACGAGACGGGCGGTGTTGGATAGCACGGCGGGGTCGCCGAGTTGTGTTTCCAGCTCGGCGTAGCGTGCCAGCTTTTCATCGAGTTTGCGGATTAGCGCCGTTGGAGCGCCGTTATTCTCTGCCATGTTGGTTCGTGGGGATGATAGCGCGCGTGCGGGCGCGTGTCATTTGGCCATGGGGGCGTTGGCCTGCGCTTCAACCTCGGCGGCGCTTTGTTCGACAAGCTCAATGGTCTCGCGCGCCGGCTGTGGGCCAGCACCGGCTTTGCTTCGGAATCGCAGGTTCGGAAGTCGCTGCACGGCACCGCGCAGCGCCTGCTCCCAGCGCACGCGAATTTTCGTCAAATCGGCATCGTCGGAAGTGAATCGTCGATGACGCGTCACGTCGAGCTCATCCGTCGAATAGACTAGCAAATCGACCGGCGGGCCAACCGTCACATTCGACTTCATCGTCGAATCCATCGACAGCAGCGCGTACTTGGCGGCTTCTTCCAGCGTGGTGCGCTCGAACTGGATGCCGCGATCAAGAATCGGCCGGCCATATTTGCATTCGCCGATTTGCAGGTACGGGGAATCTTCGGTCACCTGCAGCGGATTGCCTTGCGGGTAGACCAGGAACAGGCCGGGCGGGTCGCCCTTCACTTGGCCGCCGAGCAGGAAGTGCGGGTTGAAGCTGAAACCGTCGCGTTCCAAAGAGGCGCGATCGATCTCGGAGACTCTGCGCACGTGCTGGCCGACGATTCGGGCCGCGTCGTAGAGCGATGGCGCGGTCGCCAGGCCCTTGCCCGATTCCCACTCACGGCGAATCAGCGTCATGATCGACTGCGTCATCGACAGGCTGCCGCTGGCGAGCGTCACGAACACCCGCTCGCCGGGGTGAACGAAGGTATGCATTTTGCGAACAGTGTTGACCTGGTCGAATCCCGCATTGGTGCGGGAGTCAGAAGCCATGACCAGGCCGTGCTTGGTGACAATTCCGAGGCAGTACGTCATGACCAGCGCATACTAGCATCTCAGATTCAAAATTGCACAAAGAACGGTTCAGCGGTTAGATTGCGCCTAACCAATCCCGCCGCGCCGCAATAAGTCTATGTTGATTCACATCGGTTACGAGCTGATCTTCGACGTCCCGGCACCGGTTTCGATGATGACGTTGCTCCACACGCACCCCGAGCGGTCGGCTTGGCTGCGACGACCGGAGCGGTTGATTGTCGATCCGAAGGTGCTGGTTTATGAGTTCTACGATTGGTTCGGCAACCGGGCGGCGCGCATCCTGGCGCCGCCGGGCAAATTGCGCCTCTACTACGACAATTATTACGAGGACAGCGGATTGCACGAGCCGAAGATCGACGGCGCTCGGCTGCACCCGATTGATGAGGTGCCCAATGAATGCTTGCAGTTTTTGCTGGCAAGCCGGTATTGCGAAGTCGATCGCATGATCGAAAAGGCGTGGGATCTGTTCGGAAAAACGCCGGCGACGTGGGAGCGCGTGCAGGCAATCATGGATTGGGTCAACGGCAACATGAAGTTCGGCTATGAATTCGCCCGGCCGACCAAATCCGCCCACGAAATGTGCAATGAGAAGCAAGGCGTCTGTCGCGATTTCCAACACCTGGCGATCACCCTGTTGCGCGCCATGAACATCCCGGCTCGATATGCCACCGGATATCTGGGCGATATCGGTGTGCCGGCCGCGCCGTTTCCGATGGATTTCTCAGCTTGGTTTGAGGTCTACATGGGCGGGCGCTGGTTCACGCTGGACGCCAGGCATAACGAGCCGCGAATCGGGCGCGTTTTGCAAGCGCGGGGCCGCGATGCCGTCGATGTCGCGCTGACGACGTCGTTTGGGTCGGCCACGTTGGAAAAGTTCCACGTTTGGACGGATGAAGTAATGCATATGCCCGAAGCCTAAGGGATTTCAAATTTCAAATTTCGGATTTCAGAGTTGCACAGTTGTGGGCTAGCTTGAAGTTGGTGAATTTTTAGGATTCCCGCATTCCCAGCCGGTTGCCGAACATCCTGATACGGACAATCGCCGCAACACCCGTACGCTACCCCGAGCAGATTTGCGGGGAAAAGGTGTTGCCAGATGGGACTTATCCTGGTCATTGATGATCATGCGGACACTCGGAAGGTTGTCCAAAGGCTAATGGAACGGCGGGGACACCAGACCTTGGGCGCGGACACTGCCGAGGCGGCGCTGGCACTGCTAGCCGCGGAAAGGCCAAGCCTCATCATCGTTGACGGGATGATGCCGGGAATGAACGGCGTCGAGTTCATCCGACTTGTCCGGGCGAATCTGGAGACGGCCACCATTCCAATCATCCTTTACACCGCGATCAGCGACCAGACGTTCCTGGACAATGCGATTGAAAAGGGCGCGAACGAAATCTGGATCAAGGGCCGCACTGACTCCGAGCAGATGCACGCGCGTGTCGAGCACTACCTCTCATGAAGCGACCATACGAACACGCTCAATCGACTCGGGCGGATTAGGCGATCGGCGAGCGCGAATTTTAATCGGCCCATTCTCCAATCGCCTTGCGGAGCGGCGCCAAGTGCTTGTCGTAGTTTCGCCAGCGACTAACTGACGTCGAGTAGATCGGCTGGTTGACCTGATTGCGACTGGCTGTTGTCACGTGGCGGCTGGTTTTGTGAAAGGCCGTGCAGCGATCGTCCCAGGGCAGGCCCAGGAAATCGAGCATGCGATGCGCCTGGTTGGAAACGTCGCCGACCACCGCTTCGTAGCGCACCTCAAGAGCTGGAAAATTCAGCTTCCGCGTCCAATGCTGCATTAGCCGGCGGTAATGACGGTAATAAGCGCCCAGATGCGCCAGATTACGCGCTGGATCATTCCCGATCGCAAAATTCGTCAGATAGCAGGAGATGCACGTGTCTAATGCATTGCGCGTGCAGTGAATCACATGAGCGTCGGGGAACAACGTGGCGATGATTCCCAGATTCAGGAAGTTCATCGGCATCTTGTCCGTGACGAAAGTTGCCGTCGCATTCAGCTCGTGGATAACGCGTAAGTAGTTGGCTGCATGCTTATCTGCCAATCGCACCGACAGTCCGTCGAGGCATTGCGGATAGCCATCAACGCCGCGTCCGCCCATGCTGTCGGCGATGTTGTTGATAGTCGGCAGTTCGCCGGCGCCGTAAACCTGCGGATGTGAAGCGAGAATCTGCTCAACCAGCGAGGTGCCCGATCGCGGCATTCCGATGATAAAGACCGGGCGCCGACTTCCATGGGACGAGTGCGGCAGCTCATGCAGTTTGGCGGGGGTAAAGTAGTCGAGCTGGCGCTGGACCGATTGCTCGATGTGCGCCGGGTTATATGAGTTGGGCTCGCAAGCCTGGCCAGACTGAGCGAAAGCAAATGCATCGTCAAACCGGCGCATCCGGTCGAGAAGTGCTGCCGCCGCGAGACGCAGCAGACGCTGCTCGCCCGCGGCGAGGCCTCTGACGCGGATCTGCTGATCAATCAAGTTGAGCGCCGCTTGTTCCTGCCCCGTGCCGGGAACGAGACGCGCGTAAAGTGCGGCCAGTTTGGCGGATCGGAAGGTCGTCGCAAGAAGCCGTTGCGTACATGCCCAAGCCTCCCGGCGCTTGCCGGACGCTTCGAGGACAGATGCGCGACAGACGGCCAACTGTGGATCGCCTGCCCCCAATTCAATCGCACGGTTACTATGGCGAAGTGCTTCGGCATAATCCCCATGGTCGAGATACCACTCGGCCAGCGCGTGATGAACAATGGGCTGCGTGGGCTCGAGCCGAACTGCTTCGCGCAGATAAATGCCGGCCTCGTCGCGCAGGCCGGAATTCCACGCTGAGATTCCGGCCATGAACTGAAACCGCGGTTGCTCCGGGTCCGCCTGGCAGGCGTCGCGATAGAGCGTCAGCGCTTGCTTGTATTGCTGATTCGCAAAGAGGCTGTCGGCGGTCGCCGATTTTTGCGCGGCGATGCGGCGAGCATTCTCCTCCAGGAGGTCGGCGCCCGGCCCTGCAAACCACCGTCCGATCCCCGTCGACGTATGCGGAAGCGAATATTCGGTCGCAGATGTCGAAACCGACGCGCGCGGCGCTATCTCGGCGGCGAAGAATCCCGCGCCATGATGCACAACGCCATTGCGGTCCAAGTCCATCCGAGCCCTCCCCCACGCGGCGTCAGTTTGGCGAAGCGTTCGTAACCGCGAACATGGGGCCACGTGCACAACTCTCGCGCACCGACTAACTCGATGCTTTGATCCTCGAACCATCCATAGAATTCCCTATTACTTACTATTTTTGCGAAACAGTCGGCGAATGCCACAAATCGCGGCTTTTTAAATGAGATCAAACAAATTCAATATGTCGGCAGCGCCATATACATGGGTTCCAATATGTCGGCGGCGTCAGTTTGAATCGTCGGTCGGTGCTGTCACGGCAATTGGATTTGCAGCGACAACGCATCATGTCGCATCGATAGATGTCCATGCGGCAACGTCACGTAGATTGGGGGATTGCCGCGGAGGAGATGAGACTCGCGCTCGATTACGCAGCGCGGGCGATAGCGGCTGGCGCGAATGCGCGGCCGGCGGACATGCACGGCTCCTTGTCGAAGACCTTGATGAGCGGCACGCGGTCGATTTCAGGAGGACGCGCGGCTTCTAGATTTGAGATCTGAAATCCGAGATCGCAAGCCGCCGGCTTGTTGCTGCTGTCCCTGCTGCTGGTTGATGAACTCGAGATCCGGTCGTGAACCGGCGGTGTAGGTGGGGATGGACAGCGACTGCAAGCGTTCTGCCGCCAGCTCCGCGGGAACTGATTTCAGCTCGTCGCTTTGCACCGTGGCATCGATCGCTTCGGCTGAAACGCCACGGTAGATGCCCTTGTTGGGCGGGACGTCCACGAAGTCCCGTCCGACGGCGACTTTCACGAAATTCCCGCCGACGATGCAGTTGTTCGCCGCATCAAATCCGATCCAGCCGGCTGATGGGAAAAGCAACTCGCACCACGCATGCGTTTGCGTAAATCCGCGGTATTTCTGGGCGTCGGGGTGAATCAATCCACTGACGTAGCGGGCGGGAATGTGCAGGGCGCGGGCCATGCCGATCATCAGGTGGGCAAAGTCCTGGCAGACGCCGGTGCCGTGGTCGAGAATCTCGCTGATCGGGCTGGCGGCGTTTGTAACGCCTTTGCGATAGGTGAAGCGCTCGGAAATCAGATAGAGCATCCGCAGCGCCAGTTCGCCAAGCGAATCGCCGGGGCGCGCTTCAAGGATCGCGACCACTTCGCGCAGCTGCGGCGAATCCTGAATCGGCCCGCCGAATTGCAGGTAGTCATAGTTGGCGTAGTCGAGCATTTCAGTCGGAAGCGGCCAGCGATCGGCAAACCGCTCCGGTTGAACGCGGATGCGATCGGTCTCCACCACGCTGGTCGCGACAATTCGAATGTGATTGTGAAACGAATTGACGGTGAACGCATGAACCGTGTTGCCGAGCCAATCGAAGTAGCTGAACGCGCTGGTGGGCGGGCCGACGGCCAGCGTGAATGACAATCGATGCTGATCCTGCTCCTGGCGCGGAGCCATTCGCAGCTCCATCACCGATTCGCTGATGAGACTCGTGTACGTCAGGTCTGTCTGGTGCGTGATCTTCAGCAGCATGCAACGATCCTCATCAGGGCAAAACAAATCTCATCAATGGAGGAAGTACGAGGTCTGAATCGAGCTGGCGGTTTCAGCGATGTGGGCGCGGATACGCTGAAGATATACGGCGAGTCCTTCGCCCAGGATCTCATTGATCTCCGCGTATTCGAGTTGCGCGCTGAGGCGGCCGAGAATTCGCTCGCCGGGGTCGATCGCCAACGGGCTAACTTCCCGTCGTACCTTACTGATCGCTTCATGCGCCATCGCGACGGCATAGCGAATGCTGCGCGGATAGCGGCTTTCCAGAATCAAAAACCCGGCGACGCGCAGCGGATCCATATCGCCCACATGCTGACGGCGATATGCCTCCAGCGAGCAGCACGATCGCAGCACTGCCATCCAATGAATGTTGCGCAAGGCCGATTCAAGTTGATGCTCAGCAGAGCGCAGGATGCCGTACTTGGTTTCGATGATGCCGCAACTGACGTCGATGCGCTCGATGTATTTGCCGAGCTGCGCGAAGAGCCAGCGCTGATCGTGATTGAGCGTTTGATCGGTCAGCCCCTGGAACAACATCGACGCGTTCATCACATGGCGATAAAAATCGTCCGGTGAATCTTCAAATCTCGCCTGGGCATCATCGCTGCGCATCGACCAGTAAAGCGTGTTGACGCACTCCCACATCTCGGCCGAAATGTTTTCGCGAATGCCGCGAGCATTTTCGCGCGCGCGGGTGACACAGCTTAGCAGGCTGTTTGAGTTGTCAGCATCAAACGTCATGTAGCTGGGAATGATCCCGCCGCGGCTTGTGTTGCGGCCCGCATGCGGCGGCAGAGTGCTGCGGATGATCGTCAGCACGCTGTGCCATTGCTGCTCCTGCAGATCGGGAGACAGATCGCCGACATCAACCAGCAGGTTCGAATTGACCAGCAGAAGCCGGGCGACATGCTCGGCACGCTCGATGTAGCGGGCCATCCAATACATGGAATCGGCGTCGCGGGCCAGCAGCGGACGGTTTGCCGTGTGCTGGCTGATTTTCGTCGGAGTCGGCAGAGTGAGTTGACTCATAAGTTGCTTTTAGACGCTCTTAACTGTCAGCGGGGGCTCGAGTTTCTCTGAGACGACGGTGGCCATCTCCGGTTCCGTGGGCGATTTCTCCTGGCCGTTGGTGCTGTCCTCTTCGTCAAGAACCCAAGTATCTTTGCTGCCGCCGCCCTGCGAGCTGTTGACCACCAGACTGCCGCGCCGCAGCGCGACGCGAGTGAGGCCGCCGGGCATGACGATCACTTTTTCGCCAAACAGAATATAAGGGCGCAGATCGACGCGCCGGCCTTCAAATCGCCCGTCAATCAGGCTCGGATGCTGGCTCAATTGCACCACTGGCTGCGCGATGAAATTTCGCGGGTCCGCTCGAATCTTCTCGGCGAATTCCTCTCGCTCTTTCTGGCTGGCCTGATGACCCATGAGCATGCCGTAGCCGCCGGATTCGTTGGTGCTCTTCACCACCAGTTCGTGCAGATGCTCGAGCACGTATTTGCGATCTTCGTCTTTGGCGCAGATGTACGTCGGAACATTCGACAGGATCGGCTCCTGCTTCATGTAGAACTTGATCATATCCGGCACGAAGGGGTAGATCGCCTTGTCGTCGGCGACGCCGGTGCCGGGGGCGTTTACGAGGGCCAGGTTTCCGCTGCGGTAGGCGTTCATCAATCCTGGAACGCCCAGCGCGCTATCAGGACGGAAGCAGAGGGGGTCGAGGAAGTCGTCATCGACTCGGCGATAGAGCACATCGACGCGCCGTAATCCGCCGGTGGTGCGCATGTAGACTGACGAATTGTCGACGATCAGATCGCGCCCTTCGACCAGTTCCACGCCCATCTGGCGAGCGAGGAAGCTGTGCTCAAAGTAAGCCGAGTTGTAAACGCCCGGCGTCAGCACCGCGATGCCCGGATCGTCACCTCGATTGGGCGCAACATGCTTCAGGCACTGCAGCAGGTTGTACGGATAGTCTTCGATCGCCCGCACGCGATAGGCGCTAAACAAGGCGGGGAAAACGCGCTTCATGACCGAGCGGTTTTCCAGCACATAACTGACGCCGCTGGGCGTGCGCCCATTGTCTTCGAGTACCAGGTATTTACCGTCGCGGTCGCGGATTAAGTCTGTGCCACAAATGTGGATATAGATGTTCCGCGGCACATTGACGTGGAACATCTCCCGCCGAAACATCTTCGCGCCATAAATCAGATCCGGCGGGATGATGCGCTCCCGCAGGATGTGCTGCTCGTGATAGATGTCCTGGCAGAACAGGTTCAGTGCGGTAATGCGCTGCACGAGGCCGCGTTCGATGATTTCCCATTCGTCGGCTGGGATAATTCGCGGCATCAGGTCGAATGGGAAGATCTTTTCGACGCCACGTGTATCGCTGTAGACGGTGAACGTGATGCCCTGATTGCGGAACGTGAGATCTGCCATGCGAACGCGGCGGGCAAATGCGTCGGCCCCGAGCCCCTGAAGTCGCTCGGCGACAGCCCTGTAGTGGGGGCGTGGCGCCCCGGGGCGGTCAAACATTTCGTCAAAAAGCCCGTCTACTTCGTAGTTCTCAAACATCCCGCCCGATTCCTAATCTCGGGGCGATGGTTCCAGACCCGCATCTTAGCGCAAGCCTCCGACCGCACGCAAGCATAAGTTTTGGCCGAAAGGGTTTATGATGACCGATCGCATGGCCGATTCCCACGAAGAAATCGATTGCGCTGTCGCGATTCTGCGTAGCGGCGGATTGGTCGCTTTCGCGACAGAAACAGTTTATGGGCTGGGCGCCGACGCGACGCGAAGCGAAGCCGTCGAGCGAATTTATCGCGCCAAGGCCCGGCCCGGCACGAATCCGCTGATCGTGCACATCGCTGACGTGAATGCGGCTCGGCGGTATGCGCGGCGGTGGCCGGAAGCCGCCGAAAAGCTGGCCCAGCGATTCTGGCCGGGGCCACTGACGCTGGTTGTTCCAAAATCCAGTTCGATCGTCGATACCGCGACGGCTGGTTTGGACTCCGTCGGATTGCGCGCCCCCAATCATCCGCTTGCGCTCGAACTGTTACGGCGTTTCAATGGCGCGATCGCCGCTCCCAGTGCCAATCGTTCAAACCGTGTCAGCCCGACCACCGCCGAGCACGTCCGGCAAGAGCTTGGCGACGCGGTCGACCTGATCCTCGATGGGGGCCCATGCCAAGTCGGCATCGAATCAACGGTCTTAAGTCTCGTCGCCGAACCCACCATCCTCCGCCCCGGCGGCGTGTCTCAAGAACAGATCGAATCCGTGATCGGCGCTGTGAAGACCTTCAGCAAAGCAGTAGATGCAACCCGACCCGCCGCCAGCCCCGGCCAGCACGCCGTGCACTATTCGCCGGTGACGCCCACATTTCGTTTTGAAGCCGTCGATCGGCAGAACGTCGCGAGTTCCGATCGAGACATAATCCTGGCGATAACGCCGGCGGTAGAGAGAAGTATTGTAATGCCATCCAATGCAATCGATTACACCCGCCGGCTCTATGCCGCCCTGCATGAAGCCGACGCCGGCGGCTTCGATCGAATCCTCATTGAGCTCCCGCCAAACTACCCGCAATGGCAAGCCGTCCGGGATCGAATCCATCGCGCGGCGCAGCCGCTTAGCTGAATGGTCGCGGAGGTACTGGCCAGCAAAGATTACGCGGGGCCGGGTGGTAATCTCCTCGTGTTCGAGATGCCATCGCTTCAGCGCGATGAAACATCGCCTCGCGTCTGCCCGATCATTTTAGATTGTTCAGTTGTGCGTCCACATCGGATCATTCCACTCGGCCTTATGGCACGTGTCGTTGTCCACCAGCTCGACATGCCCGTCGAAGAATAATCCGTTTCCCATGAATCGCGTCACCAGGGATTGATTGTCATTGATATCGGTGTGCTGTGTGCTTCGGTTGCCATGCCGGCCAGCGATCGTGTCGCGGGTGGTCTGATACCAGAAGACGTCGTCATCTGCATTCTCATTCTCGTCGTAAATGAGAATCTTGCGCTGTGGAATCTGAATGCGGTGATACTTCAGCGACTGATACGGAGACATACCCAGAAACCCATTCATCGTGAACGTCAGCGGATATGGCGCGCCATGGTCATATCCCACCTGATTTTCTGGCGGGGTCGCGGGGCAACGCAGCGCCTGCCGCAGCAGATCATCTTGAAGCTGAAGGTATTGCGCCATCGGCGACTGATTGATGTCGCGGGTTTTCTGCCAGTAGATCCAGTTTGCCGGGCTGATGCCGCTGAGCGAGGTGGTGGGCATGCCGCCATCATTGTCGCTGGCGTAGCAGATGAACGCGTGGCCCAGCGCTCTAAGCCGGCTGGCACATTGGATCTGCTGCGCCGCGCGCCGAGCCGTGGCGATGATCGGAAACAGGATCGCGCCCAGCACCGCCAGCATGGCAATCACGATCAAGATTTCTACCATGGAAAACGCGCGATGCACGCGCACGTCGAAGCCGCGGGGGTGATTCATGGGGCCGACTCCGTCTGGGGCGTGCAGAACCAATTGGCAAGTATTTTACAAAATCTGTCTGTGCAACCTAAGCAAAATCCAAGGAATCGGTTTGGGATCTATTCACATAGGCTCTCAGTACGGATTGTAATGAGCCGGGTCATGGACAAACGCCGGGCCGTCGAATTCCACGTGGGTATCGAGAAACACCACATTGGCTCGGCCCAGGCCGGGCGCGACGCCGCTTCGATCATGATGGTCGCCCAAATCGTTGGTGAACGATCCCGGATTAGGCGGCGGTACCCAGCAGGCGTCGATCATCGTCGTCGGGTTGCCTTCCAGGAATAGAATCTTCTCGCTCGGATTCCTCACGCCGTTGTAGCGCGCCTGATCGCTGATCAGGCAGCAGGCGTATCGCGCGATGCCGGCCGAGAGCGAGTTGATGATGTAACTGTATTTGTAGGGTCCACGAATAAAATCGGAATAGCCGCCGACGCTCTGGCGCGTTTGCCATAGGTCCGATGGGCAGCGATAGATCGATTCGTTCTTGATATACCGATAAATTTTCCCGTTGGCGAAAGTGTCATACGGATACCCGTTCCAGGGCGAGAAATAGATCCAGTCCGACGGCTGCTGCGGATCGGTGCCGATCCCGGGAAACGCGTTGTGATTATCCTGCGCGTAGAGCAACACGCCGATGGCCAGCGTTCGCAGATTACTGGCGCACTGCGTTCGGCGGGCGCTTTCCCTGGCCATTCCAAGAGCAGGAAGCAAAACGGCAATCAATAGCGCAATGACGCCAGTCACCACCAACAACTCGACAAGCGTGAAACCCTTGCGTGACATGCGGGCCTCCGTCGAATACGCGGACAACTGAAAGACTTGCGCCTGAAGAGAGGGCAGCCGGCCGCCCTGGCGAAGCAGCATTCTAACAAGATCGAAGCGTGGGGGACAATCCCGATTCTCAGTAACCGCGAATGCTGCAAATCATGGCGCTCCAGGATTCTTTGGAGAGCGGAGTCGCCTTCAGCACCTGCCAGGCGTGGTGCCGAGCCGTTTTGGCATGCCCGTCCGCCAGCGCCAGCCAGACCCAATTGCGGCGATGCTGCGTCGACGTCAGGTAAGTCGGCGGCTGATCCGCCACGTAGGGCGGTACGGGCAATCCCCGCCGCTTGTACGCGGCGCTGACGATCTCAACGATGTTCTTGCGCTGTTTCGACATCGTCGTGTAAACCGTGCTCTTAAAGTGCTGGCGGTACAGAAATAGCGTCTCCTGCAAATTATGCAGCCGCCCAAGCTCGCCCAGCTTCAGAAAAAGATCGTGATCTTGAACAGTATGATATCTCTCGTTCCAGCCGCCGATCTGTCGAACGGCATCCGTGCGAAGCATCAGCGCCGGATGCACCAGCGGCCAGCCCATATCCATCAGCAGCTTGTCGATCGCCTCGTGTGATTCGACGATGTCCGGCTTGTCGCAAATGGGCCGATCTTCCGGATCGATCAACGTGCACTTGCAACCCAGCAGCACGCAATCTGGATGGGCATCCATGTAATGCTTCTGCCGGGCAAACCGCTCGGGCAGGCACACGTCATCGCAATCCATGCGGGCAAGCAGCGGCGCCTTGGCTACGCCCAGGGCCAGATTCAGCGCCATCGAAAGCCCACCGGAAGGGCTTTGCAGCAATGTGATGCGTGCGTCGCGCTTTGCATAATCTGCCAGGATTCGCGGGCTTTTGTCGGTTGACCCATCGTCAACCAGCAGCAGCTCGAAATCGGTGAAACTCTGCGCCAGCACGCTGTCGATCGCCGCCGCAACATACTTCTCGCCGTTGCGAACGGGCAGTAACACGGAGATGGCAGGTGTTTCGGACATCGCTTGGTTAGTACCCTCGGAGGGCGCAATACATCAGCTTCCAGGAATCGGCTGAAAAAGGTGCTCGCGTGAGGCCTCGAACCGCATATTTTCTTGCCGCCGCCAGATGACGGGATTTTAACGACATCCACGCCCAAAGCCGATCGCGTTTCAAATTCCTTTGCGGGTCGTCAGGATGGGGCGCAATTGCCGGGATTGGCTTCACTCCGTCGAGACCGCGACGTTTCCACGCATCGCGATAGACCGATGCTAACGCTGCCACGTGCTCGTGGGCGTACGTCGAGACGGCACTCGTAAAATGCTGGCGATACTGGAACAGGATCTCCGGCAGGTTCGCCAGCCGACCAATTTCGGCCAGCTTCAGGAACAGGTCGTGATCTTCGTGAATCCGAAGATCGGTCCGATAACCGCCGCTTGCTCGCAGCACCGACGTTCGAAACGTCGTCGCCGGCTGCAAGATCGTCCATTCGACGTTCAGCAACCCCGCGTCAATCTCTTCATGCGACAGCTTCAAGCCCGGCATCTCAAACAGCTCCAGTCCGTCCGGATCGATGAACATGACCCGGCTGCCAACGGCGACATAATCCGGATGCTCGCGAAGAAATGCGATCTGCCTTTCGAATCGATCGGGCAGGCAGATGTCATCCGCGTCGACTCGCGCCAGAAACTCACCGCGCGCCAGTTCGGTGCCGCGATTGGATGCCGTCGAGACGCCAGCGTTGGCTTGCGTGATGATCTTCACGCGTTTGTCGCCCGCCGCCGCTTGCTCAGCCTCGGCGACAGAGCTATCGGTCGATCCATCGTCGATGATCAGAAACTCAAAGTCCGAGAATCGCTGCGCCAGCACGCTGCGGACGGTCAGCGCGACGTACTTGCGCGCGTTGTGCATCGGCATCACCACCGACAACGGCGGCGAGTCACTCGCCAGGATTTGATTGCGGGGTTCGGAATCCATCACACGATGTTGTGCTTATCGGAGTTTACCGCAGCCCCGGTTTACTGCTCCCACATACCCATAAACAAGCGACGCGCACCGCAGGCGGTGCGCGTCGCATCAATGGTGTTGAATCCAGGTGTCTGGTTATCGCCCCGGTTTGGTGAATCGGCGCGAGCCGGCGGGGTTGAATCGCTTGGCCGCCATCGGGTGGGCTCCGCGCGGTCGGCGGCTTTCAACGGCTATCGGCGCCGTCGGATGGCCGGGTCGGCCGTTCGCTTGCGGTCGGCTGCCGCCGCCAAGGGGAACCTTCGGCTGATGCGTGCCGTTGGTGCGAGTGCCGGCGGGCTGGGCGCCACCTTTTCGGTGGCCGTTTGGCCCTTGCGATGATCGCCGCTTGTCAATCGGATGCGGCTCGTGCCGACGCGGCGGAGTCGGAGCACGATCAAGCGGGGCGGCCAGGTCGGTCGGGTGCGGATGCGGTACATACGCCGGCGTGGCTAAATTGTCGCCGGATGATTTAAGAATCTGATGCGTCTTCACCGGAATCGATTTGCGCATGAGGCGCTCAATCGCCCGAAGATTCTGCATCTCTTCCGGATCGCAGAACGCAATGGCTGCGCCGGCTGCACCGGCCCTGGCCGTTCGGCCAATGCGATGCACATATGTCTCGGGCTCGTGCGTCAGGTCGTAGTTGACGACGTGCGTGACGCCGTCAACGTCGATCCCGCGGGAAGCGATGTCCGTCGCCACCAGCACGTGCGTCTTGTTATTTCGGAAGTCGGCCAGCGCCCGCTCGCGAACGTTCTGGCTCTTGTTGCCGTGAATCGCCGTCGAGCGAATGCCATAGCGATCGAGGTGCCGAACGACACGGTCGGCGCCATGCTTGGTTCGCGTGAAAACGATCGCCCGGTGCATCGGAAGATCCTTGACAAGCCGAGCCAGCAGTTCCGGCTTGCTCTGCTTTTCCACGAAATACACCGATTGATCGATGGCCGTGACGGTCGTTGCCGGCGGCGCAACTTCCACGATTGCCGGATTGCGCAGCAGCGTTGACGCCAGCTGGCGAATTTCCTTGGGCATCGTCGCCGAGAACAGCAGCGTCTGCCGCCGGGCGTTCAGCTTCGCGACGATCTGGCGAATGTCATTGATGAAGCCCATGTCGAGCATGCGGTCGGCTTCATCGAGCACAAGCATTTCAATCAGCGTCAGATCGACATGTCCCTGACGCATCAAATCGAGCAATCGGCCCGGCGTGGCGATGATGATGTCAACGCCGCGACGCAGCATATTGATCTGCGGCTTCTCACCCACGCCGCCGAAGATCACGGTGCCCTTCAGATCAAGATGGCGACCATATTCTCGGAAACAATCGGCGGTCTGATTGGCCAGTTCCCGCGTTGGGCAAAGAACCATCGCCCGGGCGCGGGCCTTCCCGCCGGGACGGCCGGCCTGGGACAATCGATGCAACATCGGTAAAGCAAAGGCGGCGGTCTTCCCCGTGCCCGTCTGGGCAGAACCCAGCACGTCACGACCTTCCATCACGTGCGGAATCGCCTGGGCTTGAATGGGGGTCGCGCTCGGGTACGTAACAGCGCGCAGAATTGGCTCGGCGAGCCGCAAATCGGCAAACAGCATGCAAAAATCCCTTCAAAGGTGCATGATGCGCACCTTAAAAAGGCATTCGGCAAGCGCCGAAATTCAGCCTGGGTGCGCTACAACTGGTTCACTCGGTTATTCAATCAGGAAAGTGCCAAAGGCGGGGTTCCGTGAAAGTCGAGGCAGGCAGTTGTCAGAACCATACTATATCGGATGAAACGGGCAAAGGCTATAGCGGGGACTATTTTCGTGTTGCCAGTCTATGCTGGCGATCTTGATATAAATGGCATAATCGAGGAGCCTCACGCTGGAGTTGCCATCGTTGTCGAAGTTAGGTGCTGCGTTTATGTGATCCGGCCGCCGCGTACAATTGGCATGTGAAGATCGATGACGCCTATCAACTCGCGCTGGAACACTATCAGGCGAACCGGCTGACGGATGTGGCCCGCGTCCTGCGTCAAATTCTCGCGGCTCGACCCGACTATTCGGACGCGATTCATTTGGCCGGCTTGCTGGCGCATCGCGGCGGCACAAGTCCCAAGGCTGTGGCGTTCATTCGGCGTGCGATTCTGATCAATCCGAATGTCGCCGACTATTACGACGACCTTGGACTGATCCTCGCTGGCCAAGGTGACGCAGATGCCGGAATCGAAGCAATCCAAAAGGCAATCGCTCTTCGGCCCGAGCAATGTCGGCCCTACAAGAATCTGGGGACATTATATTCCGATCGACGGCAATGGGACTTGGCAATCGAATGCTTCCGTAAGGCGCTGGCGCTCGATCCAGCATATGTGGAGGCCGAATCCGGTCTTGCCAACGCGCTGACGGAAACCGGAGAGTTGGACGACGCGATCGCAAGCTATCGCCGGCTTGCGCAGTCGGAGAATGATCCGCGCTTAGCGAGCAAACTGTTGAACCTTCTGCACTTCCATTCGGATTATGGGCCGAGCCAGATCATCGGCGCGCATTTCGAATGGGATCAAACGTTTGCCGCCCCCCTGAGGGCATCAATTCAACCGCACGGCAATGACCCCGCGCCCCATCGCCGACTGAAAGTAGGCTATGTTTCGCCCGATTTTCGGCAGCATTCCATCGGCCGCTTCATCGCACCGCTTCTTGAGAATCACGATCACGAGCGAGTGGAGGTGTTCTGCTATTCCGACGTTTCGTGGCCGGATGCCCTGACGCAACGTCTGCAGTTGTGTGCCGACCTCTGGCGCGATACCGCCTATATGACAGACCAACAGCTGGCGCAGCAGATTCGCGATGATGGAATTGACGTCCTTTTTGATCTCGCCGCCCACACGGAAGGCAATCGCTTGATGGCCTTCGCGCGCAAGCCCGCGCCAGTGCAAGCGAGTTATCTTGCGAACTGCGGCACGACCGGGCTCAGAACAATCGATTATCGTCTGACCGATCCTTATCTCGATTCACCCGACGAGTTCGATGATTCGTTCCATCGAGAGAATAGAATCCGGCTCAATAGCTACTGGTGTTACGAACCGTTTGCCGAACCGCTCGAAGTGATCGGATTGCCTGAAGCGTTAACGGGCGCTCTCGCTTTTGGTTACGTGAATCACTTCAGCCATATAACTACGCGAGCGTTGGATGCATGGACGGAGATTCTGGCGCGAGTTCCCGGATCGCATCTTGCGATTTGCGCTGACCCCGGATCACATCGAAACAAAATCATATCGCACTTCGAAGGCCGGGGCGTTAGTGGGGAACGCGTTCAGTTTATGAGACGACCATCCGGCGAGGCGTGTTTCAGCCAATGCGCGCAGATCGACATCGCACTCGATTCATTTCCTTTTGCAGGCAGCACCGCCTCATGCGATGCGCTCTGGATGGGCGTGCCGCTTGTCAGCCTGGCCGGACGGACAGCGGTTTCACGATCCGGCGTCAGCATCTTGTCAGCAATCGGATTGGCGGATTTGGTGGCGAGAACGACGGATGAATATGTCGAGCTTGTCGTGCAACTTGCAATGAATCGAGATCGGCGATCGATGTTGCGAAAGACCCAGCGCGACCGAATGCGATCGTCACCGCTTATGGATGCGGCGGCGTTTTCACGTGATTTTGAATCGGTGATCCGCCGGATGTGGGTTGCTTGGTGTGCTGGCCGCTGAAGAGCGGATGTTATTTGTAATCTTTTCGTCGCCAGTTGGCGGTTCGGTAATAGTGCATGTCGCGATGGAATTCGTCTTCTTCGATGTTTCGGCGATCCACTTCGGTTTTTGAGTAGACTGATCGCCATGATTCGCGCTTGATCGGATAGAGCTGAGCGATCGGCGTCCCCTTTTTTACCGTGACAGACTGGCCCGGCCTCAGCAGGCAGAGCGAGGGGAAATGAACCTCGCGATAGTAGGAATCGGTCTCCACCACGCCGGAGAGAATCTGAAATGGCAAGTCAAACCGATTCAGCGGCTGCACGAACAAACAGGAATAGCCCGGCGGCGTCTTGATGATCCACGTGCTGCGGAACTTCACGATCGGCATGCCCGCGGCCGGCGTTTGGTGGAGTTGCTCGGGATGGTGCGCTTCGATGATTGGGAGATCGCAAAGAATGCGAAGATTTGTTGCCTCCATCTCAAAAGTCGCGTCTGCGACCAGGGGTATCAGATATCCACCGGTAAGCGCCTCCAAAAAAGGGGTGCACTTTTTGACGGTATTGATCGACGGACCACCGTCAGCACTCGGAACCTCGGCCGGCATCTGCTTGAGCCATGTCGGAACGTTCTGGCTCGCGGGCATGGGGCGCGGAAACGGCTGGCTGCCGTCGCCCTGAAACTCGATGATGTTCTCATTTTCCGGCATGCTTCCGATCGATTTCCCGCCATGCGACAAATCAAAACTGCTTACGGATATGCGAGCAAGATACACGGATTCCGTCAAGAAAGAACAGCCGTCACACAGCTGCCGAAATAAGCAACCGAGTCACGCAGTATGAGTGCGTGACTCGGTTCCCTCGTGATATTGACGCTGACGTCCGTGATTAAAACGGTGGCGTTTCCCCGCGTTTCCACCAGTCGGCGGGATCAGTCTTGCGCTTGCGCGGCTTGTCTTCCGGTTCCTTGGTGTCGCCGTCAAAGTCGGCCTTGTCGAAAGGGGTTTGGCCTTCGGCTTCATCCGCTTCGTCATCAGCTTCGCGGACGATCGACGCCAGCTCGACGGCAAAGATCGGCGCGATCTGCTTGAGCAGGGGGGCGTCGTCATCGGTGAAAGGGCTGCGGCTGTCGCGGAAGAAGACCAGTGACGCCAGGCTCTCGCCCAGATACGTGCAGTTGGCGGCGATGATGTCCTGGCCCTTGAATCGCGCCAGCTCGGCGGGGGTCATGCGATCGGCCAGATCCTTGGCGTCGATGCGGATGATCCCGGCTTTCGACGCCATCGGGACGATCACGCGCTTGATCACGTCGGTGATCGCGGGATCTCCCACGATGGTGTACTTCATATACGCGCCAAGTTGGAACGCGCCATCGTCACTCGATAGATACACCGCGACATTCGCGTATCCGATCTGCCGAAGCATCCAATCCATGGCATGGCAGAGGAATTGCTCCAAGTCGTCCGCTTTGGCGATGTGCTTGCGGAATCCTTCCTCGTAGCGAACGACTTCCATCTGCTTCGAGAGTTCGTCGTAAGCGCCAATGAGGTCGTTGCAGAGCAGGTCGACTTTCTTGCTGATCATTTTGCGGGAGCGATTGAGCCGACCAACGGCATCGTGCAACCGGTCGAGCCGGCGCTCACGCCTCGCAAATTCGGCTTGAAGATCCACGGCGTTGCGGATGCGATCGATGATTTGTTCGGCGGTGAACGGTTTCGGAATGAAGTCGACCGCGCCGCCGCGCAGGGCGTTGATCGCGCCGCCGACGCTGGGTTGGCCGGTCATGATGATGCCGGTGGAGCTTGGCTGGCGGTCGTGCAGTGCGGTCAGCAACGACAGCCCGTCCCCATCGGGCAGATTCAGATCGGCCACCAGCACTTCAATCGGACCGGCGGCAATCACCGCCCGGGCTTCGGCAATCGACGATGCGGTGCTCACCTGGCATTGCAGATGGCGCGGAAGCAGATCGGAAATCAGTTCACGAAGATCCGGCTCGTCGTCAACGATCAGCACTCGCGGCAGCGTTGCTGATCGAGACTTGGTTTCGGTCATGACGGCTGGCATTTTCCCATCCCTTCCTTAGCGATCATCGGTGATCGCATGCACCCAATTGGCTCGGTATTTTCCCTGAGCCGTGCATTTTAGCGGCTCACGAGCCTTCGCATTTTCCCGCAGTCAACTCACCCTTGCAGTCCCTGTGGCGCTAGCAGCGCTTGATCCACCATCGCCCGTTGCGCAACCTCGTCAGCCGGCAGCAGGATAATCGCCTGCGTGCCCTGACCGATGCGGCTATCGAGTCGAATCGATCCACCGCTGGCTTCAATCCATCGCAGCGCCTTGGCCAATCCAAGGCCGCGTCGGCGGCCGGCCGGCTTGGCGCTGAAGAACGGATCGAATGCCCGCTTCAGCGTCCCCTCGTCCATCCCGCTGCCGTTGTCCCGAACCGACAGCACGACGCGGGAGGTATACGGATCGTGAGCAGCCGAAATCTCGATCCGGCCCGTGCTTGCGTCGGTCGCGTGGATCGCGTTCTCGATCACTTCCTTGACCGCCGCGATTACCTGATGAGCATCGACCATCGCCGCCGGCACTTGACCCACAGCGACCTCAATTTGCCTATCGGCCATATCCGAATGAGCCTTGGCCTGCGCAATCGCCGCCGCAACGAGGTCCGCCAGTAGGGTGCTTTTCAGGGCTGGCGCCTGGGGCTGAGCAAAATCCATTAATTCGGTGATAATCGCGCTGAGCCGATGCGATTGCTCAAACACCAGGCTCGCGGCGGCCTTCAGTTTTGGGTCGGATAATTGCGAAGCCAACAACTGCGAGCGGCCACTGATTACCGCCAGCGGGTTATTCATCTCGTGAGCCGCTCCGGCGGCCATTTCTCCGACCGTCAACAGCGTGCGGCTGCGAAGCAATTCGGTTTGCGCGTTCTGCAACCGTCGATTCGCTTCGGCAAGCTGCTCGGACAACGTTCGCGCCTCTTCGCGAATCTGCGCGGTGCGAAGCGCCAGGCTCCATCCACTGGCGATAACCGTCAGCTCCTGCACCTGCGGGCTAAGTCGCTGGCTTTCTCCGGCCGCGCCGCCCCATACCACGCCGCCGATGCACTGGCCGTCGGCTTCAAGGCAGATCCAGAAGCGATTCTGGTAGGGCAAACGGGGTGAGATCGCGGTCGTCAGGAATTCGAGTTCCGGCGGCGTCGCGTGTACCGGGGCTTCCCCGACGGTGGGTTTGGTCAGACGCGACTCGCTCTGCACGCCAACGGCATCCGTAGGCAGGTCGACCAGCGGCGTTTCAATCACCCGCCCGGTTTGATCGCATACAACAACTTCGGCAAACGTCTGTGTCGGTGGCATCGAGAACGCGGCGACAACCGAGGTATTAAGCACGCCGATCGCGGTCTGGGCGATAGCATGAAGCACTGTCTGCGGCGGGGCGTCGGCGCGAAGACCGCTCTGGAACCCGCTGAGCGCTTCGAAGAATTTAGCGCGAACCGAGAGCCGCCGATTCTTTGCCGCAAGCTGTCCGCTGATCCGGCCAAGTTCTTTGTTCGCCTGGGCCAGCGCTTGCTGATAGAGCTCGCCCGAGCTGCTTTGGCCGAGACCCAGCGCGCGAGCGCGCGGTTCAATCTGCTCGATGAGCCGAGCCATCGCGGCGGTGCACTGGATGTCGGTCAACCCGATGGCTTCCAGCAGCGATTGCCGGGTGACGCTGAAGGTGTAGTTGCCGCTGTATCCAAGGTGTTGCTCGCGGACCAGAAGATCGGCCAGCGTGATGAGATTTACCATCCGCGGATGGCCAACGGTCACGGGTAACGCAGTCGGAGATTGCCCGTGGAGCCACGCGCAGTCGCGAATGACTGATGGCAAGCCCCATCGCTCGCACAATCGTTTGCCGACGACCATGTGGTCCAGGCCGATGACCGTTCGCTCGACGTCCGCAATGTTGCCGCGAAGCAAGTCAGCAGCTTCAACCACCCGGCTGAAGCTTTTGGGAAGGACGGTCTCAAGCGCAATCTTGCCCAAATCGTGCAGTAGGCCGCAAATGAATGCCTCGGCGGGATCAAGCGCACCTGCGGCTCTTCGTCCGCCAGCACCGACAGTTGCCGATGCCAGCAGTTCCGCACAACAGGCAGTTGCGACACAATGCTTCCAGAAATCATCCCGGCTGAAGTGGGGCGCGCGTCGCTCGGAGACGCTGCCGAAGGATTGAAAGACCGAGATCGCCAGAACCGCGCTGCGGACGGCTTCGAAGCCGAGCAGCACGACAGCGCGATCGATCGATTGAACGTCTCCATGCACGCCGACATCGGCCCGATGCACGAGCTGCAGGATGCGGGCCGTCAGCGATGGATCGCTGCCGATGAGCGAAACGACCTGGTCGAGGCTCGTTCGCTCGTCGGCGGTGATCTCCAGCAGACGCACCGCGATCGCCGGCAACGTTGGAAGATCCTCCAGTTGCTGGAGGATCATCTCAACGCGCTTTTCTTTGACGTCGGCCATAAAAAAGGTGTGTGTGCAGGGACGAGAGTTCGTTTAAGCGACACGTCTCCGCACACACACCCGATTGTTCAAATCGCAGTTCGCTCACATCAGCGCCGAGCGTCCGTGACATGGGCTTCCAGCCCATGCAAACCAACGATCACCTTCGCGAGACGCACCAACTCATATCTCCAAGCTCGGAGCGAAGCGATCTTAATTTTGTCGGTCCACCGGAACCGCGAGCGGCGAGCTTGGGTTAACAGAAGCGCACGATATTCGAAGTTCGTGCGTCGTCAGCATGGGCTGGAAGCCCATGTCACAGACACTTCGTATTACGGCTCCGCCAGCCCTGCTCTATCAACTTCGCGCTCCCTATTTATCGAAACGCTACACGGTCAATAGTTCGCCAATCCGTTCAATCAGCTTCTCAATATTGAACGGCTTCTTAACGAATTCATCGGCCCCCGACCGCAACAACTCGTTGATTTCGTCCTGATTGACCACGCCCGATACGATCACGATCTTCATGTGCTCAAAGTTCGGATTCTTGCGGATGGTCTGGCAGACCACGTTGCCGTTGATGTCCGGCAGCATGTAGTCCAGGATCACCAGGTCCGGCAGGAACTCCTGCGTGAGCACGCCGGCGTCATAGCCGGTGTTGGCGGTCTTGATTTCAAACCGCCCATCGCGCTCGAGCACGTCGACAAACAACTCCACAATTTCCGGATCATCGTCGACGACCAGCACTTTCTGCTTGCCGCTTTCCAATGCATCCGGCGGGATGTTGTTGTCCTTCATGAATGCGACCAGCGCGTCGCGCGGAATGCGCCGAAAGCGGCTGCCCGGAACGCGGAAGCCCTTCAAGCGGCCGCTGTCAAAACAACGGATGATCGTCTGCTGAGAAACCTTGCAGATGTCAGCCGCCTCACCCGTTGTAAACACCGTCTTCATAAGCAACTCCAAACCCAATTTACCCAAGGATCGTGCGTCAATGCAGGCTAGATACGGCAGCCGCATGGAAACAATGGCCTGGGTTCCCCATCTTTCCTATTCAACCATCGGCAGTGCTCTTAGACAACTTGAGCGATGGGGGTTCAGTAAAGAAATAACGCCTGTAACGCGCGTTTCATGCATCGCGCTAAGTTTCCTCGACAAACTCATCTAATTATTGGACGTGATTCAATCGCGACCGTTAGGCAGGTGACAAAACGCATTCCCCGTATAGTGCACGTCCGTCCGTCAATGGTTTCACGCTAATGATGCACCAGCCCAGCAGCGTGGCATTCAAGTTTTACCTTGTTCAGCTGATCCGTGAAATCCGGGTTCGCCAGCATTTTCTGGGCGATGGCGGCGCCAAGCGCCTGCCCTGCCACCACATCTGATGGATAATGCATGCCAGCCAGAACGCGGTCGTCGCCAATTTGTTTGCCCCTGGCCATGATCGGCTCGCGTTCATCAGGGAAAATCTCGGCGACGATGGTCGCCCAGACGATCCCGCGCGTCGCATGGCCGCTGGGGAATGAGCCGGTGTGTTCCAGCGGTACGCAGGCATGAATCTCCGGATTCGCAATCGGCGGCCTGGTTCGATTGATTTTCTGCTTCGGAACATCCGCGATCCGTGTCGCTTCCCGGGTCACTTCGCGCAGCAAAGCCGCCGTCTTGGGCAGCTCCTTCTCATTGAACCAATCCCCAACCACCTGCGAGAACACGAACGGCGTCACTTTCACCTCGGACTGACACCGCGCTTCTTCCTCATGCGTCCGCCCCGTCTGCATTGCCAGCATCTTGGCCAACTCGTCCGCATGCACCTTCGAATTGTCCGCCGGCGGCTGGCCGATCAGCTGATCAAAATCAAAAGCACTCGGCGAAACAAAGGCCTTCTGATCCGCCTGAGCCCCCAACAACAAAAACATCAACGGCACAAGCAATGCGCCAGAGAATCGAACAGATCGCATCAGCAAATCTCCGATAGGGACAAGCCGCGTTTAATACCCCAAGCCAAGTCACTTTGCGAGAGCCGTCGGATACATCGGATGTGTCGCGCTTCGTATCAGGAGAACAAGCGATCCCATGCTTCGGTGTTCGCGAGCGGCCAGTAGTGGTTCGAGCCGAACTTTGTCCGAGGGGCTTTGAAAAGATCCCAAACGCGTCCCCATAGTGCGCTTGGCGGCAATTCGGGATCGCTTGCTATGTCGCGCCATTCCATCTGCGACCGCAATAACGCGACCCATCGGCGAAGGATCGCCTCGGCTTCCGGTCGGCGCTTCCGCTTGCCGACATTGCGGTAGCGTTTTGTGTCGTCGTAAAAGAACCAGACCTGATTGCGAAGTTCAGAGCACAAGATGTCTTCCGTCTTATGGCAGATTGTGTCATCAAGGGTCCAATTGTCGATCTTGCCGTCGAGGAAGTTCTCGATGTCGTCCGCGAGCCGAGTACGGTAATCGTGATCGATCACGCGATGGCCTCCGGCGCTTTGAAACAGGCGTGCCGAACTTTGGGCAGGTGCGTGAGGCACTGCCCGAAACGCTGTATCCGCAAATGCGATTTGAAGGTAAGCCACCTGTCGGACTTGAACTGACACGGAGCCGGTGAATTCGGCAGGTTTCAGCGAGAACCGGCTTTGCGGCGCACCAGACGGTTTCCGCCGCTGGTCGTGACATCTGGACCGGAAAGCAGCCGGCGCAGATTTGCGGTCTTTGAGCCCCGCAACACCTTAATCCCCGCAGGCAGTTTCGCCGTACGCTTCGGCAGTCCGCTGCGCTTCCTGATGCTCTTTGGCTGATTCATACATCACACCCCAAGCTGCCTGATGAGTCGTTCCGCGGCAACCGCCGGAAGCTCCATGGGCGAATACGACACGCCCTCAAATACATTAGGTTTCAACGGCAGTTTCTGCAAACCTCTTTTTTCGTACCACGCGATAAAATCGGGGCTTCCATCAAGCCGAATGCGACCGCCGTGTCCTCATTCCACGCTCATCTTCGCGGCGAAGGTCAGGAGCACCTGCCCGACTCCGACAATGAATGACTGCCGATCGCGTCTTAACGCGATGCGATTCCGCGGCGCCGTGAATAGTAACTCAATGAATAATGTGCCAAGCGTTGGGGTAAGAATCGATGGAATTGGCTCGATCGAGATCATCATGGCGCCTTGCACCGCGCCGTCGCCGGTCACAATGGCAACGCGCTTGGAGGCAAGCGTTCTTCCATCCATTTCGATTTCGAACTCATCCCAATTCCAATTGCGATCAATGGGCTGTGGGTCGAATTCGTCGATTAGATCGTGGCCAATCCACCATGCCTCATGAACATGATCCGCTATCGCATCGTTCCATTCGACGATATGCGCTTCGATGACCTGTTTGGTCGGCGCGAAAAGGAGCGGAACCGTTACTGGAAGCATAGGAAGAAATGATAGCCACCTGTCAGATTCGAACTGACGACCGCCGGTTTACAAAACCGGTGCTCTACCAGCTGAGCTAAGGTGGCGCGGTACGCCGGCTGGGAATTGTAATCGGCGATCGCCGCGAATCGAGATCAGGCGCCAAAACAATCACGCGGAGCGGCGGACGCTGATTGGCGTCGGCGGCTCCGCGTGGGGCTCGGGATCGTTTAGCCGCCGCGGCTTTAGCCCGGTGTGGCGACGTAGGGCAGCAGGGCCATGTAACGGGCGCGCTTGATGGCGCGGGCGAGCATGCGCTGGCTCATCGCGTCGGCGCCAGTGCGCTTGCGGCTTTGGATCTTGCCGTTGCCGCTCATCAGCTTGCGGAGCGATTCGGTGTCCTTGTAGTCAATGTACGACTTGCCAGATTCGCTGTGATGGGCGATCTTCAGCTTCGGCTTATTAAACGACTGAAACTTTTCTGCTTTTTCCCGCCGTTCGCGGGCTGATTCACGGGCCATGTCAACTCCTGAAGGTCTTCAAATTGGGCCGAGCATCTTAACAACGCCCGCCCGCGCGTCAAATCGCCCGGCGCGCGACAAAAATCCGGCAGCATGCTCTCGTCGGGAATCTATTCGCCGTCTTCTTCGTCATCCATCTTGGCGACGGCAACCTTTTGCCGTTTCGGGGGTTGGCGCTTGGGGCCCTGGGCGCGAAGCATCGCCTGCCAGAAGATCTGTTCTTCGAGCTGCAATCCGGTGAACCGATTGAATTCGGCGCGGGCCGACGCGTAGGCATCACTATAAGGAAGCACTTTGCCGCCCGAGGCATGCCGAGCCAGGATCGACTTCAGCTTCTTGATGTGCTCGTCCGTCAGTTCGCTGAGCACCGGCTTGCCTGCGGCGTTGCTGCTGCTGCGGACATACTTGATGATCGCGCCGAATACCTGCTCGCGGTCGGCGTTCTTGAACGTGCGATCCTGAAAGCCCTGCCACAACTCATCATATTGAGGGGTGTAAGGAAGCTCGTCGCGAGCCAGCCCGGCGGCGTTGTAAAGCTCCTGCAGATGCTCCTGATCAATCGAGTTCAACTTTAATGGCGGTTTCATCAACTGGCTCCTCAAGCGTCGATCGCTAACGTCGATCGCTAACTTTGAAGCCCTTATTGTAGGGTAACGGCCCTCCGGACGCCAATGGCGCAACCGACCCCCCTTGGTTTGACACGGTTTGACACGCACGCGCCGCGTGACGAATGATGCACCGCGATGGCTTCCAAACCGCAATCCGGTGACGCGCGCTGGGCCGCCGCGGCCAGGCATTTAACCGAAGTCGATTCCGTATTGGGAAAGGTAATTCAGCGCGTCGGTGCCTGCACGATGTCCCCGCGAAAGGACTATTTCGTGACGCTGTGTCGGGCCATCTACAGCCAGCAGGTGAGCATGCGAGTGGCGGAGGTTTTGTTCCAGCGATTCAAGGCGCTCTGCCCATCAGGACGCGTGACGCCCGCCGCGGTGATCGCGCTGCTGAAGGTTGAATCGAACATCAAAGCGGCGGGGCTGTCGCGACAGAAAGCAATTTATCTGCGCGATCTGGCCGAACACTTTACCGACAATCGCATCCCGATTCGCAGGCTCGCGAAGATGACCGACGACGAAGTGATCGAATCGCTCGTCGCCGTGAAGGGCGTCGGCCGTTGGACGGCGGAAATGTTTCTCATGTTCGTGTTGAATCGTCCCGATGTGTTGCCAGTCGATGACTTGGGCCTGCGCGAGGGCGTCCGTGATGTGTTTGGCCTCCCGGAACGCCCGGCGCCCAAAGCCGTCACGGAAATGGGCGAGCGCTGGCGGCCTTACCGCAGCCTCGCCACCTGGTATATCTGGCGTCGCAATACTGGCAAAACGCCCGACGCCAAATCCGAGGAGCCGATCTCCGATCGCGCTGACACGTCGGTGAAGGCGGCGACCAAAACGGTCGCGGCCAGGAAGAGGGCAAGGGCATCCGCCAAGAACACGGCCCCGGTCTCTCGACGATCATCGCGGGTCTCTGGCGATTGATCGCCAAGCCCTGGCCTTTCCCCAGCCGCGAATTATGTGAAGTCGTAGAGACGGGTGGGATTGTCGACCAGGATTCGGCGGCGGGTGTTCTCATCCGGAACCCACTGACCGAGCATGTCCACCAGGTCTCCGTCGTCAGGAATCCAGGCGGCGGTGGGGTGGGGCCAATCCGTCGCCCATACCAGGCGATCGCTACTCACTTCAACCATGCGCTGCACAAAGGGTACGGCGTCGGGAGCCAGAGGCGGCTTCTTCGACACGTGATAGATTCCCGAGAGTTTGACCCACACGTTTTCATGCTTCATCAGGCGCAGGAGCCGGGCGAATCCGGCGCCTTCCAGGCCGGCCGAGCAATCAAAGACGCCGAGGTGATCGATTACGACGTTGACGGGTAGTGTGCTGAGCCGCTGCTCGAGGTCGGGAGTTTTCTCCACGCTGAGAAAGAATTGTAGATGCCAGCCGAAGGGCTTGATCAGTGCGGCCAGCTTCGGAGCAATCTCCAAAGGCAGGCCGGCATTCTTGGACAGGCCATTGATCCGGATCCCGCGAAACCCGGCGGCATGCAGCTTTTCGATTTCAGCAACCGTCACGTCGGGTGAGACGACTGCGACGCCGCGGAACGGATACTTCCCCGACGTCATCGCGGCCAGCATTGCCACGTGATCGGTGCCGTAGACGCTTGGCTGAACCAGCACCGCACGCGATATGCCGAGGTGCTTGAGGACGCGAATGTAACTGTCCGCCGTCGCGTCAGGCGGAATGTATCCCGCGTCGGGGATGTACGGAAATTGTGACTGCGGCCCGAACACGTGTGCGTGACAATCGGACGCGCCCGGCGGAAGTTTGAGTTTCGGCTTTCGTGGGCTTGCAACCGGCCCGGGTATGGTCGGCTCGCGATCGGCAATCTCCGCGAAGCCGGCTGTCGTAACGGACAAGGTTGCCACCACGCCGCATCCGGCGACGAAATCGCGCCGTGAGATGGGATTGGCTGCTCGCAACATCACGTTTCCGCCTCCGGTTTCTGTAGAGGTAGAATGATAACTGGATCAATGCTGCAATGACTAATTGCAAAGCTCGCTGCACCCAATATCGAACGCACCCGACTAGATCGGGATGGACGGCAAATATGCCCTTAGACATCAACGAGCGAGACTGGAAGCGCTTCAAAGAGGTTCATGCGATCGCCAAGGAGCGATTCGCCCAGAAGTGTCTGGAGCAGGTGCAGTATCACCTCACGGACAAGACCAAATCGGCGGCGGAACGGTTTTTCGAGATCCGACAGGCCGTACTTGTGCGCGAGAAGGAGCGGGCCGGGCTGTTTGACGATTTCCGGCGATCGACCGCGCTGATGCAGATCGTGATGATGCGGGCAGAGAATCTGATTACCGATGAGGAAATGCTTCGATTCAGCGATGAGCTTCGCGAAAGGGTGGCGCAGATTATGAAAACCCGCGACTGAGATGTTACATGGCGCTTGGTTACATCCCCGTTTTGGCAAGTAATCTTCTGACGCGGGAGGTGCTATGAGATAGCGCGGCGAGTCGAATGGAGCCAGCGGGACACCAGTAGAACTCGCAACCGCGTTTTTGAAGGAAATTCCATGATTGGCTGCCAACCTTGACCGGGTGTGTTGTTTCCTCCCGATAGACTTTGGATAAACTCTACTAACCACGAACTCTGAGCTGGAGTTCCCCGTCCAAACGCGGAGGCATCAATGGGCCTTTCGGTTCAAGTTGGAGCGCTCGCAGATTTAGTGGAGAACGATCCGGAGGGCGCAGAATGGCTTCGCGAGGGGTTCGCTGCGGCGAACAAAATCCTCAGCGAGCACCGTCTGCCATCGCACTCGGAGCCGGAGTCATTGCCTCGACTCAAAGACCGTTGTTCACTCAATGGCTACCCCTATTCTTTCCTCCATTACCTGAGACTTGCGTACGCGCGTCGAAACGCAGATCCAACATGGATTGCTGAACCTTTACCACCCGGTGCAAAGCCAACCGACGACCAAATTCTCAAAGCGGAATACCGGCGGCAAGCATCCCACCTTCTTACACACAGCGACGCTGAAGGTTTTTACCTGCCAGTCGACTTTAAGGATGTCCTGTTTGATCGCGGTGAGGGGGTGCCGGGAGAAATGATCGGGTCTAGCTTTCGTTTGCTTGAGGAGCTTGTTGTTGTTGCCCCCGCCCTCGGAATTCAGTTGCACGGGAGCGAACTACCCGATCAGCAGGCGGCGGAAATCAATAGCCTTCTGCAAGCTCGGACGGGGCTATTTATCGAAAAGATTGTCTGGCTATCCCTGTTTGAAGCTGCTCGACTGAGCATCGAACACAAGGCAGCGATCGTGTTTGGATAATGAACCGAGCGATCGGTGTGATTGGGGGGACGGAGTTCAATTCGTCCCCCTCCTTCGCTGCCAGCGGGAATCGAACCGCAGCTTTCGCCTCGATGCACCTGATCACTCGAACTTCAACTCCCCGATCGGTTCGCGCTTCCACCAGGCGCCGGTTTGTGATCGCTCGCTCGGCGTTGTGAACTGATAGGTGTATTCAGTTATGCGAAGATAGCGGGGCGGATGGTCGGGGAACGGGTTATTTGCCAGCAGGCTAAGCACCGGCTTCGATCCGCGTTTAAGCCCGTCAAGTAAGCCAACCAGCATCGACGCATGACTCGGTGGATCAAGTGCCGCGAACCACATCTGCCAATCCAGTCGCGGCATCCCGGGTGAGCAGAATTTCGGCCGGCGGGTGACGTCGCCGGGCTTGTATTTGAATTCGTATGGGAGCCAATTGCTTCCGTCATTACTGCCTTCGATGATCAGCTCCGGTCGCTCGGTCGTCATGTTCGCGAACAAGCCGTAGCCATTGGCGATTTCAAATGCTTCCGCGCGAAACGCCAAAGAGCTGGCAAAGCCGCGAATGTACGCGTTGCCGCCAATTTGGCGCGCGCCGGTGACAAGCGAGAGAAGGACCAGCACAATCGCCAGCGGCGTTACGATCCACCACGGCCATCGCCTGCGTTCCCTGGGATTGCGATCCTTTCGAAACAGCCGCAGCTTTCGCCAAGCAGCGTCGTCCACCAGCGTCAGGCAGAGCACCAGCGCCAGCAGATTGAAGAACCCATAGTTGCCGGTCGCGGCGATCAGCAGTTGGAGGGTGACGAGCAGGATTAACGATGCGATTCGACGACGCCGGGTGGCGAAGATAAACATCGGGGCGGCGATTTCGATGATCAGCACAAGCCCCGTCGAAAACGTCGCGAACCAAACCGGCTGTTGCTGCATGTACCAGCTCGTCCACGTGGGCAGCGGCTGGGTTTGATAATGAAATCGCATCGCGCTCAACCGGCGCCAGGTGACGTCGCCGGATGCGAGCTTCACGAGGCCTGACAGCAGCATCAGGCGAAACAGCAGCCAGCGGAAAAGGAACATCACAATGCGCGAAGGCTGCCGCCGGCCGGGAGTCAATCCAAGCGGCGAGAGAAAGATTGCCAGAAATCCCGCTTCCAGCAGCAGCGCATCCCATTGATAGCCCAGGAACATCTGGCCCGCGATGACGAACGACAGATAGATGATCCAAAGGATTAGCGAGTTGAGAGCCGGCAGCACGCCGAGGATGAGCAGAACCGCGCAGACGATCCCCACGTTGCATGCCGCATGCATCGCGGCGTCAGAGCAACTGAACCAGAAGATCGACGGAAGCGTGAACAGGCGTGACGCTGCCGTCGGGAAGACGGATCGAAAGTCATCAAAGTAAGTCTGCGCCGGCAGGATTCCCTGGCTGCCAATGAGTCCGTCGATCTGCCCGCGAAGGGAAATCAATGCGACCAGATAAACGACCCCGATCGCCCGCAGCAGCAGCGCGCCCGATATGACAAACGATCGCTTCTGATCGCACGGCTCGGCGATCAGCCTGACATCCAGCTTGTCGGCCAGCGAGCGGTTATGTGAAATCAGCCAATAAAATCCTTCGCTGATCGGCGCAAAGAGCGGCACATAGACATACGCCCAATACATCCACCGCTTCTGTCCGGCTAGCCAGAGCGATCGAAACACAGCCTCAGCAGCGCCGGTGGTCCGGCCGTCGGGTTCAACCAACCAAACCGATTCTTCGAACCCGCGCGGGGGAATTTGCGGAAACCGTCCTTCGCAAGACTGCGAAGTCACATAATCGATCTTCTCGCTCGTCAGCGCTCGCCATCGCCCGGCCCATCGCCGGCAGAAACCGCAATCGCCGTCGAAGATCAGCGTCGGCTTCGGGACAGGCTCTTTTGATAGATAGTCAAGCGTATCGTGCATGGTGAACCCAAGGACCGAATGCTACCATCCTCGCGTCCAACGCCAGAGTGATGAAAGGACGAGCCAATGTGCAGGCAACCGTGGGTGATGGTGGCTGTTCTGCTTCTTGCGACGACGGGCGTTTTCGCCGATGACAAGCCGAACCCCGATCAAATTCAAAAAGCGTATGACGACGCGCTCGTCCAGCTTAAGCAGGCGCAAAACGCCAAGAATGATCTGGCCAAGGAAAACGACAAACTTGGCAGGCAGATCGACGACCTGAAAAAGCAGCTCAGCGTCGCCGGTGCCCGCGTGAGCGCGCTCGAACGACAGGTCGCCGAGAACGACGAGAAGACGTTTCAGCTGCGATCCATTGTTGCCGCGTGGAAATCGTTCATGAAGCTGCATCCGGATCTGCTCGTCAGTTGGCGGCTCTATCTCGGAGCCGATGCCCTTGCCGTGCCGGACGGGCCCAATTCGTACGAGCTGGATAGCCTGACCGGCAGCGTCGATCGAGGTTGAAACTTTCAATGCACCGTCGTCCAAACCTGGCTCGCGGCTTCAGCGTCATCGAGTTGCTGGTCGTCATCGGGATCATCGTGATCCTGATCAGCATCTTCCTGCCGTATGTCATCAAAGCGCGGGAATCGGACCATCGCGCCCGCTGCGCGGAGAATTTGCGAACCCTGATGGCATCGCTTCGCGCATACTCCTCGGCCAATAAAGGCGTGTTCCCCCGCGTCCAATACGATCCGGCCCACAATCCAAACGGATACGTTGCCTACACCGGTGCGGCCGCGGCCGATCCGTTTGTACAAGACACCACCGTGCGTCCGAATGACGTTACCGCATCGCTCTGGCTGCTGGTTCGAGCCAGGCTGGCAAAGCCGAGCTTTTTCATCTGCCCGAGCACGGCTGATCTGCCGGAATCGCTTGATGTCCAGAGCACGACGACGCGATCGAACTTTTCATCGGGCCATAACCTCAGCTATTCCTATGCATCGCCCTTCACCAATACCCCCGGCTACAAGCTGGATGATTTTCTGCCCGCCGACTTTGCATTGCTCGCCGACAAAAACCCCGGCGTCGATCCCAGCACCGGCGCGAACGTCATCGGCCCAACCTGGGACGCCAAGCCCTTCGCGCTGGCGGTTGCCAATTCCACCAACCACCGCCGCGCCGGCCAAAACGTCCTCTACGCCGACGGCCACGTCTCGTTCCAACCGACTCCCTTCTGCGGCTTCGGCAAAGACGGCCTGCGCGACAACATCTACACCGCCCTCAGCCGAACCCCCATCCCCAAAGTCCAGAACCCGGCCACCTACGCCCCCGGCGTTGTCGGCCGTGATGTCGGACCAGCGTGGGAACGCGATAGCTACTTGGTGCCGACAGCGCAGGATTGACGGGTCGGACGGTCGAAAACTCGCCACGCGAGCGAAACGCGATGGGATGTGTTATCCGATGAACATCCAGATGAGCCTTGGAGACATCGATGCCGATACAGATCGAGGCATACATGGTTTTGACCCATGCTTGCAAAATGCGAGCACAGGGCGAGCCACCGGCAGACCAGAGCAGGAGCGGCCGATGGCCGTCGGCTCCAGGCTCGGATGACTGTTCGGGTAAACAACTTGCCGGGGACTGGGCCGGCTCGTGCTAGACGGCCGTCGGCTGGCACCACGCACGCCACATCCGCCGGCAGGCGGATTCCATGTCGCGCGCGAACCCCGGAGCGTTCATCAAGGGGGAAACGCGCATTCGCTCCCGTAAGCTCGCTCGCACCGCGGCAAGCTTCGGCAGGTCCGAAGCGATTTCGACCGCCTTTTGCGGGAGCGACGCCAAATCCCTGGCGGCCAGGTCGGCCAAGCCGAGGTTGGAAAGGATACTGAAACCGCCGCGGGAGACGGTGGTCTCTCCCGCCGCAGTCAGCGGCGGCACGCCCATCCAGACGCTGTCGAGCGTCGTCGTGTGGCCGTTATAGGGGAACGTGTCGATGCACAGGTCGAAGCGGTGATGGAGCTTCAGGTAATTCATCCGCGTCTGGCGATCCATCAACTCGATGCGCGACAGGTCGATCCCCCTCCGCTGAAAGCTCTCGCGAATGCGATTGCGAGCGCTGCCCGGCAGCGTCAGCAGCAGCAATCGTGAATCCGGCAGCGCGCGAAGAACGGCGGCCCAGGTATCGAGCGTCAGCTCGTTGACTTTGACGAAGTTATTGAAGCAGCCGAACGTGATGAAGCCGTTGGAGATCGCGGGCAGGTCGTTCACCGGCGGCTCGCTCGTCAGCGGGTCATAAATCCAAAAAGTGTGCGGCAGGCGGATCGTCTTCTCCGTGCTGAGCGCGTCATTGCCGGGCGGATCGACGTACGGATCGCTGATGCGGTAATCCATCTCCGCAAGACCGGTGGTTCCGGGGTACGCAAGCCAGCACGTCTGCACCGGAGCGGCGCGCTGCGCAAAAGTGAAGAGCCGATTCCGATCCATGTGCATCGTGAGATCGACCAGCACGTCGATGTCGTCGGTGCGGATCAACTCGGCCAGCTCTGTGTCTTTCAACGGCGCCACTTCCCGCCAGACCGCGGCGCCCTTTTGAAGTTCCTGCGTGATCGCATCCTTCAGTGTCGACGTGCTGTAACAATAGATCTCAACGTTCGCGCGATCGTGATTCGCGAAAAGCGGAATCGTAAACTGCGACTGGCAATGATTGCGAAAATCGGGTGACACGTAGCCAATCCGCAGCCGGCGGTTCGGATCGCGCGAGTTTTTGAAAGCAGGCCGGGTCGTGATCGGCTTCACATAGCGGTCATTCCACTTGCGATGCTCTAGCAGAATCGACTCGGCGGTCTCGCCGGGACGAAAGTAGAGCGTGTAGATCAGGCTTTCCGCCGGCCATGAAACCGGCGTCATCGTCATCGCCTGTCGATAGAGCGGAATGGCCTGCTCGATCAGGCCCACGTCGCGCAGGCAGTTTGCGAGATTCGCAATCGCTTCGCCGTGCGTGGGGTCCAGCGCGATGCACTGCCGAAAGGCATCGGCCGCTTCATCGAGCCGGCCGGCTTTCTTGAGGGCAAAGCCCAGGTTCTGGTGAGCCGCGGCATAATCGCGCTTCACGGCGATCGCTTGCTGGGCCGTGGCGATGGATGCGTCGGCGTCGTCCAATTCCAGCAGCGCGATCGACAGGTTGCTCCAGGCCTGATGACTGCCTGGCTGCAACTGGATCGCCTGCCGGTACGACGCGGCGGCCTCGGTGTAGCGACAAAGCGAATGCAGCGCATTGCCAAGATTGATCAGCGCTTCCGGAAACTGCGGACGCAGCGATAGCGCCTGCTGGAGCATCGGCAGTGCATCGGCGGGATTTCCCTTCTGCTGAATGATGCTGCCAAGGTTGTTCAGCGCCTCGGGAAACCGCGGACGAATTTTCAACGCGCGCCGAAGCATCGTCGCGGCTTCATCGAGCCGGCCAAGCTGCTCGAGTGCCGAGCCCACCTCATTGATCGCGTCGGCGTAGTCTGGCTTGAGATCGACTGCACGCTGCGCCGCCTCATACGCTTCGCCTGTGCGACCGATCGATTTGAGCGCCTTGGCGAGGTTGTTGTGCGCCTCGGCAAAATCCGGAGCGATCGCCGTCGCGCGGCGAAACGCATCGATTGCCTGCACGGCTTCGCCCCGTGCTCCGAGAATGACGCCGAGATTTACGTAAGTATTGGCGCTGTTCGGATTGGCGTCGATCGCCTGCCGCATCAGCGCAACGGCCTGGTCGCTTCGCCCCGTCTGTTGCGACAGCACGCCCAGCATTTGCAGCGTGTCGGCATGCTTCGGATTGAGCGCCAGCGCCTGGCGATAGAGCGTCTCGGCGCCTTGCAGCTGCCCCGCCTGATGCAGCCGCTGCGCGGAGAGGAAAAGTTGTTGGGTCTGCTGATCGGCAGTCATCACTGGAAGTGAAGATTACGTCCGATTCGACGCCGCGTCACACCACTCCGTCCACATCGAACGCAGTGCCGATTCAAAATCGCGAGCGAAGCCGAATTCATCCATGAGGTAAGACGACCGCAGGCGATGGCGACTTTTTTCCCGCAAATTCCGCAGCCGATCGCGGTCGGCTGCAAGTGCCACGGCAATTTCCACATACTGCTTTTCGGATTGGGCGATCAACTCCGGCAGATACCCGTTATGCAGGATGCTGGCGCCGGCGCGGGCCATCGGAAGTTCGCCAGCGCCAAATGTCACAACGGGCACGCCCATCCAGATTGCATCGCAGGTGGTTGTGCCGCCGGGATACGGGAACGGATCGAGCGCGATATCGATTCGGCTATGCAGGGCAAAATAACCGGCTCGCGCGATTCGGCTTACGAACTCAATACGCGTCCCGAGTAACTTTCTCATCTGATCGCGAGCGCTGCCGCGCGGCACATGCACCAAGAGTCGGGAGCTTGGAACGCGGGCGAGGATCGAGGCCCAGACATCGCACACGCGGGAGTTGATCTTTGAGAATGCGTTCAAGCATGCGAAGGTGATGTGGCCGCTGGAATCAGATGGCAGCGGCGTCAGCGCGCCGGCATCGCCGGGCGGGCGGTAGCACCAGAACGTCTTCAACCGCATCGGCTTCTCGACAAAGGGCGTTACGTCCCGCGGCGGGTCAAGAATGAAATCGCTGAAACGGTAGTCAATGGTTGGCAGTCCCGTCGTTCCGACATACGCCAGATATGTTGCCTGCACCGGAGCGGGCTTGCGCGCGTAGGTCATCAATCGGCTGCCGCGAGTGTGCATCGTGAGATCGATCAATATGTCGATCTGGTCCTGGCGAATCAGCGCGGCGAGTTGCTCATCCGGCAGCTGACTGGTGCCGCGCCAAATTTGCGCCGCCATCTTGAGCTGTTGCGTAACATCATCGACGCGAACCGTGTCGCTGTAGCAAATGAACTCGAAATTGCTCGCATCGTGATGGGCAAATAGCGGCAGCAGAAAACGCCCGACCGGATGGCCGCAAAAATCGGGCGACGTGAAGCCGATGCGCAACTTTCGTTCCCGCGAGCGGTCATTGCCATGCGGCTGAATCGAACTCGCCAGCGGAGCGGCATACGTGTCGCGCCACTTTCGATGAGATTCGAGCAGCGATTCGACAGTCGTCTCCGGCATGTAGTTCGACATGTAAAGCGCGTTGCCGGCCGCTCGCGAATCACCGGCGGCATGCTGATAGGCTTCGATCGCCCGCTGAAGCTGCCCCGTGGCTTGCAACGAGTTGCCGAGATTCTTCCACAGCTCGATTGACGTCGGATGAACCGTCAGCGATTGCTCGTACTCGGCGATCGCTTCATCGAGCCGATCCGATTCATGCAACGCCATCGCGCGATTATTCATCGCGGCCAGAAAATTGGGGCGCAATGCGATCGCGCAGTCGTAAGCAGCAATCGCGTCGTCGAAGCGATCGCTGGCACGCATCGCGTTGGCCAAATTAAACCACGTCTCGGGCGGCTTGTTATCGAGCGAGAGCGCGACGTGATAGGCCGAGATTGCGCTCGCGTAGTCGCCGGTTAGCGCCAGGGCGATGCCGAGGTTTTCGTGATAGGCCGCGACGTTCGGATGAATCGCGATTGCCCGGCGAATCAGATCAATTCCCGCCACACTCTGGCCCGCGTCGCGGCTGCGGATCACGCCGAGGTGATGCATCGCGTCGGCGTGGTTTGGATCGAGCCTCAGGATTTGCTCGTACACACCGGCGGCTTCGGTTAGCCGACCGGCCTGGTGATGGATGACGCCCTGCTGAAAGAGAATTGAAATCGAGTCTGAAATGACGTGGCCTCAAATCCTTTATCTGCGCGCATCCTCGCAACGCCGTCGCCATTGAGTTCGCAGCGCCTGCTGGATGTCGTCGGCCCAGGCGCGTTCGTTCATCAAGGCCGAACGTTGCATCATCGGGCGAAGATTCTCCCTCAATCCGGCAAGTCGTGGAAGATCGCGGGCCAGGTCGGTGGCCGTCGTCACGAATTCGCCGTCGCTTTGGGCGATCAGGTTCGTGAGGCCCAGGTTGCTCAAATGACTGAACGCCGCTCTGCCCACGGCCCAGGGCCCGATCGTGCTGAGGGTGGGGACGCCCATGTAAAGCGCGTCGAGCCCGGTCGTATGGCTGTTGTAGGGGAAGCTGTCGAGCGAAAGGTCGACGCGGTTATACGTCTTCAGGTAATCCGCCCGGCTCTGGTAGTCGACGAATTCAACCCGCTTGGCTTCGACGCCCTGCGTTTCCAGGAACGCAATCGTGTGGTCGCGATGAACGCCCGGGCGGCAGATCATCAGCAGCCGCGAATTGGTCAGGGTTCGAAGCACCTGCGTCCACAAGCTCAACGTCGGACGGTTCACTTTGCAGAAGCTGCCGAGATAGCCGATTGTGATGAAACCATTGGCCAGTGCAGGCAGCGAATTCACCGCCGGCGAGTCTTCGGCGGGGCGATAGCACCAGAAACTATCTGTTAGCCGGATGGTTTGCTCGACATAGAACGAATCGGTCTGACCCGGCGGATCGAGGTACGGGTCGCTCAGGCGAAAATCGATCTGCGGCAAACCCGTCGTGCCCGGGTAGCCGGCGAAAGTACCGGCCAGCGGAGCGGGTCTGTACGAGAAGACTTCCAGGCGACCGCCGGCGGTATGTAGTGAAAGATCGATCAGGATATCGATGCGATCGGCGGTAATCTGCTGAGCCGCCTGCTCGTCGGTCAATTGGTTGATCGGCGTCCAGCGATCGACCTTGCTTCGAAAGAAATCAGTCAGGTCATCGCTCCGGGTTGAAGCGTTGTAGATGAAGTATTCAAAGTTGGTTCGATCCAGGTTGTCGAACAATGGCAGCAGGTTGTAGCCAACCGCGTGACGCCGAAAATCGGCGGACACGAAACCAACCCGCAGGCGACGGTTGGGGTCGAAGTCATTGGGCGGCGTGATGGGTTCGACTTTGTCGATGGCCGAAGCCCAGCGCCGATGCTCATCGAGCACCGCCGGCGGCTCAGCGACCGGAAGGTAGTGAAGCGCAAACAGCAGATGATGGAATGTTGACTTGGGCCCGATGCGCGTCGCCACACGATAGGCTTCGATCGCCTCTTCCAGCTCGCCGGCGTCTTTGAGCACGTTGCCAAGATTGAGGTGCGCTTCCCCGGACTCGGGATTGCGGCGGATCGCTTCTCGTTGCATGGCGATCGATTCAGTGAATCGCCCGAGCTCGTGAAACATCATGCCGACGTTGACGTATCCCTGAAAATAATTGGGGTCCAATTGAAGCGATCGCTTGAGCGCGGCAAGCGCTTCCTCCCGCTGGCCTTTCTCACGAAGGAGCAAGCCCAGTGTGTTGTAGCCGTCGGGCGATTCTGGTTTGGTCGCGATGCCTCGGTGAGCTGAGGCAATCGCTTCGTCATAACGCATCGCCAGGCCCTGCACGTGGGCCAGTTCGAGCCAGGCGTCGTGGTAATCGGGACGCCGCTGAATCGCCTGCCGCAGGGTCGCGATCGATTCCTCAACCCGTCCGGCGTTTTTCAGCGAATTGGCGAGATTGAACAGCGTCTCGGGATGATCCGGGCGAAGCTTGATCGCTTCCTGGAGCGTTTCGAACGCGGCGGGATTCTTGCCGGCCCGCTGCAACAACACGCCGAGGTTGAACCACGCACTGGCGAACTTCGGATCGATCGCGACTGCTCGGCGATAAGCTGCTTCGGCCTCAGTCGCTCGATTCGCGCCGGCGTGGGCATTTCCGAGATTGCTGAACGCCGGCGCCCAATCGGGTCGCAGGCGCGTTGCGGCGGTAAATGCGTCCGTCGCATCGTCAAACTTGCCAAGCACCGCGCTGGCGGTGCCGAGGTTATAGTGAGCGTCAGCGCAGTTCGGATCGATCGCAATATATTGGCGATAAACGTCGATTGCGTCCGGCAGGCGATGCTGCTGCATCAGCAGCGCGCCAAGGGTCTGCAGTGACGGAACGTCAGTCGGATAAGCGGCAAGAACCTGCCGCAGGAGTGCTTCGGCGCCAGCCAGCTGGCCCGAGCGATAAAGCTGCGCCGCTTGCTCGAAAGCGGAATCGCGGCTCGGGGCTGCCGGTTGCATCACCCTTCAGCACCGCCCAATTCGCGGGTTTTGAACAGCCACATGCCGGCGCAGAGCGCGAATGCCGAATACGCCAGGCCGTAGAGTGTCGCCAGGCCGACGTATGTCCACATCTGACCGGGGTAAACAATGTCCGCATGCGGCGTGTTGGCTGTTGGCCAGAACTGCGTGCCGCGAATTGCCACGGTGCGATAGATCGTCAGGCTGCGCAAGTCGAACGTCGCGAGATAGGGCACCACCAACCTGGCGAGCCCAGCCGCTGATTTCAGGATGATCGACTGATCCGGCGACGACGGCGGGAGGAATCGCGTGAGGTTGCCGGCGATGTAAACGATGATGACGGCGGGTAGATTTACGACCAGCGAAAACCGCGTGGAGAGCGCGACGCTGATTGCCGCCAGCACGCCGATCTCCAGCCACATCAGCACCAGGCTCGGCAGCATCCCGGCCAGGTGCATCAGGCGATAATCGAAGATCTGCTTGTATTCGCGATCGTCCATCGTCCACTGGCGAAGCAGGTAATCGCCGGGAATGCGGAAGCAGACGCAAAGCATCGCGATTCCGCCGAGTAGCACTAGCGTCAGCCCCGCGGCACAAAGAATGCCCAGATACTTGCCAAGCAGCACTTCCCATCTGTTCACGGGTTTGCTCATCAGCGTGAGCATCGTGCGATCTTCAATTTCCTCGTAGATCGATTTGCTGGTGCAGAAGAGGGTGGTCAGCAGCGCCAGCAGCAGCACCAAATCGAGTGAAACGGCCTTGAACATCACCGTGTCTTCGCCGAGCGTGAAGAACGGCAGCAGCGCGAAAATAATCAGGATGCCCGCGCCCAGCGCCAGCAGCAGCAGGAAGATCGGCTGAACCACCGATTCCAGAAACGTATGACGAAGAATGACAAAGGTGCGATACATGAGTCGCGAAATCCTATTCGACGGGCGATCATCAATGCAAATGAGGGAACCGGCAATGTCCTCTGACAGATGATAACTCTTGGCCGGCCAGGGGAATTCCCGGCGGTTTCCGAATGGAATTATGCACTTTAAAAAAAGACGCCATCCCTTGTAGTGGCCGGACCTTGGCGACGAGACCTTATTCTTGCAATGCCCCGGCGTCGATCGCGACTTTGAGAAGCTCAAACAGGGGGACGCGCACGGCTTGATATGGGGTTCCTGCCGTAATGATCGACACGACAACCCACGGGTGATCCGGCTTTGAGTTGGGGTCGCGCACGATTTGCAACTGGCGCGGGCTATCTTGTGCGGGACAGAGACCGTCAATAGTCATTTGTTCTTCCCGTTTCCTGGATTGCTGGCAATCACCTTCTTCACATCGCTCGACTTGATCGCGAAGATCGTGTCTACGGCTTCGTTCATCGACAGCGGCGCTAGGCTCACTGGGTCGCCCCGAGGGTCGGAGCGCCTCTTGGCGGATTTCTTGGGCATAACGAGCATTTTAGCAGTCAAAAGGGCTGCTGGAATCCGCGCCACGTTGAGGCCGCATAAAAAATGCCTTTGTAGAAAATCGAGTGGTTTGAACCAATAAAATATCCTAGAATCAATCAAGATTCGTTTGTGGCCGTCGTCGATACAGTGAGGGCTAGTGGCACGGCGGATCAACAAGCCGATCGAATATGAAGCACACGCGATAAAGCGCGGCGAGCAGCGGGACATCAGCAGAACTTATATCGAAGAGGCGATCAGCAATCCTCACAGCCGAAGGCCGGCAAAGCGGGATGACGGTATTCGCGTCGAATACAAGATCAATGGAACCGAGACGTTAAGCGTGATCTATCGTGAAACGAAAGAGAAGATTTGTGTCATTACTGCCTGGATCCATCATGCGTGACCAACAACTTGTCGGGTTCGAGCTGTCGATCAGCGGACGCGATGACGGCACAATTGAAGCCGTTTACGTTCAATTGCTTAACGAGCCAGTGGCGCGAACGCGTGAACTACAGCAGGATACGCTGATTGCAGACTACACCGCAGATGGACGGTTGGTCGGTTTTGAAGTGCTAGCGCCGGTCAAGATTTCAGAACTGACGGCCCTCATTCACGAACGAAAAAGAAGCGAAGCGCTGGATCGTTTTGTTCGCTCGTCAGTGCCAGCGGAAATGGTCTGCGCCTAACCATCGCCGGCTTCCTCGGGCGCAAGCCGAATCTTGTGACCTATTCAGGAGGCCGAGATGGGGAAGAAGATTGATGAAGCGGATTACGGGCTGAGTGGCAAAGCGATTGCGATTCTCGTCAGCGTTCCGATAGCGTGGGGAGATGGCAAGACGACATCAAAATGGAGAAGGATTTTATTGACGGCATGGAAAAATCCGGATTGAAAGTGACCGATATGCGATTCGTCGGAAGCCACCGGATTATGCTGATGAAAACAAGTCGATAGACCGCGACAATCGTTTTGTTGATGAGGCGGAGGGCTTTATGAATAACGGTCCTCCTCAGATCGATGCGATCATTCTGTTCCAAAAACTCTATTCTCTGGATGGCAATCGAGAGTCTTTCTTTAACTCAATCGCACGCGATGTAGTGGTTGATGTGACGACTTCGGTTGATGGGAAATACAACCTGACCAATGTGTCGCGCGGCCAATGGTATTTATACGCCGCAATCGACACCCGTTCGGTCCTGACTGAATGGCTGATCCCTTTGAATGCACAGAAGAGCGGACAAACTCAGATTGATCTTTTCAACGACAATGCGGTCAATATCGTGAACCGCCAATAAGGAAGCGCCGTTTAATAAGCCGTGTGGAACGCAAGCGAAATTGCCCTTGTTCGCACGTATCGCGTGACGGCCTTCAGGTAGATCGCGTTTTCGTCGATGACGATCTTCGCGCCAAATTAAACTGAGGTGTGCGGCACGAACGCCGTCGGCGTGTTGTCCAAGTAGCCCATCGGTCGCAAGATTGCCTTGCCGCCCGTTTCAACCAGCGCGGATTGGGCTTGCTTTGTCGAATGCACAGTTCCGTCTACGAATGGGGCGGCAAAAGATCCTTCGGGCCAGAGGGCTGTTGCCTATCGGACGATTTGCCCGTGGCCGACTGCCACATCTTCTGAACCGCCGACTTCAGCTTTCGTGCCAGCGACCCATTTGCCGCATCAAAAGCCTGTCGAACGGTCATCGTCTGAACCGGGCCAGGATCACCCACTTGCTGGGATGAGGCGCCGATGCTCGGCGTTTGAGCGGCAGCAGCCGTGTTTAATCCGGGCGCGGCCATCAGGGCGACGGATGCCGCCGTGGCGCCGGCGAGGATCGCCCCGCGTGATGGGCCGCTGGGCGTGGGCGTCGCCTGCCCGTAACGGGCTTTGCGGATCGGCAGCGAGTTTTTGTCATGAATGCGATAGACGACGTTGCGTACTTCGTCGTCGCGGAAGAATTTTCCGCCGGCTTTGTGGATGCGATACCAGGTGTTGTAGTCATCAGCGCCAAGTCCCACCGCCCGCTCGGCGTAGTTGCCGGCTTTGATCAGCGTGGACGTTCTCAGCAACACCGATGAATGCGGCAGCTGATTGTCTCCGGTATTGCCCGTGAACATCGAGTCCAGCGGCTTGTTGGGCCACCAACGCGGTGAGAATGCGCCGTTTTGCAGCGTCGTCAACAGGCAGCCGTAGACATCGAGCTGGCGTTCGTCGGCCAATTGGATGGCGCGCTCGAGGTAACCCGGCAAAAGCTGGTCGTCGTAATCGAGCGGCTTGTAAAACTCCGTGCCGCACTGCTCGGCCGCGCGGCGATGCAAGCCGGAGCAGTGCGTGATGTCGGGTTCCTGCCCGGTGCAGATCAGCGGCAGTTGATATCGCTCGGCCAATTGCTGGCCGTATTCCCACGGCCCATCGACAAGCAGCACGGTCTTGAATCGGCGATACGTTTGCAACGCGACGCTGCTGATTGCCTGATCGAGGGACTCAATCGGCATCCCCTTGTGAATCCGCACGCCAACCGTGACACGCGGCTTCGCATGCCGCAGGCTTGTGTGAGTCAACTCGGCGAGGGTTTGGCCGTACGTTTGGCGATAGCCGGCGTCGAGTGCGAGGTCTTGAACGGATTGGAGACACGCCATCGAATCGAGCCGATCGGCCCAGAGAATCCCGCGATAAGACGACTCGGCGAGTTTCTGTGGATCTTCATTCCAATCGATCAGAGAGCCATTGACGCCCTCGCGGACGAATGAAGCGACGCCGCAGGTTCGGGTGACGACGACCGGCAAGCCGCAACTGAGCGCCTCGGCGGCGGTCATCAAAAAACCTTCGCGGCGGCTGTTGCCGAGCAGCACGTGACAGCCCGCCAGGCGATGCTTGTAGGCGAAGGGATCAAAATCGAGTGGCCGCAGATCGAGCCGATCGCGGACGCCGAGTTTGTCGGCCAGGGCGAGGAACTTCTCCATCGTCTGCGACTGCATCTTGCGCGTGTAAGCCAGACCAGCCGTGTCAGCGCCGGTCCAGGCGCGAATAACGAGGCGTTTGTCCATCGCCAGCAGGTACGGCAGGCTCATCAAGCCTTTGCTTTCAAGCGGCCGGCCCATCCAAGCGATAACCAGCCGATTCGGATCGCGCGGGCCGCGAACGAGTGTCCATTCGGTCACCGGCGGCGGCAGCACGCCGGCTAGCTGGTGATCTCCGTCGTCGATCCACTTGCGGTAGCGATCGAGAACCTGATCCGAAACCCCGGCAACGGTGAGGCCCCGCATTGATCCGTATGTTTTGGTGACGTAGCGCCAACCTTCGTCGTCCCAGGAGTGCAGGATGAGTGACGTCGGCCGAGCCGGAAGATCGTGAATCCTGCCGTAGCTTAACACCCAGCAGGAGGGATCGGCGGGGGCTTCGGTCGTGATCGAACCAATCGTAAATCCATGTTTTTCGATCGCGGCGTCCAACAGCGGGCGGTCTTCGGATTGGCAATAAAGCGTCGTGCGCTCGCGCACCCATTCGGGCAGCGCCAGGATCATGCGCAGGATCGCGGCTTGCGCGCCGCCGAGCGCGAGGTTATGGCTGACGATGCACGGAGCGACTTGAGGAACGACGCCAGTTCGCATGTGGGTTCGGGTTGTTTTTAGCGACTATTCTGAGCCAGGATTCCTGGCCCGCGCATAGGTAGTCGCCGGACGCGCAGGTAATCTTTCAGATCAAAGCCATTCAGCAACGAATGGTTCAGGTTATAGTAGCACGACTGGCGGATCAACGTTGATTTGACGGTTGCGGTTGCTGGTTTGCCTGCACATAATCCGCCGCTTCGATTTGTATCCGCTATTCGTCTCATACGATTGATAAGGAGCGAGTGAAATGAAGTTTCGATCTCTGGGTCTGGCGGCAGGTTTGGGCGTTCTGGCCGGAGGCGCCGCGATGGCGTCGGCGGCGGGCGCGCCGGTCACCATCGACTGCAGCTCGATTCATGCAATTCAGACCTACAACGTCGGTGAAGCCGCAATGGATCAGGCGTATCTGCTGGTCACCGGATTTGCCGATGGCAAGCCGGTGAATCTGCGCTTCCCCGATGCCGAAGGTTGGAAAGCCGGCCCAAAGGAACCGCCCATTACCGATAAGAAGCCGTTGCAACTGTGGAAGGGTGAACTCGATGACGGGCACTATGCCGTGCTGACCGTTACGCTGATGCAGGGTAAGGGCGACGCCGCCAAGGATAAACAGTTGCTCGACAAACTGGCTGCTGCTGAGAAGAGCGTTGCGGGTTTGGATAAGCCGTCGCTCGGATCGGCTGACGATCTGAAGAAGCTCGCCACCGACAAGGTCAAGGCTGATCAGAGCGTCATCAGCAAGATCAAGGACATCTACTCGCGCGACAAGAATACCGATCACTACGGCGGGCAGTTCAGCCTGATCGTCTGGAACGATCGCGGCAAGATCCAAAAGCGCCTCGATCCGGTCGGCCTGACGTTCGGCGAGCACAACGGGCTCGACGTCAAGATCTATTCAAAGCTCAAGAATTCTCGCAACAACGTCGTTTCCAAGAACGACAAGGGCCAGTGGGAAGAGTTGCAGTATGAGCCAACCAATGACGACTCGACCGAAATCCGCGTGAAGGAACTCGAAACCGAGTACATCCCGCAGGCCACGGGAAACCCGGTTCGTCACGTGACCGATTACCTGGTTGGCGTCGAAGTGATCGGCCCGGATGGCAAGCCACTGACCTGGACCACGGAAGATCAGCAGAACAACGAAGACACCATTCACGTTTACTGGAACTACGCCGACTAACGCGATCAGTCGGGTATGAAAACCGAAGACGGCGGAGCAGTCGGACGAAGACTGGTCCGCCATCTTCGTTTTGGCTACTGCGGAACGCCATTAAATATCCCGGATAATCCGCGACAGTCTGGTTATAATGTGTTTGTTTTGGATACCAGGATGCCGCAGTTTGATGTAGCACATCTTCACGAGCAGGGTCAGGAGCTCATTATTATTCCGCTTGATCTCTCGTTCGGAAGCCGAGTCGAGGCGGATCAAAGCAGGATTGCATCCGAGCTTCAGGCGCGTGCCTCTGCCGCCGGGCTGCGCGGCACCGTGGTGCCTGTATGGGACGCGGGGAACGGAAGGATGGCCTTTATTGCGCCTCGCCGGTGGCATCCATTTTTTGCCAACATCGGGTTGGATTTTGTTGCGGCCAATCTCAACCGTGCGTTGTCTTGGTGATTTTCCGTTTCTTCGAACCAGCAAGTTCGACAACGGCGAGAGTGTTCTTCTTCATGATGTCGAGAAGCGGCGCTGTTGGCCACGAGACCACTTTGCTCACCCCTTGAATCATTTCTCTGGCTACGATCGAACGCCAATAGCTGGGCATGAACGGCTCGAAATACCGGCGCGGCGTCTCCGCGGCGGCTGCGGCGATGGATGCAAGGAATTCTCGGAAGTTGAATGATTGGTCCAAATTGTTCGGGTCAGTTTTTGGCACGTCAGACCTCTCTCACGAAGTCCAGAAAATTCTTGATCATGAACCATCCGAACGCAATCAGATCCAGCGCTACAATAAAGATTGCAACCGATTCGGCTGCATATTCTAGCCACTTACCGCACAAGTTAATCAGCACCTTCCAACGCCCATTGACTGGTTGAACTCAGCCGACCCCTTCGGTGGGATCGTCAGATACTTCCAATCATCACCTTTGACATGCTTGCCGATCATGGCGATCTGCGCCGCGTGCCAGGAAAGATGCGTGGCCGCTCGCAACAGCGCCTTGTGCACGCTGTGCGGCTCCTTGCGGATCATCACCGTCTTGCTCGAATCCGCGTCCGACAGCGGGGCGATTGCTGAAAGCAGGCAACTCCACCCGCGCTCCCAAAGCTCCATCAGCTCCGTTCGCGAAAGCTGACGATCGACGAATTCACTGTCGCGGTCACGGTTAGGCTTCTCGCCGTCGGTGGTCAGGAAA
>Ga0182024_10000975_pt1 | contig 74106 bp, 69 predicted proteins | sample P32metaG_FD_120480 | JGI IMG/M metagenome (GOLD analysis project Ga0182024, IMG submission 120480) | Permafrost microbial communities from Stordalen Mire, Sweden - P3-2 metaG (Illumina Assembly) | ecosystem: Environmental > Terrestrial > Soil > Wetlands > Permafrost | place: Sweden: Stordalen...
CGGGCGTCGGTAGCACCAGCTCACGATTTTCGGATCGTGTGCTCCGATTGCTCGAAAGGGTCGAGCATCGTTGCGCCGAGACGCGCAGTGAAAAAGAAGCGGCCTACCGGCTTCGATATGAAGCCTATATCCGGCAAGGATTGATCGAGCCTCGCGCCGACGGGCAGCTCTACGACAGAGGCGTCGACGACGCGCCGAACGCCTGGATCACCACGACCTTCATCGATGGCGAACTAGCCAGCACGTTGCGGATCCATGTCGCCGCCGACGAAAACGGCATGCTTCCCTCGCTTGCCGTCTATCCCGACGTGATCATGCCTCACCTTCGCCTGGGTCAGGTCATTGTCGATCCGACCCGGCTGGCGGCGCGCCGTGAATTTGCCAGCAGATTTCCAGAGCTTCCCTATATCGCGCTGCGCCCGGCATGGCTGGCGACGGAATATTTCGAAGCCGATTTCGCCATCGCCACGATTGTCGAGCAGCACCAGGCCTTCTATCGGCGCGCGCTCGGCTATGAATTATGGTCGGAACCACGCGACTATCCGGACTTCAATCGCAAGGTCGCTTGTATGGGCGTCGATTTTCGCGCCAAGCGAGAGCGCGTCGAGGCGCGCTATCCGTTCTTCCGTTCGTCGCGCGCCGAGCGCCATGCTCTCTACAGCCGTTGGATGCCGCGACGCGCTCCTCTGCCGGCTTATCCGGCAGGCCGGCTAAGCGTGCCGGCCGAGTGAGAACGCGCGGCGTGCGGCTTTAGCCGGGCGCAGATCGGCTGGCGGGATTCTTCGAGGTCGACCACCACGCGGCGCGCGGCATGGCGAATCCGCGCGCCGCGCCAACCCCATATCCCGGCAATGTCACGCGGCGTCCGGCGCTTGGATCGCGGTGCAGCATTCTCGAAAGAGTCCGGTCGTGTAGCCCTTGGTGATGTGAGCCGAACGGGCGAATTCGTCTTTGGTCATGAGGTAGCGATGCAATCGCGGCAATTGGAAAAACGGAACGCTGGGATAGAGATGATGCTCAAGGTGATAATTGACGCCATGCGGCGCAAACAGCCATCTCTCCCAGAACGGCGCCACGACGGTGCGGGTATGGTTGAGCATGTGCTGATATTCGACCGCGAAGTGCTCGGCGACGCTGCGTATCTGCAGAAAAAACATGAACGACGTGACGAGTGGAATCAGCCAGTATAAGATCAATTGTTTCCAGAACCCGAACAGGATTGCTGAAGCGATTGTCAATAATATGAACGCCGCTCGCAAGATTTTCAGTCTTGTCGATATATTGCCCATATTTTTCATTTTCTTGATCTTTTTGGCCTCGCCATAAAATTTAAGACCAAGAGCATATTGTGACAACATCAATATTATCGCTCTCGGCGATTTCGGAAAGGAAAATTCCGGAGCGCCGAGTTTGCGAATCCAATCGGGATCGTTCTCGGTATTCAATTCCCGATGATGGGCGAAATGAGTGTTTCTATAGCCTTGCATGGTGATGCTGACGAGCAGCGCCAACACTTCCCCAGTGAATTCATTGATCCGCCGGTTGGAGGACGCCCGGTAATGGGTCGCGTCATGCATCAGGACCGCCAACGCATGCATTCGCGAGCCGATGACGATGACAACCGCAATGTATAGGGGAATATTCCAGTATCTTTCGCTGAGATAAATGGCCAGCACAATGGTCAGAACCTCAATCGCGACCGCGCCGAAAAATCTCCAGCTGCTTATTTGAGAAAAGTGGCTGATTTCGCTTTTCGTCAAGAATTTCGAAAATTCCGTTACTGGCCGATCGTCCTGCATCGTGGAGCGATTTGTCCCGGCGCCTGCCACAATTCTCTCCAACATTGCAGGTCCCCTGCCGCCGCATTGAGCGATTTCTTCATGATGCGGCCGCGCCGCGAGCCAGAGCAGAGGACGATATTATGCCTTTTAGTTTTTTTGCAGGCAAGAAATGAACCATCCTTCCCTGACCGGCGGCCGGTTCGAGCTCGAATTGCCGATGTTTCTGCGGTTCGAGCGAGCCCGAGGCTCAGGCGCGCGGCTGGGCGTCAGCCGACCTCGGATTCGCTGAATGGCGGAGCGGGCGCCGCTCGCTCAGGCGCCGGCGAGACATTCGGCTCCCGGCGGTCATTTTGCCAATCCGAATAATGGGCGCGCTTTGCCTCGTACATCGCGGCATCCGCCCTACGGATGACCGATTCCAGGCGTTCGCCGGGCCGGCTGGTCGCCGCGCCCATGGCGAGACTCAGCGCCCTGCCGGAGTAGAACTGATTGTTGAGCTCCACCAATTTGCCGATGTTGTCGATCATCGCCTGGCCGTCGCGTTCCTCGTTGGCCGGCATGAGGACGACGAATTCGTCGCCGCCGATGCGCGCGGCATGGCAGGGCTTATCCACCAGCTTGTTAAAAATCTCGCCGGCTCGCCGCAGCAATTCGTCGCCGGCGGCATGGCCGAGCTGGTCGTTGGCGGCCTTGAGGCCGTTGAGGTCGATCACGACGATTGTGACGAGCGAGGGGCCTTTGCGCTCCAGCCGATTGAGTTCGTCGACATAGAAGGAGCGATTATAGAGCTTGGTCAGAACGTCATGCTTGCCTAGGAACTCGAGATAGGCCTCGGCCTTCTTGCGCGCGGTGATGTCGGTCAGCGCGACTTGCACGAGAGACCAATCGCCTTCGCGGCCGGGCAGCACGGAAAATTGCAAGTGAAGATGCAAAACGCCGCCGTCGAGCGAATGATTGACCACTTCGCGTTGCTGAAAAAGCTTACCGTTCCAAAGATCGATCAATTGCTCGCGGAACGGCTGCGTCATCGCATCGCGAAAGATGTCGCGCTGGCGAGACAGCAAAGTCTGCTTGTCGGGCGCCCCGAACAGGGTCAGCGTGTGATGGTTGACATCGATCACGCGAATTTCGCTCATGCAGCGCTGGACGAATTCGGGATGCACGTCGGTGAACACGCGAAAGTCCTCGATGCCGCGATCGCGCGCCTCGTCCAGCAGCCGCTTGACGCTGCTGAAATCCTCGACCCAAAGCGAAATGGGCGAATGCTCGAACAGGCCGCGCGAATAATCCTCGCTGAGCGCGAGCAACCGGCGCGCCCCTTCGCGCTCGGTGACGTCCTCGAGCGCGATGAGGACGCGTTGCCAGCTCGCCTCGCAACCGGGCAGGAGGGCACCCTTGAGCTGGATATCGATCCGGCGCCCGGACAGCGAATAATTGACGCCATGGCTGGCGAACGCGGCCTTGCCGTCCCAGAGCTGCGCGAGCTCCTCGATAAGGTTGACCAGCATTTCGTCGCGAAAGATGCGGCTAAGATTGGCGACGAGATGGTTGAGATCGTCGACCTCGAACAGCGACAGCGTCTGGCGGTTGACTTTCAACACACGGATGCAGCCGGCGCAGGCTTTGACGCGGCTCGGGTCCTGCGTGAGATGGGCGCGCAAATCCGTGACGCCCGCAAGGCGCCATTCGTCAAGCAGGCTCTTGAGCTCGCTGTAATCCTCGAGCCAGAGCGAGACCGGCGCAACCTCGAACATGTCCGCGTCGTCGCCAAGATGGCGATCGCCGCTGGCGATTGAATTCATTTCGGCGAGAAACTGCATCGAAAGCCTCAAATATCGGGCGCCAGCGCCAAGGCTGGAGCACTACGACGGCGACTCAGCAAGACTATATCGATGCGGCTCGCGAAAGGTAACGGTCGATCGCGCCCGACTTTGCGGGTGGCGAGAATCGGACGGCGCGAATAGAATGCGGGCGCGGCGCGGCCATGCGGCGCGTCGAGGCAACGTTGCGCATTTGGCGAGGGGACGCGCACCAGCGCGGCGGTTCGGGTCGGCCCGGCGATATCGGGCGAGTTGTTTGGGGGAGCGGCCATGGTTCTTGGAATGACGACATTCACTTTTGTGCATGTCCTATTGAGCCTGATCGGTATCGGCGCGGGGCTCATCGTCGCGCTGGGCCTCATCCTTTCGAAAAGGCTCGACAGCTGGACGGCTCTGTTTCTTCTGACGACGGTTCTGACCAGCGTCACCGGCTTCTTCCTTCCCGCCGACCATTTGAAGCCGTCTCATGTCGTGGGAATCATCTCGCTGGTCGTGCTCGCGATCGCGCTCTACTCGCGCTATGGCGCTCATCTCATGGGCGCCTGGCGCAGGATTTATGTGGTCGGCGCCGTGCTCGCCCTCTATCTCAACGTGTTCGTGCTGGTCGCGCAGGCCTTTTTGAAGATACAGCCGCTGAAAGATCTGGCGCCGACGGGCTCCGAACCCCCGTTTGCGATCGCCCAGGGCGTCGTGCTGGTTGTCTTCATCGGGGTCGGGATTCTCTCGCTAATTCGCTTCCGCCCGGCGCCGGTCTGAGGATTTGGCCCTACCGGGTCCGCGCCGGCACGAGGATTGCCCGAAAATCGTTCACATTGGTGCGCGTCGGGCCCGTCACGATCAGGTCGCCTAAAGCCGAGAATACTGAGTAAGCGTCGTTGTCAGCCAGGCGTTTGACGACGTCGATGCCGGCGCTCGCCGCGCGCCGCAGCGTGTCGGGCCCGATGATCGCCCCAGCATTGTCTTCGCTGCCATCGATGCCGTCGGTGTCGGCCGCGAGGGCGGAAATATCGGCGCGCCCGTCAAGCGCGATGGCGAGGCTGAGGAGGAACTCGGCGTTGCGGCCGCCCCGTCCCTTGCCGCGCACGGTGACGGTCGTCTCGCCCCCCGAGAGGATCGCGCATGGCGGCTCGATCGGCTGGCCGAAACCGGCCGCCTGCAACGCGATGCCGGCATGGACGATGCCGCATTCGCGCGCTTCGCCCTCGATCGCATTGCCAAGAATGATCGGCGCAACGCCCGCCGCGCGCGCAATTCCGGCCGCCGCGTCGAGCGACATTTGCGGCGTCGCGATGAGAATATTGGCGACATTGGCAAAGCGTCGATCGCCGGGCTTGGGCGTTTCGGCGGCCGGGTTCAAAAGCTGGCTCAACACGGCGGGAGAGGCGTCGATGCGATATTTCTCGAGCACCGACAGCGCGTCCGCCTGGCTTGTCGCGTCGGGGACGGTGGGGCCGGAAGCGATTACCGAGAGATCGTCGCCCGGCACGTCCGAAATGATGAGACTGACGATTCGGGCCGGCGCCGCGGCGACCGCCAGGCGCCCTCCTTTGATCGCCGACAAATGCTTGCGCACGCAATTCATCTCGCCGATATGCGCGCCGCTGCGCAGCAGGGCGCGATTGATCGCCTGCTTGTCGGCAAGCGTGATTTCGCCGTCCGGCAAAGCGAGCAGCGCGGAGCCGCCGCCCGAGATGAGGCACAGAACGAGATCGTCGGCGGTGAGGCGCTTGACCAGATCGAGAATGGCGCGCGCCGCGGCCGGTCCAGCCGCGTCGGGCACAGGATGGCTCGCGTCGACGACCTTGATGCTTCTTGTGGGAGCGCCATGGCCGTAGCGCGTAACGACGAGGCCCTCGATGGGTCCGCGCCAATGCGCCTCGACGGCGGCCGCCATTGCGGCGGCCGCTTTGCCGGCGCCAACGACAATCGTGCGCCCCTTGGGCGGGGGCGGCAGATGCGGCGGCACGCAAAGCGCCGGCGCGGCGGCGCCCACCGCCGCATCGAACATGGCGCGCAGCAAGACGCGATGATCGTCCGCCATAGGTCCCTCACGCGCTCTTCTGGCCGACCTCATGATCGGCCATGATCTCCAGCGCGCGAACCATCGCCGAATGATCCCAGGCCTTGCCGCCATGGGCCACGCAGGTGTTGAACAATTGCTGCGCGGTGGCGGTGTTGGGCAGAGCAACGCCAAGCGCTCTGGCGCCCTGCAGAGCCAGATTGAGATCCTTCTGATGCAGTTCGATGCGGAAACCGGGATCGAAAGTGCGTTTGACCATGCGATCGCCGTGAACCTCGAGGATCCTCGAAGAGGCAAAGCCCCCCATCAGCGCCTGGCGCACGCGGGCGGGATCCGCGCCCGCCTTGGAGGCGAACAGCAGCGCCTCGGCGACCGCCTCGATATTGAGGGCGACGATGATCTGGTTGGCGACCTTGGTCGTCTGCCCGTCGCCGTTGCCGCCGACCAGCGTGATGTTCTTGCCGAGCTTCTCGAAGATCGGTTTCACCTTGTCGAAAGCCTGTTGCGACCCGCCGACCATGATCGTCAGGGAGGCCGCCTTGGCGCCGACCTCGCCGCCCGAAACCGGCGCATCGAGATAATCGGCGCCCAAAGCCTTCACTTTCTCGGCAAATTGCTTGGTGGCGATCGGCGAGATCGAACTCATGTCGACGACGGTCTTGCCTTGGCCCAAGCCTTCGCCGACGCCGCCCTTGCCGAACAGCACTTCTTCGACGTCGGGCGTATCGGGCACCATGATAATGATGATGTCGGCCTTTTCGGCGACTTCCTTGCCGCTGGCGCAAGCGGTTCCGCCCGCTTTGACGAGCGCCTCGGGAACCTTGCGGCGGCTGAGTAGGAACAGATCATGGCCCGCCGCGATGAGATTGGCGGCCATCGGGCCGCCCATCACGCCAAGGCCGATGAAGCCGATTTTGCTCATGGTCGAATGCTCCTGAAATGACGAGGCCAGCCATCCAGCCATCACGATCGATAAGGCTTCATCCAGCCGAGGCCCGCCACGGTGCTGGAAAGCGGCTTGTATTCGCAGCCGATCCAGCCGGAATAGCCGATTCTGTCGAGATGGCCGAACAGGAAGGGATAGTTGATTTCGCCGGTGCCCGGCTCGTGACGGCCGGGATTGTCGGCGAGCTGGACATGGGCGATGCGCGGCAGATTGGCTTCGATCGTGCGCGCAAGATCGCCCTCCATGATCTGCATGTGATAGGCGTCATATTGGATGAACAGATTGTCCGATCCGACATCCCCAATCAGCTGGACGGCCTGATCGGTGCGCGTCAGGAAGAAGCCGGGAATGTCGCGCGTGTTGATCGGCTCGATCAGCAGCTTGATTTTCGCCTTGGCCAATTCGCGCGCCGCAAAGGCGAGATTGGCTACCAGCGTCTTGCGCAACAGGCTCGCCTCCGCGCCCTTGGGCGCGACGCCGACGAGGCAATTGACGAGGCCGCAATCGAGCGCGTTGGCATAATCGATCGCCCGGCGGACGCCGTCGCGAAACTCCTCGATGCGATCGGGAAGTATCGCAAGGCCCCGCTCGCCCGCGCCCCAATTGCCGGCCGGCAGATTGTGCAGCACCTGAATCAGCCCATTGTCGCGCAGCCGCGCGAGGAGATCGCTTTTTGTCTCCTCGTAGGGAGACATGAATTCGACCCCCTTGAAGCCCGACTGGCGCGCGGCGGCGAAGCGTTCGAGAAACGGCAGTTCGTTATAGAGGAAGGTCAGATTGGCGGAGAATTTCGGCATGGGACGGTCCTTATCCGTTCACGTTCCGGCGGTCTCGATCACGCCCATGTCCTGGCTCTCCCTAATCGAAAGGTTCGGATCGAGGCAGAGGATTTCCTCGAATTCATTGACGTTGTTGACCTCCGTGCCCATCGCAATATTGGTGACGCGCTCGAGGATGAACTCGATCACCACCGGCACGCGGTGCTCCTTCATCAGCGCTTGCGCCCTCGCAAAAGCGTCCTTGAATTCGTTCGGACTTTTCACGCGGATCGCCTTGCAGCCGAGGCCTTCGGCGACCGCGACATGGTCGACGCCATAGCCGACCGGCGCATCGCCCTCGGGCGTCGCGTTGATATTGTCGAAACCCAGCGACACTTCAAAATCCATCTGGAAGCCGCGCTGGGCCTGGCGGATGAGGCCGAGATAGGAATTGTTCACGACCATATGCAGATAGGGCAATTTATGCTGAGCGCCGACGGCGAGCTCCTCGATCATGAACTGGAAATCGTAATCGCCCGACAAAGCGACGATCATTTTGTCGGGATCGGCGGCGCGGACCCCGAGCGCGGCCGGCAGGGTCCAACCGAGCGGGCCGGCCTGCCCGCAATTGATCCAGTTGCGCGGATTATAGACCTTAAGGAATTGCGCGCCGGCGATCTGGCTGAGGCCGATCGTCGTGACGTAACAGGTGTCGCGCCCGAACGCTTCGTTCATCTCCTCATAGACGCGCTGCGGCTTCAGCGGCACCGAATCGAAATGGCTCTTGCGCAGCATGTTGTTCTTGCGATGCAGGCATTTGGCGGCCCAGGCGTCGCGCTTTTTCAGACGCCCCGCCGCCTTCATCTCGCGGGCGACCTCGATGAACAGCTTCAACGCCGCCTTGGCGTCGGAGACGATGCCGAAATCGGGGCCGAACACGCGGCCGATCTGCGTCGGCTCGATGTCGACATGAATGAATTTGCGCCCCTTCGTATAGACCTCGACCGAGCCGGTGTGGCGATTGGCGAAGCGATTGCCGATGCCGAACACGAAATCGGAGGCGAGGAAAGTCGCATTGCCGTAGCGATGGCTCGTCTGCAATCCGACCATGCCGGCCATCAGGGGATGATCGTCGGGGATAGTCCCCCAGCCCATCAAAGTCGGGATGACGGGAACGCCGGTCAGCTCGGCAAATTCGACCAGCAGATCGCAGGCGTCGGCATTGATGATGCCGCCGCCGGCGACGATGAGCGGACGCTCGGAAGCGTTCAGCATTTCGATCGCCCGCGCGGCCTGCGCGCGCGTGGCGGCGGGCTTGTAGACGGCAAGCGGCTGGTAGGTCGAATCGTCATATTCGATCTCCGCCAATTGAACGTCGATCGGCAGATCGATCAGCACCGGGCCGGGGCGCCCCGAGCGCATCACATGGAAAGCCTGCTGGAACACCATCGGCACGAGCGCGGGCTCGCGCACCGTCACCGACCATTTGGCGACCGGCTTGGCGATCTGCTCGATATCGACGGCCTGGAAATCCTCCTTATACAGCTTGGCGCGCGGCGCCTGGCCGGTGATGCAGAGGATGGGAATGGAATCGGCGATCGCGGCATAGAGGCCGGTGATCATATCGGTGCCGGCCGGCCCCGACGTGCCGATGCACACGCCGATATTGCCGGCCTTGGCGCGGGTATAGCCGTCCGCCATGTGTGAGGCGCCCTCGACATGGCGGGCCAGGATATGGCGGATCGAGCCGCGCGCCTTCAACGCCGCATAAAGCGGATTGATCGCCGCGCCCGGCACGCCGAAAGCGCAGGTGATGCCCTCTTTTTCGAGCACGCGAACGGCGGCTTCGATTGCTTTCATCCTGGCCATAGCGAGGCTCCCGTCTGCGGACGCAACTCGGCGCCCAATATCAGACCGGCATCTTCACGCATCGCCCTCGGCGCAGCAATGGCGGCGTTCGGCTTTTCCGTCAGACGGCAACGGCAGATTTTACTGTTATATTTTAGTAAGTTATGAAGATGCCGCCATGGAACCCGCCGTGCTCGCGAAGAAGAGCGAAAATGCCGCCGGGCCTCCTCATTCACGGCAATGACGTAGTGCGGCCTTGACGATTCTACGTCATTGACGTATTTGATTTCGGTGAAAATCGTCCAAACTGCCCGATACCTCAAGGATTTGAAGCGCCTCGGCGCGTCGGTCTTTGATATCGGCAGGCTCGAACAGACCATAGCGAACAATCCGGAATCTGGTTCCGTGATCCCGGACCTCGGCGGCATTCGCAAATTGCGCTTTTCTCTGGGCGGCAAGGGCAAGCGGGGCGGCGGTCGGGCGATCTATTTCCTGATGGTGTCGGAAGATTTGGCTTTCATGCTTTTCGCCTATGCCAAATCAGAGAAAGAAGACATGACGCCGGCTGAAAAGAAGACGGCGCTCGCTTTGATGAAGGAGATTGTAGATGACCAAGGCCGCTAAGGACTCCGATTTTGGCGCGGCGCTCGTGGAAGGGCTTCAAGAGGTCGCCGCGTGGAAGCGCGGCGAGATCGCACTTCCTGTTCGCAATGTTCCTTCGATGACGGCGGATCGCGTGAAGGCGATCCGTAAAGGGGCCGCCAAATCCTCGCGCGAGTTCTCCGAACGATTCGGGATTCCCATCCGCACGCTTGAGGGATGGGAACAAGGCCGTCGCCAACCGGACCCGGCGGCCAGCATCCTGCTTCGCGTGATCGAGCAAAATCCCAAGGCTGTCGAAGACGCGCTCGCCGTCGACGTCAACCGGCCCTGAATTCGATTCACGTTACAAATGCGGATTCGATGAGGGTCTCATTTGGCCACGACATGGCTTCTGCACGGCGTCTGGCCCACAGACAAATCATCGTCTGTCGCCAATGAAGGCGACCTTCGGTAGCGGCAAGTCAATCGACGCTCGCACCCAATCGACGACCATAGGGGCTTCGTCGGGGTCAGCGGCAATCGCCGCCTCGGTTTCGGCGTCCGTCATGGCGGCAGCGCGCCCAGTCGCTTTGGCTCTCGCCGCGCGCGTGCACCGCCTCCAATTCTTCAGCGGAGTATCTGACGATAGGCCCCTTCATCTTCATGCCTCGCCCTCCGAAATGAAATGATCCGCCTGGCGTCGGCGCGCCTTACGCAGACGACGGAGGAGAATCTTCCGCCCCCCCTCAAGGCAGCCGCCCGCCCAGCGCGAGCGTCAGTTCTTGCGCCACCTCGCGCACCAGCCGCCCCAGCTCCGGCACGCGCTCGCTCGGCACGCGGCTCGCCAGACCCGACACCGATATGGCGGCGAGCGCCTCGGCCTGATCGTTGTAGACGACGGCGGCGACGCAACGCAGACCCATCAGGAATTCCTGATCGTCGACGGCGTAGCCGTCGCGGCGAACCGCTTCGAGCGCGGCGCGCAATTCGCCGGCGCGCACGACGGATTTAGGGGTCAGCCGCTTCATGCCGTGACGCTGGATGATTGCGACGACGTCCTCGTCCGAATAGGTCGCCAGAATCGCCTTGCCGATGCCGGAAGTGACCATCGGCGCGCGGCCGCCGACGCGGGTGATCGCCCGCATGATCTCGCGGCTCTCGACCTGCGTCAGCACGATCACTTCGCCATCGTCCGCGACGCCAAGATTGGCGGTCTCATGGGTCAGATCGCGCAACCGGCGCAGATAGGGGAGCGCCGGCGCCACGAAATTGCGCCGGCGGATGAAGGCCGAGCCGACCGCGAAAGTCTGGCGCCCGACATGCCACATATTGTCGCTTGGATCGAATTCGACGAAACGGCGCTGCTCCAGCGTCGTCAAAAGCCGATGCGCGGTGGAGGGCGACAGGCCGGTGCGGATCGCCAGATCGGTAAGCCGATAGCCTTCCTCGTCTTCGCCGAGCGCGTCGAGCAAAGACATTGCGCGATCGACCGACTGGACCGCGCCGCCCCTTGCGCCTTCGTCATCGTCCATGGGCTTCCGGCGGGGCTTGGGCGCGCGACGCTTGGGGCCAGCTCTCATTTGCGCTTATCCTGATTGCCGCAAAATTCGTAGAGTTCCTTTCTCCGCTTTGCAATTGCCGCCGTGAGCCCCCTTCGGTGTAAGGTCGCACGGCCAGCCCGTTCGGCCGATCGAGCCGGGGCGGAATATTGGGAGGGAGGCCATGTCGCTGTTCGATCTGACCGGCAAGGTCGCCGTCGTCACCGGCTCGTCGCGCGGGATCGGGCGCGCCATTGCGGAACGGCTGGCCGAACATGGCGCCAAAGTGGCGATCTCCTCGCGCAAACCCGCGGCTTGCGAAGCGGTGGTGCGAGAGCTCGAGGCGAAATATGGAGTGGGTTGCGCGGTCTCAATCCCCGCCAATATCTCCTCCAAGGAGGATTTGCGCCATCTTGCCGAGGTCGCGACGACGCATTTTGGCAGAATCGACATTCTGATCTGCAACGCGGCCTCCAACCCCTATTATGGGCCGCTTGCCGACATATCCGACGACCAGTTCCGCAAGATCCTCGACAATAACATCATCGCCAATCACTGGCTGATCTCCTTCGTCGCGCCGCAGATGATCGCTCGCAAGGAAGGCTCGATCGTCATCGTCTCGTCGGTCGGCGGCCTCAAGGCGTCGACACGATCGGCGCCTATAACATTTCCAAGGCGGCCGATTTCCAACTGGCGCGCAATCTGGCCGCCGAATTCGGCCCGCATAATGTGCGCGTCAATTGCATCGCGCCCGGGCTCGTGCGCACCGACTTTGCCCGCGCGCTTTGGGAGAACCCGGACAGTCTGAAGGTCTATAATTCGCGCACGCCGCTTGGGCGGATCGGCGAGCCCGACGAAATCGCCGGCGCGGCGGTGTTCCTCGCCTCCGCCGCGAGCACGTTCATGACCGGACAGGCGATCGTTGTCGACGGCGGCGCGACGATAAGCTGAGGCGCCAAGCGCGGTCCAGGGGTCTCGTTGCTTTTGCCGGTCCGTATGCCTAGCCTGCGCCAAAGCGCGAACGCAAATTCGCGAGGCATGACAATTAGGAGGGAACGATGGCGGCGATATGCTGCGCGTTGCGCTCATTTTGAGCCCGACGCTCGTCAAGGAAGAGGCCGCAACGTCGGCGGCGTCGGCCAAACGCGCGCCCTTTGCCTGGGAAAAGCATTACCCGCCCGGACTCGCCTGGGACGCGCCCATTCGGATCGGGACGATTCCCGCGCTCTTCGCCAAAACCGTCGCCGCCCACGCGAACAATACCGCCATCGAGTTTCGCGATCGTCTGATCGGTTACGGAGAACTAGGCCGAGCCGCCGATGCGATGGCGGCGGCCTTCCTCAAACGCGGCCTCAAGCCGCAAGAGGCGATCGCGAGCTATCTGCCCAATACGCCGATGCATCCCATTGCGTTCTTCGGCGCCCTCAAGGCGGGCGGCAAGATCGTTCACCTCAGCCCGCTCGATGCCGAACGCGAATTGATGCACAAGCTGCGCGATAGCGGCGCGCGCATTCTCGTCACGACGAATTTTGCTTACTTTCTGCCCAATGCGGTCAAGATGCTCGATGCTGGCCTGCTGGATCTCGTCATTGTCGATGATGATTCGGCCTGGGGCCCATCGCCCATCCCCTCGCTTCCCCTGCCGGACCGGCCGAACGCGATCGCCTACAGCGCTTTCGTGGCGGGGAGCATCCCGCCCGCGCGATGGCCCGAGATAACGCCGGACGATATCGCGCTGCTGCAATATACCGGCGGCACGACCGGCGTGCCCAAGGGCGCCATCCTCAGCCATGGCAATCTGACCGCCGCGGTCGAAATCTATGACGCGTGGTTTATCGGCAATGGCAACGCCCTGCGCGAAAACGACAAGGTCATCACGGTTCTACCGCTGTTCCATATCTATGCGCTGACCTCCGTGCTTCTTCTCAACATCAACGGCGGCGCCGAGCTTTTCTTGCGTATGCGGTTTGACGTCGAAAGCGTGCTGAGGGATATCGAGGTCAAGCGCGCCACGGTGTTTCCGGGCGTCCCGACCATGTGGATCGCGATCGCCAATCTTCCCGGCATCGAGAAGCGCGATCTCTCCTCGCTGCGCTATTGCGGCTCCGGCGGCGCGCCGCTGCCCGTGGAGACGGCCAAGAGCCTGCACCAGAGCACCGGCATTACGCTGCGTGGCGGCTGGGGCATGACCGAGACCTCGCCGGCGGGAACCGGCTTGCCGATGGACGGGCCCGTGCCGCCCGGCAGCATCGGCATTCCGTTGCCCGGCATAGAACTTGGCGTCGTGGCTTTGGACGATCCCCACCGCGTGCTTGGCGCCGGCGAGACCGGCGAATTGCGCGTGAAAGGTCCGAACGTGACGCGCGGCTATTGGAACCGGCCGCAGGAAAGCGCCGCCTCTTTCGCCGACGGATATTTCCTGACCGGCGACATCGGCTATATGGACGAGAACGGTTATTTCTTCATCGTCGATCGCAAGAAGGATATGATCCTGTGCGGCGGCTTCAACGTCTATCCGCAAATGATCGAACAGGCGATCTACGAGCATCCGGCCGTCAACGAAGTGCTGGTGATCGGCGTGCCCGATTCCTATCGCGGCGAAAGCGCCAAGGCCTTTGTATCGCTGCGCCCCGGCGCCGAGCCGTTCACGCTGGAGGCGCTGCGTGAATTCTTGAAGGACAAGCTCGGCCCGCATGAATTGCCGGCCTTGCTCGAATTTCGCGCCGCCTTGCCGCGCACGCCGGTCGGCAAGCTCTCGAAAATCGAATTGCGCGAAGAAGCGCGCAAAGGGCGCCAGGGCTGAAAGGGACGGACCATGGACCTACGATTTACCGATGAAGAACTGGCGTTTCGCGAGGAAGTGCGCGCCTTCGTCAAGACGAACCTGCCCGCCTCGATCCGGCATAAAATCTATGAGGGACGCCATGCCAGCAAGGGGGACATGGTCAGTTGGACGCGGCTCCTCAACAAGAAGGGCTGGTCGGTGCCGCACTGGCCGGTGGAATGGGGCGGCACGGGCTGGAGCCCGGTGCAACTCCTCATTTTCAACGACGAGTTGCAGCAGGCCTCGGCTCCGGAACCGCTCGCCTTTGGCACCAGTATGGTCGGGCCGGTCATCTACACCTTCGGATCGGAGGCGCAGAAGAAGCAGTTCCTGCCGCGCATCGCCAATCTCGACGACTGGTGGTGCCAGGGATTTTCGGAGCCCGGCGCCGGCTCCGACCTTGCCGGGCTGAAGACCACCGCCAAGCGCGACGGCGCCGATTGGGTGATCAACGGCCAGAAGACCTGGACGACGCTCGGCCAATATGCCGACTGGATTTTCGTTCTCGCGCGCACCGACGCCAGCGTCAAGAAACAGGAGGGCATTTCCTTCATCCTCGTCGATATGAAAACCCCTGGAGTCACGGTCCGCCCGATCCAGACGCTCGATGGCGGCCATGAAGTCAACGAAGTGTTCTTCGACAATGTGCGCGCGCCGCTGGAAAATCTCGTCGGCCAGGAAAACAAGGGTTGGAACTATGCAAAATTCCTGCTCGGCAACGAGCGCACCGGCATTGCGCGCGTCGGCATTTCCAAGGCGCGGCTGAAGCGCATCCGGGAACTCGCCTCCTTGCAGGTCTATGGCGCCAAGCCGAAGATCGAGGACCCGCTGTTTCGCCTCAAACTCGCCGCGGTCGAGGTCGAGCTCAAGGCGCTGGAGATGACCCAGCTACGGGTCATCGCGGGCGAGCGCAATCGCGAAAAAGGCAAACCCGATCCGGTCTCCTCCGTGCTCAAGATCAAGGGCTCGGAGATTCAGCAGGCGACGAGCGAGTTGTTAATGGATGTGGTCGGCCCCTACGCCCTGCCCTACGAGACCGAGCGCGAGGACGGCGACCGCTGGAACGAGCCGCCGGTCGGCCCCGATTGGGCGGCGACCATTGCGCCGGCCTATTTCAACACGCGCAAGGTCTCGATCTACGGCGGGTCGAACGAAATCCAGCGCGGCATCATCGCCAAGGCGATCCTGGGGCTCTGAAAAAATGAATTTTGACCTGACGCAAGAGCAGCAGCTGCTGAAAGACAGCGTGACGCGGCTGCTGGCCGATCGCTACGGCTTCGAGGATCGCAAATCGTTCCAGAAAAGCCCGGAAGGGTGGAGCCGGGATCTGTGGCGCCAATATGCGGACCTCGGCCTGCTTGGCGTCGCGTTTTCGGAAGCCGACGGCGGCTATGGCGGCGGCCCCGTCGAGACCATGCTGATCCTGGAGGCGTTCGGAAAGGCGCTGGCGCTGGAGCCTTATCTTGCAACGATCGTGCTGGCGGGCGGCCTTCTCAGGCGCGGCGGCAGTGAGGAACAGCGCGCCGCCCTCGTTCCGAAAATCGCTTCGGGCGAAGCGCGGCTTGCCTTTGCCCATTCCGAGCGCCAATCCGGGTTCGATCTGTTCGATGTCGGCGCGACAGCGCGCAAAGACGGCGCCGCCTTTGTGCTGAACGGCGAGAAGGGCCTCGTTCTGAATGGCGATAGCGCGGAAAAATTGATCGTCTCAGCCCGCAGCGCCGGCGCGCGGCGCGATCGGGCCGGCATCGGCCTGTTCCTGGTTGACGCCAAGGCGGATGGCGTCGCGCGGCGCGGCTATCCGACGCAGGACGGCATGCGCGCGGCCGAGATCACGCTGAGCAACGTGCGCGTCGAGCCGCGGAACGTAATCGGCGATCCCGAAAGCGCGCTCGCGCTCATCGAGCGCGTCGTCGATGAGGCCATCGCCGCGACCAGCGCCGAAGCGGTCGGCGCGATGAGCGAAGCGCTGGAAATGACTGTCGATTATCTCAAGACGCGCAAGCAGTTCGGCGTGCCGATCGGCTCGTTCCAGGCCTTGCAGCATCGCGCCTCCGACATGGTGGTGGCGCTGGAGCAGGCGCGCAGCATGATGATGCTGGCGACCATGATGTCGGCCGAGGACAATGCCGTCGAGCGCCGCAAGGCGATTTCGGCCGCAAAAGTACAGATCGGCCGCTCCGCCCGCTTCATCGGCCAGCAATCGGTCCAATTGCATGGCGGCATCGGCATGACGATGGAATATAAGCTCGGCCATTTGTTCAAGCGGCTGACTATGATCGACATCGGGTTCGGCGACGCCGATTACCATCTGGAGCGGCTGAGTCAGGGCGAGGGATTGATCGGGTAGAAGCTCCCTACTTCCTCATCACCCCGACATAGGCTTCCAGCGTCTCCCTCGTCATGCGCTCCAGCGAGAATTGTCCCTCGACATGTTTGCGGGCGCGCCTCGCCATCGCTTCGCGGGCGGTGGCGCCAAGGGTGAGCGCAATATGCAGAGCTTCGGCCAACGCTTCGGCATCGCCAGCTTGCACGCGCCAGCCGGTGCGCTCTTCGGGCGAGGATTGTGGCGGGCTCAGAACGGTTTCGGGCACGGCGCCAAGATCGGAGACGACGACCGGCGCGCCCATCGCCTGCGCCTCCACCGCCGTGCGACCGAAGGCTTCAGGCTCCGTCGAGGGAACGGCGACGACGGAAGCGGCGAGAAAGGCGGCCGGCATATCGGCGCAATGGCCGACGCGCGAGACGATTCCCTTGAGCCCGGCCTTGCCGATCAACGCGTCGAGCTCCTTCACATAGCCGCTGCGCCCCTGCGCGTCCCCGGCCATGACATAGCGCACTCCCTCCATTCCGCGCTCTTTCAGCTTGCGCGCCGCTTCGATCAGCACTTTCTGGCCCTTCCAGCCGCTCAGCCGCGCGGCCATCAGCACGATGCGCTCGTCGGGCGCGACGCCCCAGGCCTTGCGCAGCCGCGCGACCCGCGCGGGCTCGACGGCATGGGGCGAGAATTTTGAAAAATCCGTGCCGCGATGAATGACGCGCAACCGCGCGCGGGCCCAAGGATAAAAACGCGTGATCAAAGCGGCGGTATAGTTGGAGTTGGCGATCACCACATCGCCGCGCGCCATCACTGAATTATAGCGCAATTTTAGCGCCGACCGGCCCGCATAGGCGCCGTGGAAAGTGGTGACGAACGGGACGCGCGCGATGCGGCACGCCATCAGCGCGACCCAGGCGGGCGCGCGCGAGCGGGCGTGCACGATGTCGACGCGCTCGGCGATGAGAAGGCGCGCCAAGCGGCGAGAATTCAGCCACATCGAGATGGGGTTTTTCGTCCCCGCGGGAAACGGCGTCAGCAGGCCGCCGGCCGCCTGCAATTCGCTGGTGAGACGCCCGCCTTCGGAGGCGACCAGCGCTCGCGCCCCGGCCGCCACCAGCGCGGCGGCCACATCGATCGTCGTGCGCTCGGCGCCGCCTGCATCGATGCGCGGAATGATCTGCAGGATCGTGCGCCCGGCCAGCGAGGCGCGCTCGCCGCGGCCATAAGGGGCAAGATCGATCCCGCTCATCGCCGCCTCGAGGATCGGCGCATGGATTCCGGCGGCGCGCGATTCTTGACAGGCTCGCCTTTATGGCCGCAACAACGCGCGCGCGCCGGCGAAAACAGGCCTTTACCGGAGGGTTGCGCCTTAGGGTTAAAACGAATCATGGGGCTAGATTAGGTTTGAGCGAGGCCGAACTGCAATTCCTTGAAGTTGGCGCGGGTCCGCAGGCGCGTCCGATCGCCTTTCGCCGCGGCGTTTCCGCAGGGTCAGAACGCGCTCGCGCCGGGCTGGTCTGGCTCTGCGGCTTCAAATCCGACATGGCCTCGACCAAGGCCGAGGCGCTCGACGAATATTGCGCGAAATCCGGGCGCGCGCTGCTGCGCTTCGATTATTCGGGCCATGGCGCGTCGGGCGGCCGCTTCGAGGAGGGCACGATCACGCGCTGGCTCGAAGAGAGCCTCGCCGTCATCCGCATGACGAGCGGACCGCAAATTCTCGTCGGCTCTTCGATGGGCGGGTATCTGGCTCTCCTCGCCGCGCGCGCGCTGGGACAAGCGGGCGAGACCCGACGTCTTGCCGGAATGGCGCTGATCGCGCCGGCCGTCGATTTTACGGAGGCTTTGATCTGGGAAAAGGCGACCAAACAAGCGCGCCGCGGGATCCTGGAGCAAGGCGCGTGGCTGCGCCATTCGCCCTATTCGCCCGATCCTTACCCCATCACCAAAGCGCTGATCGAGGACGGAAGGCGGCATTTGCTGCTCGGCGACACGATCCGCACACATTGCCCGGTGCGAATCCTGCACGGCATGCGGGACGAGGACGTGCCCTATGGTCATGCGATGGCGCTGGTCGAACATGTCGCGGGCGATCCGGTGACGCTGACGCTGATAAAGGACGGCGATCATCGCCTCTCACGCCCGCAGGATCTGGCTTTGCTTATTTCGGCGATCGAGGGGCTTTCTTAGAACGTCGGCGCCGCCCGAAGCTCAAGCCTTCTTGACCCCGAACCGATGCAGGTTCGGGCCTTGCGTCTTGAGCCATTCTTCCGCCCGGTCGGTATCGGCAAACAGGCGGCGCGTCACTTTCCAGAAGGCGGGCGAATGATTCATATGGACGAAATGGGCGACTTCATGAGCGGCCAGATATTCGAGCACGAAGGGCGGTGCGAGAATGAGACGCCACGAGAAATTAAGCGCGCCGGTCGATGAGCAGGAACCCCATCGGCTCGTCGTGTCGCGCAAAGTGATGCGTCGCGCTTCCAGCCCGAGCGCCTTGGAATAGCGCGCGACCGCCCCCTCGAGGTCGCGGCGCGCCTCGCGCTTGAGGAAATCGGCGACGCGGCGCGCCAGATGCGCGCAATCGCCGGTCACGCAGATCATCGGCCCCTTGTCGCTCTGCTCGATCCAGACGACGCCGCGCGCGCCGGGCCGGTGGACGATCGTATGATCGACGCCGCGCAAAGGCGCGGCCGAATGCGGCTCGAATGTGACGGGTCTTGGCAGCCGCGCGAGCCGCGCGCCAATCCAGGCGGCGTAGCGCTCGGCAAATTCGCGAGCCGAGCGCAGCGAGCTTCGCGCCGGCATGGTCAAGACGACATCGCGCGTCGCGCCGCGCACGCGCAAAGTGAAGCGGCGCGCGCTGGACAGGCGCTTCAGCGCGACGCGGTAAGTGGCCCCGCTATGGGCGACATCGAGATGTTCGACCGGCGCGGTCGGCGTTCGACTCTGGAAAAGACGCAGCATGGATTCATTGTAGCGCAAGCGCGTCTTGAGTCGCTAGTGCAAGTCTGCATCAGCGCAATTCAAATTGCGGAATCGGCGATGGCTTTAACAGAGTCGGCAGACCCGCGGCGACGAAAACCACGCTGTCGCAGGCGCATGCCACATCCTGATTGAGCCGGCCCTGCCAATCCCTGAACTCGCGCCCCGACGGGGTCGCCGGCACGATGCTCATGCCGACTTCGTTCGAGACGAGAACGGCCGGACCCCTGAGAGCGGCGATCGCCTCGCAAAGACGCGCCGTTTCGGCGGCAAGGTCGAGCCCGGCGAACATCGCATTGGCGAGCCAGAAGGTGAGGCAATCGACAAGCACCGCGCGGCCCGCGCGCGCTTGGGCCTTCAGCGCCGCGCCGAGCGCCAGCGGTTCTTCCAATGTCGTCCAGCCTTCGCCCCGCTCGGCCTTATGCCGGGCGATGCGCGCCGCCATTTCCTCATCCAGCGCCGATCCTGTCGCCACATACAGGCGTTCGCGCGCCGCCGCCTCGGCAAGGGCCAGCGCGTATCGGCTTTTGCCCGAGCGGGCGCCGCCCAGCACCAGCACGCTGCGGCATTCGAGTCGAGGCGGAGCGGACGAGGTCATTGACCTTACTCTCACTTGGCCGAAGGCGAAGCAACCCTTGGGGGAGAATGCCGCGCGCCGGACGCCTTCAGTCAAGCCATCCCCAATGCTAAGAGAACGCTCCCAATCCGGACGGCTGCCTGATGAATCCGATTTTCGCCAATATTGGCACCAGCGTCTTCGAAGTGATGTCGCGGCTCGCGCGCGAGCGCCAGGCGGTCAATCTCGGCCAGGGCTTTCCCGACGATCCCGGCCCGGCGGACGTACGGGCCAGGGCGGCCGAGGCGGTTATGTCGGGCTGGAACCAATATCCGCCGATGATGGGCCTGCCCGAATTGCGGGAGGCGATATCGGCCCATTACAAACGCTTCCAGGGGCTCGACCTCGATGCCGCGAACGAAGTGATGGTGACTTCCGGGGCGACGGAAGCGCTGGCGGGCGCGCTTCTGGCGCTGATCGAGCCGGGCGACGAAGTCGTATTGTTCCAGCCGATGTACGACGCCTATCTGCCGCTCGTGCACCGGGCCGGAGGAATCGCGAAGTTCGTCACGCTGAAGCCGCCGCACTGGACGATCGGCGAAGCGGATCTGGCCGCCGCCTTCTCCGCGCGCACGCGCGTCGTTCTGTTCAACAATCCGCTCAATCCGACCGGAATGGTTTACGACCGCGAGGCTTTGGCGCTGCTCGCAAGCTTTTGCGTCAAATATGACGCGATCGCTTTGTGCGACGACGTCTGGGAGCACGTCATTTTCGACGATCGCGCCTTCGTCCCGCTGATGGGAATCGAAGGCATGCGCGAGCGCACGGTGAAAATCGGCTCGGCGGGCAAGATTTTTTCGCTGACCGGCTGGAAGGTCGGCCTCGTCTGCGCGGCGCCCGCGATTCTGCGCGTCATCGCCAAGGCGCATCAATTCATCACTTTCACGACGCCGCCCAATCTGCAAAGCGCCGTCGCCTACGGCCTTGCGAAGGAGGATTCTTATTTTTCCGGCATGCGCGCCGCCTTCCAGCGCAGCCGCGACCGTTTCAGCGCCGGCCTTGTCGAGCGCGGTTTTGAGGTGCTGCCGAGCGCCGGCACTTATTTCGTCAATATCGATATTTCGACGCTGGGGCGCGACGACGATGTCGCCTTTTGCACCTGGCTGGTCGAGCAGCGCGGCGTGGCGGCGATCCCGGTTTCGGCGTTTTACGCGCATGACGCGATCCGCACCGTCGTGCGCTTCTGTTTCGCCAAGCATGATTCCACGCTCGACGCGGCTCTGGCGCGTCTCGACGATGTCGCGCGGATGGCTCGGTGAGCCGGCGCTGAAGGGCGGAGGCGAACCTGCCGGTCGCCGGCTTCGTCCCGTAAGTCGCCCTGTCTTCGCGCCGCGCCGAGCCGCAACCATGGTCCTTGTTGATTTCCGCCGGTCGGCCGCCGTTTTCCTGGCGGCGACGCTCATTTCGATTGGCGCTCTCGCCGCAACGCCGGACGAGGCGTCGTCGAACAAAAGCACGAGGAGGGCTGAAGCCGCGATGCCGCCGAATTTCGAGGCGCTGAAGAACATGCCGCTGATCGTGGTCATCGAGAAGACGGCGATTGACTACACTTTATTCCTGCCTGCTTCCGGGGAATTGGCGCCGCATTCGCAAAACGAGGGGCCCGGCAGCGCCCATGCAAGGATCGAGAATCTCGATCCCGAACTGCGACGGCTGATCTGGTTGACCTGGGTTCTCGATTGCTGGGGGCCGGAAAAGGCGGAAGGTCTGCATTCATTCTTTTATCTATGGGGCGGCGATTATGCGCGACAAGTGCGCGACGCCTTGTTCGAATCCGGCCTGTTCGCGCAGGATCGAATATTCCGGCAAGCGATGGCGGCGTTTGGACCGGTCTATCCCGACGACCGCAGGACGCGCACGCAATTCTTCGCCTGGAGCCAGCCGGCCACGCAAATCGACGCGACGACTTCGATTCCCCCGCCCCTCAACGCTTTCGACAAGAAGATCATGACTTTGGGCGTCGCCTTCGGCAATCGCGACGAATATGGACGGGCGGTCGAGGATTTCGTGCGCCGCACGCCGCGACTTGCCGCCTGGGCGGAGCAATCGCGCGGCAATCTGTCGGACGAGGACCGGCTGGCATGGCTGACGGATCGCCTTGCCATGGACGAACCGAAAAAATGGCGACCCGGATCGCAACCTGGCCGCAGCCGTATCGGCTGCTGTATCTGCTCGAACTTTTCAACGGCGAAATGCTGAACGGCGGCGTTCATCAGTTCTTCCTCAATTCCTCGGGCGATCTCGCGCCGCAGGTCGCAGCGGCGCTGCGCGAGGCGGGCCTCGGCAAACATGCCGAGGCCGTGCAAAAAGGCATCGAAATGTTCGCCCCGCCCTATCCCGTGGACAGGCAAGTTCGCGGCGGTTACTTCTTCGTGAATGGGCAGACGACGGATTGGGACGACAAACTCGATGCGCTTACCAGCGAGGTCGATGACGGGGCGATCGGCGCGGCGATGCTCGCGATCGCCAAGCAAGAAGGTATATTGCCGAAATAGCTGGGTCGCGACCGAAGCCACCAGGCAAATCGAGGGCGCATTGTGATGTTGCGCTGCCTGCTTGCCATCAGCATTGCGTTGCTGGCGCTGCTTGCGCCGGCCGCCGCTGATTCCCCCTTCGCGCCGCCGCCCAAGCCCAAGCCGGCTTTCCTCCGCCTGCTAGCCTTCGCTGATTATTTCGACGCGGAGGCGCTCGAGGAATTCGAGCGCGAGAGCGGTCTCCAGATCGCCTATGACGCTTATGATTCGCCAGAATCGATCCCCGACAAATTGCGCGAGGGGCCCTACGATCTCATTGTACTGCCCGGCCCCGTATTGCGGCAGGAAATTCTCGCCGGCGCGTTGCAGAAGCTCGATCGCGCTCTCCTGCCGCACGCCTCCAGCGCCTCGGCCGCCGTCGCCGCCAAGCTTGCGGCCTATGATCCGACCGGCGCCTATGCGATTGCCTATATGTGGTTCGCTTCCGGCCTACTGTACGACGCCGATATGGCGCCCAAGCGGCTGGGATCGGCGCCGGCCTCCTGGGGCGCGATTTTCGCGCCCGAACAAGCGCGCCGCCTCGCCGATTGCGGCATTGCAACGCCGGACAATCGCGACGATCTGTTCATGGCGGCCTGGCGGTTCACGGGCGCCAATCTCGCCAAGCTCAACGCGCTCGACGCCAAGCGCGCGGCGGACCTGCTCATTCGCGTCAAGACGGGCGCGCGGGCCTTTGGCGTGCGCGATTATGTCGGCGCGCTGGCCAATGGGTCGGCATGCCTCAGCCTGGGGCGGGCGAGCGATGCGGCGCAGGCGATGACGCGCGCCAAAGAGGGCGCTCGCAACGCCGACATACGCTTCGCCGTGCCCAAAGAAGGCGCGCCGATGTCGCTCGACGCGCTGGCTATCCCCAAAGACGCGCCGCATCTGGCGGAAAGCTACGCGCTGCTCGACTTCCTGCTGCGGCCCGACATTGCGGCGCGCGATGCGCGCGCGACGGGCCTTTCCAGCGGCGAGGATTCCGGCGCCGAGGATGTCTTAAAGCGTCTCTTCCCCGTCGGCGCCCTCGACGCCAATCTGGCGCCCGTCGTCGCCAAGGAATGGGCGCGCGTCCTGGCCGCAAAGTAACCGGAGTTCTGAGCGAAAATGGTCGACAAGCCTCCCAACATTCTCATCGTCATGGTCGACCAATTGGCGCCGGCCTTTCTGCCGATCCACGGGCACAGACTGGTCAAGGCGCCCCATCTCGAAGCTTTGGCGCGTGGCGGAATCGTCTTCGACAGCGCCTATTGCAACAGTCCGCTTTGCTCGCCCTCGCGGGCCGTGTTCATGACCGGCCGCCTGCCCTCGAAATCGGGCGTCTACGACAATGCCGCGGAATTTCGCGCCGACATTCCGACCTATGCGCATCATTTGCGCAATCTCGGCTACCTCACGATCCTGTCGGGCAAAATGCATTTTTGCGGTCCCGACCAATTGCACGGGTTCGAGGAGCGCCTGACGACCGACATTTATCCCGCCGATTACGGCTGGACGCCGGATTGGGATCACCCGCTGGAACGGCCGGACTGGTATCACAATATGAGTTCGGTGACTCAGGCGGGCCTCTGCGTGCGCACCAATCAGCTCGATTTCGACGACGAAGTCGTGTTCACGGCCGAACGCGCGCTATACGAAATCGCGCGCTCCAGCGACAAGCGCCCTTTCCTCCTCGTCGCCTCGCTGACCCATCCGCATGATCCTTTCGCGATCACGCAGCGGTATTGGGGTCTCTATCGCGACGAGGACATCGACATGCCGGGGCCAGCGCTGGCGCGCGATGCGCTCGACCCGCATTCGCTGCGGCTGCGCCATGTCAGCGCGATGGACGCACAAGCCATTACCGAGCGGCAGATCCGCGATTCGCGTCACGCCTATTACGGCGCGATCTCCTATGTCGACGACAATCTCGGCCGGCTGATGGAGGCGTTGCGCGCGACAGGGCTCGGCGCCGACACGATCGTCGTTTTCTTAAGCGATCACGGCGAAATGCTGGGCGAGCGCGGGCTATGGTTCAAGATGACGTTCTTCGAAGGCGGCGCAAGGGTGCCGCTGGTGATTTCCGCGCCCGGCCGTTTCGCGCCGCGCCGCGTTCCGGCCAGCGTCTCGCTGGTCGATCTGTTGCCGACCCTTGTCGATCTTGCCGGCGGCGATTCAGAGGCGCTCGGCCAGTCGATCGACGGACGCAGCCTGCGCGGACATCTCGAGGGCGGAGCCGGTCACGACGAGGTCATCGGCGAATATCTGGCCGAAGGCGCGATCGCGCCGATCGTGATGATCCGCCGCGGAAGCTGGAAATTCATTCATTCGGCGCCCGATCCGGATCAGCTTTACGACCTCTCGGCCGACCCCGGCGAACGCCAGAATCTGGCCGCGCAGCCCGAGCACGCCGGCCGCGCCGCGGAATTCAAAGCCGAGGTCGCGCGGCGATGGGATCTGGCGAGGCTCGATGCGCAAGTGCGCGAAAGCCAGCAGCGCCGGCGCTTCGTCGATTCCGCGCTGACTAAGGGCGAGGCGCATTCGTGGGATTTTCAACCCTTTCGCGACGCCGCGCGCACCTACGTGCGCAACACGATTCCGCTCGACGATCTCGAAGCCATGGCGCGTTTCCCGCCCGTCGCCACGCCAAAATAAAGCGCACGCCTTTCATAGCAAGAAACGGGAAGACGGGAGGCGGGCGCCCCGCTAGATCGGCGCTATTGGCAAAGGCCGTGGGCAAATGACCGATCGCGCGAACAGGACGATGACTCCCCTCGAATGGGGGATGCTGCTGGTGCTGTCGCTTTTTTGGGGCGGCTCGTTCTTTTTCGTCGGGATCGCGGTCAAGGAATTGCCGCCCCTGACGATCGTTGCGCTCCGGACATCGCTGGCGGCGATCATCCTTTGGGCCTGCGCGCCGGCTTTGGGTCTCGTCATCCCGCGGCGACGGGAGGCGCTCGCCGCGTTTTTCATCATGGGCCTGCTCAACAATGCGATCCCGTTCTGCCTCATCGTATGGGGCCAGACCCAGCTCGCCAGCGGCCTCGCCTCGATCCTCAACGCCACCACGCCGCTGTTTACGGTGCTGGCCGGCCATTTCCTCAGCGCGGAGGATCGAATGACCCCGCTGCGGCTGACGGGCGCGGTCTGCGGCTTGTTCGGCGTCGCGATCATGATCGGCCCACAGCTTGTCGATGGACTCGGCGGCAGCGTCCCGGCCGAACTCGCCATTCTCGGCGCGGCGGTCAGCTATGCCTTCGCGAGCCTGTTCGGCCGCCGCTTCCGGCGCTTGGGCATCGATCCGATCGCCACCGCGACGGGTCAGATCACGGCCTCGAGCCTGGTGCTGATCCCGCTCGCGCTTGTCGTCGATCGCCCATGGACCTTGCCGACGCCCGGCATCGCGACATTCGCCGCGATCGCGGCGATCGCCTCGCTTTCGACGGCGCTCGCCTATATCCTCTATTTCCGCATTCTGGCGGGCGCCGGCGCAACGAACGTGGTTCTTGTGACGCTTCTGGCGCCGGTGAGTTCGATTCTGCTCGGCGCGGTTTTCCTAAACGAGCATCTCGAGTTCCGCCATTTCGTCGGGCTGGCGTTGATCGGGCTTGGGCTCGCCTGTATCGACGGCCGGCTGCTGCGAGCCTTCCGTATCGTCAAAAGCGACTGACCGCCATTAACGACAAAGACAGACGGCCCCGCCCTCCCCCGCTTTGCCGACGTGGGCGACTCCCCTTCGGCCCGCGCCCGCGCTATGCTCGGCGCGCGCAAGGAACTGGGAATGGCGATCGAGCGCACAAAACCGTTGGACATAGCCGCACGCGCCGCGCGCCGTCGCGAGCAGCGGCCGGCCTCGCGCCAAGCCGAGGATATGTGGCGGCGCGAGACCTATTGCCTGCCGCGGCCCGAGGCGCGCCAGAAGGCGCTCGAATGGTTCGATCGCTATCCCAAGGCCGCCTATATGACGGAGATCGAATTCTGGCGCGAACTGGCCGATGGGCGCATCGAATTCACCATCCGCCGCCTGCCGAGCGCCGACTGATATTTGCTCGCATTTCTGATTGAGGCCGCCACGCCGTTCGTTCGCCTCATGACTGGTCTCCCCCTGAGGCGATAGCATCCGACGCAGATGACATGCGATAAAGATCGTCATGCTCGCCCAGGCGGGGCACGGAGCCGTAGCTGCGCTCTTCACCCGCAAAGACGGGAGCGGGCGCGGGATAGCCGACAGCGCCGGCAGCGGTTTCGACCGTTACGCGACGCAGATGTGGATGGCGCGACAAAGCCGCCATGTCATTCAACTCTGCAAACGCGATGTCAGCCTTCGCCAAACCCGCGAAAAGCGCCGTCCGATCCAGGCGCGCAAACGCTTCCTCAACCATGCGATCGGTCTCGGCCCGATTTTTTACGCGAAGGACATTGGTGGAGAAGCGTGGGTCTTCGCTTAAGGCGGCGTCGCCCAATAGCTCGCGGCAAAATTTCGCCCATTCTTTTTCGCTCTGGATGGAGATCAGCACCCGAGCCCCGTCGCTGGACGCAAATACGCCGTAAGGAGCGATGGAGGGATGCGCCAGACCCATGCGGGTCGGGCTCCTTCCGGCTTCCGCGTGAAGGAGCGGCACGGTGAGCCAATCGGCCATGACATCGAACATCGATACGTGAATGTTGGCGCCAAGGCCGGTAAGGCCTCGCGCGATCAACGCTTCCAGTATCGCTGAATACGCGGTCGCCCCGGTCGCGATATCGACGATAGAAATCCCGACGCGGGCCGGTTCATTCGGGCTCCCGGTGACCGAACACAGCCCCGATTCAGCCTGAATCAGCAGATCATAGGCTTTGCGCGAAGCCAGGGGTCCCTGTTCGCCGTAGCCGCTGATCGAGCATAGGATCAGCTTTGGGTGGCGGTCCGCCAGGATTTTGGTCCCAAACCCAAGTTTTTCCAGCGAACCGGGTTTCATATTTTGTACCAATATGTCCGCGCCCGCGATCAATGCGGAGAGATCGCGCCGAGCCTCGGGCTGAGTGAGATCGAGCACGACGGAATGCTTGCCGCGGTTCAACCAGACGAAATAGCTGCTCTGCCCGTGAACAACAGCATCATAGCCGCGCGCAAAATCGCCTTCCGGGCGTTCGACCTTGATCACCTTGGCGCCGGCGTCGGCCAGACGCGACGTGCAGAAGGGGGCGGCAACCGCTTGTTCGATAGCTACGACCACGAGACCATCGAGGGCGCGCGCGGCCGGCATCAATAGGACCTCGGCATGCCGAGCACATGCTCGGCGATGTAGCTCAAAATGAGATTGGTCGAGATCGGCGCCACCTGATAGAGCCGCGTTTCGCGGAATTTGCGCTCCACGTCATATTCTTCAGCGAATGCGAAACCGCCGTGGGTCTGCACGCAAGCCTCGGCCGCAACCCATGAGGCGTCGGCGGCAAGCATCTTGGCCATATTGGCCTCGGCGCCGCAATCCGTTCCCGCTTCGAACAGCTCCGAAGCTTGGCGCACCATCAATTCGGCAGCCCGCATTTGCGCATAAGCTTTGGCGATCGGAAATTGGATGCCCTGATTCTGGCCGATAGGCCTGCCGAATACGATGCGCTCGCGGCTGTAGGCCGAGGCCTTGTCAATGAACCATTTCGCGTCCCCGATGCATTCGGCCGCGATCAGGATGCGCTCGGCGTTCATGCCCGAGAGCACGTAGCGAAATCCCTTGCCAGCTTCCCCGATAAGATTATCGGCAGGAATACGAACATTGTCGAAGAACACTTCCGTGGTGGAATGGTTCATCATGGTTCGGATCGGACGAATGCTCAGGCCAGCCTCGAGCGCCTTGCGCATGTCGAGAATGAAGATCGATAGCCCGTCCGTGTGTTTCGCCGCCTCCTCCTTAGGCGTCGTGCGCGCCAGCAGCAGCATCAGGTCTGAATATTCCGCGCGCGAAGTCCATATTTTCTGACCATTGACGACATAATGGTCGCCATCGCGCACGGCTGTCGTCCTGATGGAACTGGTGTCGGTGCCGCTGGCGGGCTCCGTCACCCCGAAGGCCTGAAGACGTAATTCGCCTGAAGCGATCTTCGGAAGGTACTGTCGTTTCTGCTTGTCGTCGCCATGTCGGAGCAACGCGCCCATGATATACATCTGGGCGTGGCAGGCCGCGCCATTGCACCCGGCATGCTGCACCTCTTCCAGAATGGCGGCGGCCGCTGAAAGAGGAAGCCCCGAGCCGTCGAACTCTTCGGGGATGAGGGCGGCGAGATAACCGGCATCGCTCAAGGCTTTGACGAATTCGGCCGGATAAGCCATCGCGCGATCAAGCTTGCGCCAGTACTCGCTGGGAAACTGGGCGCAGAGTTTCCGGACCTCCTCGCGGATATCCTGATAATCTGGAATCGATGAGGTCATGGCCTATGGAATCCGGAATTGAAAATGCAATGAGGCGCGGGCGGCTCGCACGAGAGCTCTGTCAGTAGGATCTTCGCTTTTACTCGACGATGTCGGGCGTGCGCCAGCCAAGGTGCTGGCCGGAATCGACCGCGATCAATTGTCCGGTGACGCTTCGCGCCTTGGCGAGATAGGCGACGGCTTCGGCGATTTCGGCGCCCTCGACCCGCCGTTGCAGCAATACGCCCGCCGCCTCGCGGGCAAGACCGCTCTCGCCGTCGCGCGGATTGGGATAGGTCGGGCCGGGACCGACCGCATTGACGCGAATGCGCGGCGCCAAAGCCTGCGCCAGGGTTTGCGTCGCCGTCCAGAGCGTCGATTTGGAAAGCGTGTAGGAAAGGTGCTGCGGCGTCAGGCGCAGCACGCGATGGTCGATGATATTGACGATGGCGCCCTCGCAATCATTGGGCAGATTTCGCGCGAAGGCGGCGGCCAGAAATACCGGCGCTTCGACATTGACGGCAAATTGCCGGCGCCAAAGCGCCAGATCCAGAGCGTCGATCGCATCGTCCTGAAAGACCGCGGCGCTGTTGACCAGCAGATTGACCGGCCCCAATTGCCGTGCGGCGGCCGGAATCATCCGGGCCGCCCCCTCGGGATCGCCAAGATCGGCCGGCAGGCAGATCGCCTGGCCGCCGCCGCCCGCGATTTCGCTCGCGAGTTCCTCCGCCGATTGGCGGGAAGAGCCATAATGGAGGACAAGGCCGTAGCCCTCTTCGGCCAGCCTCAGCGCGATCTGCCGTCCGATGCGGCGCGCGGCCCCGGTCACGAGGGCGACATTTGCCCGCATCATTGGCTCCCGCCCGAATAAAACATTTTAAAGATGGTAAATAGAAAGCTCATTCTTTCCTATCCGAACCCCGGCGGCCAAATCGGGCGGGCGCAGCGCCATTATGGGCTCTGCGCAGGAACTCCAACAGTCATTTCTCCGCTTCGCGGCGTCGGATCGTAGAAAACCGATCGACTACAATTTTAATAAACCAATTATTTACCTAGATAGATTATCTCGTTTCAGAATAGAAATTGAATATACCGCTTCCTAGATCAGCCTTGTTGCAACGCACACCTAAAGATCATTCGCTAAATTTGGAATCCAATTACTTGCCTATAATTGCCGTAATTTGGCCACATTGGGCGATGGATTGGTGGTTTATCCGCAACAGACTTCCGCCACGATCTCCGGTAAACATCTCTTCATGCTTATGGGGCTGGTGCGCCTCTCGCCTTCGCGGCCCCTCAAGACAGGGACGGCCGGCGCGGAACCTTCAGCGCCAGTCAAAGTTGGCTCCTTGGACGTCACGTCGCGCGTTGAAGGAAATGGGATGAACATGGAGATTATGATGAAGAAAATTCTCACCGCGGCCCTTTTGGCCAGCGTTGCAACTTCGGCTTTCGCCTCTGACCTGCCTTCGCGCAAGGCCCCGCCGGTCATGGCCCCCGCCTATGCTCCGCTGGCCTATAGCTGGACGGGTTTTTACGTCGGCGTCAACGGCGGCTATGGCATTGGCGATTTTAGCGGCTTTGGCAGCACCGAGTTCGGTCGTCCCAGTGGCGGATTGATCGGCGCGACGGCCGGCTACAATTATCAGATCGGCCAGTTTGTCACCGGCATCGAGGCCAACCTCGATTGGGCCGATATTACCAAGAGCCAGACTTTTGGCGACGGTTCGACCAGCAAGGCGACCCTCAACTCGCTGGGCAATGTGCTGGCCCGCTTCGGTTTCGCCTACGACCGCGCGCTGTTTTATGTCGCCGGCGGCTATGCCGGCGGCAATCTCACCGGATCGTTCAACGATACGGTGACCGGCCTCAACTATTCGAATTCGGGGTGGCGGAGCGGCTACGCGCTGGGCGGCGGCATCGAATATGCCCTCACCAACAATATTTCGATCAAGGCTCAATATATCTATTCGCAGCTGGGAAATAAGACCTATTTCGCCGGCACCCCCGACGCCGTGAAGACGGGCCTGGCCGTCAACACGTTGACGACGGGCATCAACTACAAGTTCTGAGCCGGTCCAATCGGCCTCCGAATGCGGCCCGGCGGGGAAACCTGCCGGGCTTTTTCGTGACTGAAAAGACTACGCCGGCGCCTTGACGCGCGTTGCCTCGAAGGCCGGCACGCCGTCGGCGAAGGCGGCCAGCCAACCCGCAAGGCGCGGATGATCGCCTCGCCACCGCCCGGCAAAGCGCAGGTCGAGATAACCCAGGGCGCAGGCCAGAGCGATAGCGCCGATGTCGCGCGCGCTCGGGTCGGGCGGCGCGGCCTCCAGCGCTGCGAGCGCGCGCGCGACCTTTCCCGCCTGATGATCCAGCCATTTGCCGACATATTGGCCCGGCTCCCGATACCGGGTCTCGTAGATCTGCAACAAAGCGGCGTCCATGACGCCATCGGCGAGCGCCTGACGCGTCAGGACGGCAAAACGCGGCGTCGCCGCGGCGGGAATGATCTTGCCGCCGCCGGCCAAAAGGTCGAGATATTCGACGATGACAGGACTGTCATAAAGGACGGCGCCGTCTTCAAGGACGAGAGCGGGGATTTTGCCGAGCGGATTTTGGCGCCGCAGGGAATCTTGCGCGTCATTGGTGTCGGCAATCACGATCTCGATTCGCTGCGTCAGACCGAGAATCGCCGCGGCGATCCTGACCTTGCGGCCGAAGGGCGAGGCGGGCGACGAGCGCAAAACGAGCATGGCGATTCTTTCCTCAACCGACGATGAGGCCGCATAGCGTCAAGATTTGCGAACGCCAGCAAGCGCGCCGGCCACCGGGTCTTGTTGCCGATAAAGGGCCGGCGCCCATATAACACAGGATATTCCTGCAATCGGCGCCGCTCGTTTAAGGGCGGGGCCATCGATTGGGCGAGGATCTATGTCCGGGTTGAACTCTGGGGATCGCGAACGCTTGGTGATTATCGGTTCGGGTCCGGCCGGCTATACGGCGGCGATCTATGCGGCGCGCGCCATGCTGGAGCCGCTCATGCTGTCGGGCTTCGAGCCTGGCGGCCAATTGATGATCACCACCGATGTCGAAAACTATCCCGGCTTTGGCGAGCCCATCCAGGGTCCGTGGCTGATGGACCAGATGCGCGCGCAAGCCGCCCATGTCGGCGCGCGAATCGAGGGCGAATATGTCACGAGCCTCGATCTCAGCCGGCGCCCATTTCGCATCGAATGCGACAGCGGACGCGCGCTCAGCGCCGATGCGATCATTCTGGCGACCGGCGCCAAGGCCAAATGGCTGGAAATGCCCAGCGAGCAGGCTTTCAAGGGCTATGGCGTTTCGGCCTGCGCCACTTGCGACGGCTTTTTCTTTCGCGGCAAGAAAGTGCTCGTCGTCGGCGGCGGCAATTCGGCGGTCGAAGAGGCGCTTTATCTCAGCAAGATCGCCTCCCATGTGACCGTCGTCCATCGCCGCGATTCCTTCCGCGCCGAAAAGATCCTGCAGGACCGCCTCTTGCAGCGCGCCAATGTGAAGGTGAAATGGAACTGCGCGGTTGAGGAAGTGCTTGGCGGAGGGGAGCCGCGCGCCGTCACAGGGGCAAGGCTGCATAATTCGAAGACGGGCCAGCAGGAACTTGTCGATGCGGATGGAATCTTCGTCGCCATTGGTCATGCGCCGGCAACCGAACTGGTGCGCGGACAATTGACGCTAAAGTCGAACGGCTATGTGCAAACGGCGCCCGGCTCCACGGCGGCCAGCGTCGAGGGGGTGTTCGCGGCGGGCGATGTCGCCGACGACATTTTCCGCCAGGCGGTGACGGCGGCGGGCCTTGGCTGTATGGCGGCGCTGGAGGCCGAGCGCTGGCTCGCGGCGATCGAACAAGTGCGGCAGGCGGCCGAGTGAATAAGGCGAAGACGAATCTAATGCGCGCCGGTTCGCTTGAGGCGGCCGCCGCGCGATAGGCCTTGTTTCGCGGAGGCGCAAGACCGGCCGGGCGGGGGGAAACAATGGATTGGGACAAGCTGCGCGTTTTTCAGGCGGCCGCCGACGCCGGCTCGTTCACCCATGCGGGTGAGACTTTGGGCCTCAGCCAATCGGCGGTCAGCCGGCAGGTCGGCGCGCTCGAAACGGATCTGGGAACCCCGCTGTTTCACCGACATGCGCGCGGCCTCATTCTTACCGAACAGGGCGAGTTGCTGCTCGGCACCGTGCAGGACGTCGTGCTGAAACTGGAGGCGGTGAGGAGCCGCCTCATCGACAGCCGCGAAAAGCCGCATGGCGAATTGCGCGTGACGACGACGCTCGGGCTCGGCGCGAACTGGCTTTCGCCGCGCCTTGGCGAGTTCCTCGAACTCTATCCCGAAATCAAGCTGCAGCTCCTGTTGACGGACGACGAACTCGACCTTGGCATGCGCGAGGCCGATGTCGCGTTGCGTCTGCGCGAGCCCTCGCAGCCCGATCTTATCCGCCGCCGCCTTTTCACCGTGCATTTCCACGCCTATGCGTCGGCCGAATATTTGAAGCGCTATGGTCAGCCGCGCTCGATCGGCGATCTCGATTCGCATCGCCTGCTCGCTTTCGGGGCGGCGACAGCGAACCATTTCCTCTACGACCTCAATTCGCTGCTGACGGTCGGGCGCGATCCGCGCAATGCGCGAACGCCCCATATCGCCGCCAACAACCTGGGCGCGATCACGCGCGCGGTGGAGCATGGCGTCGGCATCGCGGTCCTGCCGGACTATTGCATCACGCCCGATTCCGGGCTCGTCCGCCTGCTGCCGCAGGCCGACATGCCGGAAATGGAATGTTTTCTTGTCTATCCCGAGGAAATGAAAAATGTCGCCCGCGTCCAGGCCTTTCGCGATTTTCTCGTCTCGAAGGCGCAGCGCTGGCGCTATTGAGGGCCGACGGCGGCGCCTCACATGAACAGCGGCTCCTTCTCCATGCCCTTGTAGAGATCGGCGACCATTTCGCCATAACCGTTGAACAGCAAGGTGGGACGACGATCGCCGGTGTTGAGGAAAGTCTCGCTCGCCTGGCTCCAGCGGGGATGGGGAACGTCCGGGTTCACATTGGCCCAGAAGCCATATTCTTCCGGCCCCAGCGATTCCCAGAATGTCGTCGGGCGCGTATCGACGAAACTGATCTTGACGATCGATTTGGCGGATTTGAAGCCGTATTTCCACGGCGTCGCGAGCCGAATCGGCGCGCCGAAAACTTTGGCGAGCGGCTTGCCATAGGCGCCGGTCGCCATGAAGGCGAGATCGTTCGTCGCCTCGGCCATCGTCAGGCCTTCGACATAGGGCCATGGCGAAAAATCGCGCTGGCCGGGCGCCATTTTCTTATCGAGGAAAGTCTCGAAACGCACATATTTGGCCGAGCTGAGCGGGCGCGCCATTTCGACCAGAGCCTTCAAGGGGAAGCCGCTCCACGGAATGGCCATCGACCAGGCCTCGACGCAGCGATGGCGGTAGAGACGCTCTTCGACGCCGATTGATTTGACGAGGTCTTCGATGCCGATCTGCTGCGGCTTTTCGACCATGCCGTCGATCGTCACGGTCCATGGCCGCAGCTTCAGCGGGTCGGCGGAAAGGTGCTTGTTGGTGCTGAATTCATAGAAATTATTGTAATTGGAGGTGATCTTCTCCAGCGTCACCTCGCGGTCGAGCTTGTAGAACTCGTTGCGCTTGGCCGGATAGAGAGAGGCGGTTCCATCGACCTCTTCGGCCGCCCGCGCCGCAAAGCCCGCGCCGCTCACGCCAAGCGCGGCAAGCGCCGCGCCGCCGGTCAGCAGCGCGCGGCGATTAAGGAATAAAGGCTCCGGCGTCGTCTCGCTGGTCGCGATTTCCCAACCCTTGCGGCGATGATAATGCATGGCCAATTCCCTTCCCGCCAAACCGAGCCCGAACAACGAGACAAGCCGCCGCCAAGCGCGTTGCCTGTCCGCATCAGGCTCAAGTCGCTGGGATCAGGGGAATTGTTACGCGCGGCCGATCACGTTTTCTCGACCTGCCCGAATTCCAGATCGACGGGCGTCGCGCGCCCGAAGATCGACACCGCGACCTTGACGCGCGAGCGGCCCTCGTCGATTTCCTCGACGGTGCCATTGAAAGAGGCGAAGGGACCGTCGGCCACGCGCACCTGCTCGCCGATTTCGAAACGGATCGAGGGCTTGGGCCGCTCGACGCCATCGGCCACCTGGCCCTTGATGCGCTCGGCCTCGCCGTCGGGAATAGGCATCGGCTTCTTGTCGGCGCCGAGGAATCCGGTCACTTTCGGCGTGTTCTTGATGAGGTGATAGACGTCGTCGGTCAGGTCGCATTTGACGAGGACATAACCGGGAAAGAACTTACGCTCGGAACTGACCTTGCGGCCGCGCCGGACTTCGACGACCTGCTCGGTCGGCACCATGATCTCGGTGAATTTCTCGGCGAGACCGCGCTGGGCCGCCTGTTCCTTGATCGATTCGGCGACTTTTTTTTCGAAATTCGAATAGGCGTGGACGATATACCAGCGCATGCTCATGTCGGCATCCCAAACAATATATCAAAGCGGCGCCCGACGCTGGGCGCCGCATTCCGATCCAAATGAAGCTCGGCTTCAGCCATGTCGGCCAATTCCCAATACGAATCCGACGAAAAGATGCAAGGCTTCATCGACCGTCACGAAAAACAGACTGGCGAGCACCACCATCAGCAGGACCATGCCGGTGGTGATCAGGGTCTCGCGCCGCGTCGGCCAAATGACCTTCGAGGCTTCGGCGCGCACCTGCTGGATGAATTCGAACGGGTTAGCCATTATTGTTTTCCAGGGGAAATTCGGTCCGAGGCCCTTGGCGCGGCGGATAGGCCGCGTTGCGCTCAGCCAAAAAAGTTCGCGGCGCGGAACCTCTCGGTCGCGCGCCACGTATATGTCATATAGGATCGCGCGGCAATTAGCCAAGAAAAATATGAGGGCGCGCCCTCTTGAGCAGGTCAAGGGTAGCGCCCGCCGCCCGTCAAAGCGTCGGCGCGCGACTTTCGAGGATCGCCCTTAGCTGTCCAGAAGCTAGGCATGACGGTGGCTCGCGCGAAATTGGCTTCGTACTGCCAAAATCCAGGCAATGTCGCGAACCGACAAGAGCGGTCGGCCCGTCGGCTGGACGAAGCGATCCATATTTGTAGTTAAGTTATTGATATTATGGATGTTTGTGCGAAAGGCTAGCGTCAAGGAAATCACGGCTGAGCGCTAAAGGACCGCTGGATCCTCTTGTCCGCTCCGCCCATGAGCCGACCCTTGCGCTAACGCGCCTCGGGGCGCCCGCCGCCTGCGATCCGTTCGATCCGCAGCGTGTCAAACTTCCGAATTGCGAATTTGCGACGCGATCGAGCGCGCCGCTCGTAACGGTCGATGGCGGCAAGGTCTCGCGCCAGCCTGTCAAATATCTCGCCGCCCTTCGCCCGGTCTTCTCCCGTGATAGCGTTGACCTTGCGGGCGAACGCCCCGTTTGTTCTCGCGCGACGGCACTGCTCTTCGATACTGCGATCAGGACCTTGCCGCCGTCTTGTCCGGAAATGGGGGTCGGCATAGGCCTGTTCAGTTAAGCGAGCCCGGTAGCCGCCCACGCGCCTGATCTCGATCTGCGCTTGCGCGATTTCCCTTGCCCGAAACAGCAGCTCCGCGTCGGCGTTCGCGCCCGCGATTTGACGCGCCAGCATCTCGACTTCCGGTGACCATTGGGCGTCGTCGAACACGGATACAGCGAGGCCGTGGTGCAACGCGTTGCGCCGGGCGCGCGCCTTGCCGACCGCCGTTTTGGGACCGGTGCTCGCGCGCGCATTAGCACGGTTCGCCCTCGCCTGACGTTCGCTGGTCACGGTGCCTGCGTCTCCGCCGCAGCGGCTCCGACTTCCTCGAATTCGGCGTCCTCAGCCTCTTGGGTCGCCATACGCGGAGTGGCCGCGAAGGTTGCGCGATGGCGTTCGATCTCGCGCAGCGCAGCATTGCGACGTGTTTCGGCACTGGCAAGCAATCGATCGAAGCGCTCGATGGCGTCAAGCCTCACGGCCAGCGTCTGGGCCATCACGACATCAATGCCGATCCCGGCCTGAGCGAGGCGATTTTCTACCTCTTCCAACGCTTCAGGCTCGCGGCGCGCCCAGCGCTTAGACAGGTCTTTTTTGGCTGCCCAACCTGTTTGAGGCATGAGGGGTTCGAGAACCTCCTCGAGCCCCTTATATGCCGCACCCTCGAGCTGGCACGCCTTAAGGCGGCGCAGGCGACGCACTTCCCACTCAAGATTGACGACGTCCCGCACCCATAAGTGTTCGAGGACGTCTTGTTTTGGCCTGACCCGCATCAAAATGAGCCTAAGCAGCTCGTGATAGGCCGCAGCACTTTCGCCTGGGATCAAAGGCGGCGGACCGAAAATATCCTGGCTGCCGGTAGACCGCGGTACCTTGAGAGGCGAGGTCATAAACAAACTCGTTTGCGCCGTCAGCCAGCGCCGTGTGTTTGCGCTGTGATATGTGGGCTCGCGGCGGAAAGGTCAAGAGTGTGCGCGAAGCTGGTTTACCGTCGATCACTCGGGCGGCAATTAGCCAAAAAATATGAAGGCGTGGCGATGGCGAGGCCAAATTCCGGGCCGGCCGGTCGTCTTGCGCCCTTTTCGGCAGATCGAGGGAAGCGCCCGCCGCCGGTCAAAGCGAAAGCGCGCGACTTTCGAGGATCGTCCTTAGAACTATCCACGGGCCCGGCGCGACGACATCGTATCGGCTGGCGAGATAGCCGCTCTCCAGGGTGGTATGGAGGGGAATGGCGCTTGCCGGCATGCCGTTGTCCAAAGCCGAGGCTTCCTCGACAAGATGAGGATTTGCGCCCATCTCTTCGGCGATAAAGCGCGCCGCCTCGGCATAGCTGATATCCTGCGGGCCCGAAAGCTGGGCCGTGACAGGCTGGCGGTCTTCGATCAGGCGGCCGATGGCCTTGGCGACGAGCGCGGTGGGCGTGGGCGCCATCCTCATGTCCCGGAAAGGCCGGATGCGCTCGCCCATAGCCAGTTGGCGCCGCCAGCCGTGGATAAGCGCCATGTCCGTCGAGACCACTTTGGCGAGCCGCAGGATGCCGGCCGGCGCGCCTTCGCCGATCCAGGTCTTGAACACGCTCTCCGTCGCCGCCTTCTGCCGGCCATAAGCGCTGATCGGCGATGGCGGCGCATCGGCCGGGACTTGCGGGCGTGTTCCGTCAAAGACCTTATCGCTCGACAGAAACAAGGTGTAGACGCCGCTCGCGATCAGCTTGCGCGCCAGCGCCAGCGTCTGCGTGACATTGACGCGATTGGAGCCTGCCCAGTCGGCCTCGCAGGCGGCAAGCCGTCCTATTGCGGCGAAGATGCAGGCCGCCTTGACGCCCTCGGAGGGCCGCCAGTTGTCGTGCAATAGCGCCAGATCGAGGAACAATTCGTCCTCGCCAAGATCCCTGGCGCGACGCGTCGTCGTCAGGACGCCCTGGCCCTGCCCCCGCATATGGCGAGCCGTGGCGGCGCCGATTTCGGAATTGCCGCCGATGAGCAAAAACATGGGACAGCCAAAGCCTCAGGCGACAAGCTCATATTGCTCGAGCGCGTCGCGCACGGTGGCGGCGATCTGACGCGGCGTGAGCCCATAGACCTCGAAAAGATCGTTTTGCACGCCATAGTTCTTGGCAAAGGAATCCGGCAGCGCGATGCGCTTCATGCGCGGCATGGCGGGGCCCATCTCCTCGACCAGAACATCCGTCACGGCGCTGCCAAAGCCGCCGATGGCGATCCCCTCCTCGACGGTGACGACCAGTCTTGCGTCCCGCGCATGATCGAGCATCGCGTCCTTGTCGAGCGGCTTGACGGTGTGAAAATGAAGGACCGAACTGTCGACGCCGTCTTTTTCGAGCGCATCGGCCGCTTTCAGCGCATTGGTCGTCATGACGCCCGTCGTCATGAATACGACGGCGCGGCGCGCGCGCGCCTGCCGCATGGGAATCGCCTTGCCGATCGTAAATCCGTTCTCGGCTCTGCTGACGACCGGATCGCCGCCCTTGGCGAGGCGAATGTAGATCGGGCCGGGCCAATCCACCGAGGCGTCCATCAACCGGTTCATCTCGTCGGCGTCGCACACCGCCACGATCGTCATGTTCGGCAGCGCCCGCATGATCGCCAAATCCTCGATCGCCAGATGGGTCGGACCCAGCGGCGCGTAAACGAGGCCGCCGCCGTTGGAGATCAGCCGCACCGGCAGATTGTGCAGGCAGAGGTCGATGGCGACCTGCTCGTAGGCGCGCCGAGTAAAGAACGTGGCGATCGTATTCGCATAAGGGATGAACCCTTCCAGCGCCATGCCCGCCGCCATGCCGACAACGTTCTGCTCCATGATCCCTTCCATATACCAGCGCTCCGGCATCTCCTTCTTCATCTCGCTGAGGAGGCCGGGGCTGAGGTCCGATCCTATGAAGACGATCCTGGGGTCCTCTTTGGCGAGCTTGTAGACCCGATCCAGACAAGCCTTGCGCATGCGCTACTCCAAAGCTTCATACATTTTGGCGATGATTTCCGGGGCTACTTTCGCCTTGTGATGCCAATTGGGATCGTGTTCGGCAAAGGGAATGCCCTTTCCTTTGACGGTGTGGCAGATGATTGCGGTCGGCCGATCGGGCTCGGCCGGGACTCTCCCGAATGCCGCGCGAAGCGGCGCAAGGTCATGCCCATCGACTTCGAGCGCGGCAAAGCCGAACGCGCGCCATTTATCAAGAAGGGGCTCGAGGTCCTGAATGTCCCGGGTCGATCCAGCGGACTGAAACTTATTGTAGTCGACGATCGCGGTAAGATTGGAAAGCCTGTGCTTGCCCGCGCTGAGGGCGGCTTCCCAGACCGAGCCTTCATTGATCTCGCCGTCCCCCATCACCACGAAAACGCGGCTGTCGCGTTTCTGCATCCTTGCGGCCAGCGCCATGCCCACGCCGATCGACAGGCCATGGCCAAGCGCGCCGGTGGAGGCCTCCACGCCTGGAATTTTGTTGGATTCGGGATGCCCGCCAAGAATCGAATCGCGGCGGCAGAAGGTGTCGAGCGCCTCCAGAGGAATGAAACCCTTGTCGGCCAACAGGACGTAGAGCGCTATGCAGCCGTGACCCTTGCTCAGAATCATGCGATCCCGTTCGTTCCATTTCGGCTCGGCCGGCCGGAGACGCAGGATATCGTCATAGAGAACGCGCAGCATTTCAACGAGAGACATCGAGGAGCCGATATGGCCGCGCTCGCCTTTGTCCAAAGCCCGCACGATTAGGCGGCGCAGATATTTCGACCGCTCATCCAGCGGATGAGAACTCTTATTCACCGGCTTCAGCGCGGCCGACATGAAATTCTCCGTCAAGCAACCAAATGGGCTAGAAGATCTCGAGCCGCCTGAAGCTGGCGCGCCTTCGCGTCGCTCCAATCTCCTGCCGCTCCCGCCAGGAAGCGGCGACGCCAGCGGGCGGGGTGAAACTCATTTAACAGGATCAGCCCCCACCGCAACCCGAACAGGGGATAATAGGCCTCGAGACGCCGGCTGAATGTTGGGTCCGAGCCATAGAGCCGTTCCGCGCCGTGCCGAAAGGCGCGCCGAAGAACTGCGGACACGGGCGTGCCGGGGTGAAGCAGGATATCCGCGGTCAGTTTGACCGGATCGTCCCAGCCGAAATATTCGAAATCGACAAAGGTCACGCGGCCGTCGCGGCCGCGAAGCGCGTTGTGGAAGCCAAAGTCTGACGGGACGAGGCTGCGGCGCGCCTGGGCAAGCTCGTCGGCGAAAGGCAAGCGCTCACCGGCAAGCTTTTGCCGGGCGTCCGCGACAAGCTTCTCCACAGCCGGCGAAAAAGCTGACGTCAGAAATAGCTCTAGGTCGGGCTCGCCTTGCAGCGTGCGCAATTGCTCGAGACGGACCCTCACCTGCCGCTCGATTTCCGCGCCCGACAGACAGGCCTCGCTAGCCAAGCGGGACGGAGGGAATCCCGACGAATGACGCAATCCATGGAGTCGAGACAGGAAAGCCAACGCTTGATCGACGTCTTCGATCCGAACGGCGCGAACGAGCTCGCCTTCGACCCAACTGAGAAGAGCAAAGTTTCGTTCCCGGTCGACGGCGATAACTCGAGGAACCGTTTCAAAGCCGTGTTTAGCCATCCAATCGAGCGCTCCAATTTCTGAGCCAAGGCGGTCGCGTGGATCGTCCTCGCGCGATGGATATTGTTTCAACGCGAAGGTTCCGCTGGAGGACTCGACGCGATAGACGCGACTGTTTCGCCCCGCGCCGACTCTCGCCAATCGATCGACCGGCCCGCCGACCAACGCGCGCGCCGCCTCCTCCGGGGCGCCGACCTCCTCGGAAGCGGTCATGGGAACAAGATTTCCTCTATCGAGGGCCAGCCTTCGCAGATCGTGTAAGAGGCGGAGACGGCCGCGTCAGCGTGGTCCGAGAATAAGATACGCTCGACCGTCGCCGGGAAATTGGGATCGGCGAGAACCTCTTCCAAATCGTCGATGAATATGTCGCAACCTGCCGCCGCTATTCGACGAAGCTTTTCGTCGCGCGTGCTTTCAAAAAAAACGTTCTCGATCGCGACGCCAAAACCATCGGCGGCGAAAAAGCCTTCATCTTTCATCCAGCCCAGCGCCGTTTGACGCAAATTGATCTTTTCGGGATCGAAATGACCATATTCGGTCTTATGGCTGATGATGAGAATCGTGTCTGCGGCCGCCCGGGCGCGCCGCAAGAACGAGGCGAGCCCGGCGAAAGCCCGTGCGCCGCTGATCCCGCGGCCATAGACGAAACCCTGGAGCGTCTGCCAGGCGATCTCTCCGTCAGGCAGCATCCGAATGGCGTCGCGCACCTGCTGCTTGGCGCCGGAAAAATCGGATCGCAAAAGGCCTCGCTCCTTGGCCGATGACAAAAATACGTTGTCATAGCAAATGATCGTGTTGTCGAAATCCAGACCAATGCGTCGCATATTTTATTAGCTGATCTTCTTCTGACAACAAACCGCAAAGAGGTAATGCGCCATTGGGGAGAATCCGGTGTGTACGACCTCGTCATTCATCGAGAACAAGAAAACGTTCTCAAAATATTTGCTAAGCAGCGCCTTCAACAAGGCCCCGCTTTTGCAGTTGACGTGCCCCGCCTTGCTCGGAGGCGATGCATATTCTTGCGATTCGAGCGATGGCGTCCCGATGATCAGAACGCCGTCGTCGGTCAGCGACTGGCATAAATTCGAGAGATAGGCGTCTTCGTCGCGAACAGGGATGTGCTCGATGACGTCGAGGCTGTAGATTCCATCGTGGCGATTGGGCAGCGGCGCGTCGACAATATCGTGCAAACAAACCTCGATAGGCCATTTTTCCGACTGACGCTGTCTTATGTCGTCGATAAAGACCGGATCAAAATCATAAGCGACGATTTCATCGACCTCCTGCAGCACAATGCGTGCGCCAAACGCGTCGCCGCAGCCGAGCTCGCCGACGAATTTCTTACCGCTCAGCATTTTCGAGACAAATTTGTAGCGAGCGAGCAGGAATGAAAGGCGGCGGGGATCGTCGTACCAGACTTGGTTGGTCATGAGCCCAAGCGGCGTGAGACCCATTTTATCGCGAATTTCGAGGCAATTGTTATATTGAGGCTCTCTGGTGCCATCCTTTCGAAAAGCGGTTGAGGCGGCGCTCGCAGAAATCTTGGTCATGCAGGGCCTTTTAGCTGAAGGTTGACTTGGCTGACGTTCGGGTCTTGCCGACAATCGGGCCGATATCGCCAGCCAATTTAACGCCCCCGGCAGACGGCAATGTCTTAGCGTCAACGACCCCGTCCCGCAACCGGTTGCGGTCTCGACGCACGCGGTCGGAGGAATAGGCATAGGCGTCAAAATCGACGTCTCTCTCAACAGTCAAAATCATCAGAAAACTGGACGCGATTCCGTTTGGCGGCTTGTCTTTCTTTATTGCGCTAAGTCTGTTACCGACCAAAACGCCAAGCGCCAGCGGCAATCCCGTAACGGCCAAAAGAGGCATGCCGATGACTGGACGCTTACGTGCTAGTGCGACCACTCGCCCGATTAAGTTGAAGGTGAGCCAACGCAGCGTCCCCGCCTTAACAAAGTAATACTGGCTCGAGACTACTGATGGCCTAAGCAATCTCGCGGCTTCGAAGCTGATCAATCTTGTGAAATTCTTAGATTTTAACAATGTTCTTCGGTTATAGATCGACACAAGGACCGTTGCTCCATTTTTCATCAACGGAATTATGCGATCAAGCAATTGATCGCCTTTGTCCATATCGGTTTCATCGATTTCAATCAGGCAGATATCAAACGCGCCATGCAAATTTTCATAAAATTCCGGGGATTGTCTAACGAATATGTCGCTCTGAATTCGAAACTTTCGTTCGCCGCCGTCGGGTAGTGAGGTTGTAAATACAGAGGGGGTATTTGCGACAAGCAGAACTTTCTTGTCCTTTGTTTCTAAAGAGGAAATCTTTCCAAAAACAAGCTGGTGATCTGGCCATCGCGGGTGCCACGAGCGTAATTTCGGACCCTCGCCCAATAAGGCGAAATGCAGGCTCCTCGATAGCCAAGCCCTTAGCGGCACTCGAGTGAAATCGGGATGCTCCAAGCCTAGGGCGTAGCGCAATTCGAGGCGCGTCATGCGCAGACCCGTCGCTTCCTTGAACGCCGCGATCGCCCCTCGCCAGTATGGATGGTCGCGAAACGGGCTGGGCCGCGCCAAATGGCGACCGACCGACTGGACGAACCTATTGGCCTCCTCTGTGGCGGCCCGCAATTGCCGAGGAAGTTCGCCGGCATGAAAAACGACCGTAGTTTCGGCATTCTTCCGATGTCTTGCCGTCGTCCATTTCGACAAAGTTCGAGCCAGTCCAACCGCGGTTTGCGGCCTCGCCCGCAACATCGCGGATTCATGGGCTCGCGGCTGCATCTCGATGACTAGGTATTCGTCGGAATCGTCGATGATTTCGACATTGTCGCTCGGGCACATTTCTGGAATGAAAGAATAATCACAGGAGGAACCGATGAAAAAATTCGTCCTCTCCGGCTTGATGCAAATCATATGCATCAAATAAAAACGGCCGATCAGTGTCAAATTATCGACGCGCCAAAACAAACGATTGGTATGATCGTTGTGGTTCAGAGGATAATTCACCGTATTAGCGACGGTCGCCGGATGAAGATGGGACAGGCCCCAACGCATCAATTCGCGGGGGGAAAAGCTGATGGCGCCCGACACGCCATTCAATTTCCGCAACAGCCACGGCATGGCGTCTTCTTCGGCAACCTGAAAATTGCCAACCAGGACGCCGCTGCATCCACCCATCATTCGCTTCAGGGCGTTCGAAAGAGAATGATCCGCGACAATATAGTCCGACACCAAAAAGAAGAAACAAGTATCCAACATTTCTTCGCCCACCGAGCGAACGGATTCGGCGTAGGCAAGCGTGATTGTCGTCGAGTAATTACCGCTTAAGATTAAGTGGTCGATGTATCGTATGAGAACGCCGCATATTTTTTCTAATTTCTTGAACATCGGGTGATGTTTGATAAAGGCCTCGTCCTCTCTGCTGGTGAGCAGGACAAATTCGGTGGGAAGCGTCTTGGCCAAGGCGGGCAAATTTCCCTCAGCAAGCCAGGTTGGCAAGCCCAGATCAAGGAATTGACGGACATGCCGATATCCCCAGACCGGCAATAGGCAGCGCACATATTTGGGAGGATTGCGCCTCTCCCACTGCGGCGACACGTCAACGAATTGGGTCGGAGGGGAGGGGTCCAGGTCCACTTGGCGAATTTCTCGGCGGTCATAGAACGCGGAATTGCGAGCAGGTTCTGGCATGCGATGTGGCGGTTTACAAACGAAAAACGAGTTCTGTCTAAGTTGCCTAAGAGCGCCTATTTGTCGGCCGGCGTTGAACGGGCGTCGTGATTTTGAGGCGACTCAAGCCGCAGCGTTAGGAAAACGCTCGAACATTGCGCGCGCTCGTGGGCCTTAGGCCGCAAGATCGCGCTGACATTTAGGCCCGCATTAACGGTGGCGAGCGCCGCCGCGCTCACCATCGTCAATAGTTTAGACAAAGCGTCGCCGCCAAAAAAGGAGCGGGCGCGCGCCATCATCATCGATTGCGTCCATAATCGTCCGGAGCCCGCTTTAACGACACTAAAATCTTCCAACCGCAGTCCGGAAGGCGGCGAACCGCGCAATTGCGACAGCGCGTCGGGATTGAAAGTGCGTATGGCATCGTCAAAAATATCGCCGACGACAAGCAAGATGCGACCGGTCGGCCCGATAAGGGAGGCCGATTGCTCCACCTTTGGCCGCCAATTTTCCCAGCTGTCATGGGACAGGATCAAGACGCAGACGTCAAAGGGATCTTGTGGATGTGAGACGGCCCGGTTGGCTGCGTGGTTGAGGTCCCGTAGCGCGATATGGCTGACCCGCCTTGCGCCAGAGGCCTGCGCGCGCACGTCGATTGGTGGGCGAAGCCTCGCGGGAATATCGCCAACGACAACGATCGAAGCGCCGTCCGATATTGCGCCGAGCGCTTTCCAAAAACGTCGGACGTCTGGCCATAGCGGATGCCACGGTCGAAAATCCGGGGCGCGACCAAAAAGCGCGGCTCGCAAGCGGATAGAACGCGGTGATCTGATGGCCGCGGTGAAATTCGGATCGCCAAGAAGCTCGCCCATAACCGAGAAGTCGACCAGGACCGGCGAGGTGCGGTCGTGATGTTCAACGGCGCCATACCAGTAAGGATGATAGCGAAAGGGCTGGGCGATTGCCGGCAGTCTTTGCTCGACTTTATCGATGAATCCGCGTGACTTGGCAATTGTTTCGGGCAGCGCGGAACCAATTTCGCCGGAATGGAAGACGACCGCGTGTTGCGCATTTATTCGATGCTGGCGGGTCGCCCATCGTCTCAATGAGGCCGCCTGTGTCTGGGGAGTCATCGGTCCCAAACGCAGATTTGGCTCGGCCGTTCGCCCCGGTTGCATTTCAACGACGCAATATTCGTCTGAATCTTCAATGATCGTCACCGCGCCGGAAGGGCATAATTCCGGAATGAGCGAATAGTCCGATGGCGCCGCGATCGTGAAGTCGGCCGTTTCCGGGCGGATCGCAATCATGTGCATTAAGTAGAAGCGCCCGAGGACGGTTGAATCGTCGACTCGCCAGAATAGGCGGTTGCTCGACGCGTCATGGCTCACCGTAGAATCGACAAAACTGGCTAAGGTCGCCGGATGCGTATGATCGAGCGACAGACGCGCAAGGTCTCGCGGCTTGATTGACAGATAGAGCTTGTCGGCGCGCGCTTGCAGCAAGACGGATGCAGCCTCCTCGCTCGTCATTTGAAGATTGCCAACGAGCACGCCGCTTGCGCCTGCCACGACAGGCGATACCGCTTTGTTCAGCGCCCCATCGGCCAGAACATAATCGGACACGAGAAATATAAAGCACGTGTTGAGCAGTCCGCTCTTGCAGGACCTGATTCCCCTGACGTAGGCGAGGGTAAGGGTGGTCGAATGGCTGTCGCTGATGAGATCGTCAATGGCTATAGTTTCGACGGCGCATAGACGTTGGAGCGCCTGCCAAAATCGATTGCGCCGAATGGCCTCAATTTCTTTCGCCCGCGCAAACAGAACGAAAGTGCAGGCGCCCCGCCGACACAACGACGGCAGGTTTCCATCCGCGAGGAGCGTCGGGAGACAGAAATCAAGAAATTGCTCGACATAGCGCTTGCCCCAGACCGGCAGAAGAATCCGGAACTCGCTAAGCGGCTGGCGCATGACTAAGGTTTGGTCCCCAACGCTCAAAACGTGGCGCCCAGACGCTGCGTCGGCGATTCATCAACGCAAATGAACCGACTGCATTCGCTTGATATTATAGTAACGATCGTCCGTCATCGAGTTCGGCACCTTGCCATCGGCGAACGCGTCCTTTAGATCGGCGATCGCATCGCCAACGGTGCGCTTGGCGACGAAGCCAAGGTCGCGATGAATCTTTTCCGAGGAGACGTGGTAAGAACGATGGTCATCGGTCGGCGTAACGACGATCTCGACGGCGGGACCAATCCGTTGGCGCACCATTTCCGCGATTTCGCGAACCTTGAGATTATGATAGCCGGCATTCCAGATTTTGCCGTCGATCTGCTCGTCGCCCACCCGCAATAACAACAGATAGAGATCGGTCATGTCTTCGACGTGAATGTTCGGTCGAAGCTGCTCGCCGCCGAACACCGTAATCAGACCCTTGTTGATCGCGAGATTCGTTAGAATATTGACCGTAAGATCCAGGCGGAGCCGAGGCGCATACCCGCAGACTGTTGCGGGCCGAATTGTCACCGCCGTGAAGCCGGGCTCGCGCTCCTGCTCGAGGACATCCTCGCACAGCGCCTTGAATTTCGAATAATCCGTGAGCGGCTGAAGCGGCAGTTCTTCCGTCACGTCGGGATCGTTTTTGATGCCGTAAACGGAGGACGAAGAAGCGTAGATGAACCGTTTAACGCCCGCGTCTTTGCTGGCCTTTACCAGGGGGCGGAAGCAATCGAAGTTGATCGATTTACCCAGATTGGGGTCGAGATCGAAGGACGGGTCATTTGAAATGCACGCCAAATGAATGACGGCCTCGCAACCCTCAAGCGCGCGCTTCACATCGGCTGGATTGCGCAGATCGCCTTTGGTCTGCCTCAGCGCGGAATTATCCGCGTAACGCGAGAAAATGTCGCCATATAGATAGAGATCGAGATTCGATACTTCATATCCGGCCGCAAGCAGCTTAGGGATCAGGCTTGAGCCGACATAGCCGGCGCCGCCCGTCACCAGGACCCGCCTGAAACGATTGTTCATCTGCCGCCGGCTCGAATGAGGTTGCTCGCTCATTGTTCCAGATTCCCGCCCAGATCCAAGTCAAGGATCGCGTGAAGAAGAGCGTGATGGGCGACTTCAACAATTCCATATTCGCGCGAGCGCACGTAGAGATTGATGTCGCCTTTGCTTCGCAAAGGATTATCTTCGTCAAATCCCGAAAACGTCGCGACGCTGCACCCTTGCGTTCGGGCGACCTCCGCGCCTCTGAGAATGTTGGGCGAACGTCCGGAACTGCTGATGGCGATCAACAGATCGCCTGAACGTCCATGCCATTCAATTTGCTGGGCAAAGACGTTCTCGTAGCCTAAATCGTTGCCAAGGCAAGTGAGAACTGCACTGTCGTTGAGCGCCGTCGCCCGCATTCCCCCCCGTTTGGAAAAATCGACCGCCATATGGCTGCAGATGCCGGCGCTGCCGCCATTGCCAATGAACAAGAGCTTATTTCCGCGGCGATGCGTGGCGCGCGCCATGTCGCTTACGCGCGCGAACGCCTGCTCAAGGGAAAGTCTTTCTGGCGCCCCCGTCGTACACTCGGCATTTCGCGTAAGACGGTCCAAGCCGTCAAAATGGGCGGTAATTCTATCTCGCACTGCGTCCATCTCCCTTCATTTCAGAAGTCCCGTCACGCCTTTGATCAGAGTTGCCTTGTCGACCGATTGACGGTGGCCAACGATCTCCACCTTAAGCGCCCCGACCACATTGCCAATAAAGCCAACGATGTTCATCGCCGCTCCCGCGGCGACGAACGGGGAGGTGACGGCAAGAAAGGCGTCGCCGGCGCCAACGGTGTCGATTATGTTCCGCGCAACGGCGGGGATTGTGTGGACAATGCCGCCGCGCTCATAAGTAACGCAGCCAAATTTGCCATGGGTGACTACAAACTTCGAGCAATCCTCAATCCGCTCTGAAAGTCGGTGCACGATGTCGCCGACGGTCGAAATGCGGTCGCCAAGCGCAAGCCGCGCTTCCGGCGCATCAATGCAAATGTAATCGGCTCGGGAATAGCGGGTTATAAGATTGTATCCCAAATTTGCGCTGTTGCTCTGGGTGTTGACGGCAAGAAACGGGGACAATTGCGTCAACTGCTGGACAACGCGCGACCCAATGAGGCCGTGCCCGAAGTCGGTAGCGATTACTACATCCGCTTTCGGGCAAACGGCAGCAACAAGGTCCACAAGTTCCCTTTCGAGATAATGCGTTAGCGGCTCATCGTTCATATGATAAACTTCAAATAATTTTCGTATGGACGATGGGTCGACAAAGCGTCGCTTCAAAGTGGTCGGCGCATTTGGCCGCCTCAACGTATGCAGACGGACGTTGGGCTTGAGGCTATTGCGGATAAGCTCCTCGTGGCTGTCATTCGCGCCGATGCACGTGACGACTTCAACTTGCGAACAAAACGAAGCGACGTGGTTGGCCGCCGCAAATACGCCGCCCGCAAAAATCTCATTGTCCTGGTATCGCGTCGCTATGATGTGTTCCTTTGGCGGCTTGCCCATCGGAAGCACGTATTGGTACTCATCGATAATCGCATCGCCGACCAAAACGACGCGATAATGCTTCACTTTTTCGATCAATTCCAGAATCGTGCTCAGGCCCCCGTCGTCTCTCAGATCGGAAAGATGGTCGCGGACATGCGGCTCGAACAGGTTGAAATGCCGATTGATCAATTCCGTCGAGCTGAAGGTGACTTCGTCGGTGAAATGAATCTTGCCGCCGTGGGCTTCGACGGCTTGGCGTTCCAGCGCGATCTTTCCGGTGACATCGCCTTCGGGATTCTGGTAGTCCTGACCCTTGGCGTAAATCGATGGGCGGATCGCGTTGATCGCACTGATGGCGTCCGGAGCCTCCGCAATCGCGACATAATCGACGCAACGCAGCGCCGCCAGCATTTCCGCTCTCAACCCTTCCGTAAAGACTGGCCGCCCGGGGCCTTTATTGACGTAGCGATCCGCGGTGATGGTGACGACCAGCACATTGCCGAGGGCCTTAGCTGCCTCCAGATGGCGGACATGGCCGAGATGAAGCAGGTCGAAAGTGCCATGAGCTTGCACGACCGCGATCTCTTTCGCGCTTAGCTTTTCTGCTATCGCCGCCACCTCAGACACTGTCAGAATTTTTGAACGTGTCTCAGCAGGTTGCGGTGAAAGGCTCTCTAATCTGGCAACATCCGACGCCATTTAGGAGATTTCCTGCGCGTTTTTCAATGAGGATTGAGGTCCCAGATATTTGAACCAGTCGGCGGTCGCATCCTTGATGCCGTCGACCGTCCAGACTGGCGCGTCCTTCCAATATTTAATGTTGTCCAGCATCACTTTGACGCCATCCGCAAATGCGACCTTAGGCTTCCAACCGAGATCGCGTTCGATTTTCGAGATGTCGGCAAAAGTACAGTCCGGCTCTCCCGGACGCTTTGGAATATTCACGCTTTCGGGCGAGCCGAGGAGGCGAACCAGTTCATTGACGCTGACAGGACGCCCGCTGCCGACGTTGTAGATTTCTCCAACCTTATCGCTTCGCGCTACTGCGATGAGCGCGTCCACGACATCGCTGACGAAGGTAAAGTCCCTCGTCTGTTCGCCGTCGCCAACAATCGTCAGGGGCTTTCCGGCCAATAATTGCGCAAGAAATACGCCAAAGACCGCGCCATACGTCCCGCCGGTGCGAGCCCGCGGCCCGTAGACATTGAAAAAGCGGACGGATATGGCAGGCAGACCGTAGACCTTGGCCCAATGGGTGAGCAACTGTTCGCCGAGATATTTGGTCAACGCGTAGGGATATTGCGGATTGGCAGGCGCATCCTCCGGCGTCGGATAGACATCGGGGATGCCGTAGCACGATGACGAGGCAACATAGACAAGGCGCTTGATTTCTTGCGTTCGCGCCGCCTCTAGGATGGCGAACGTGCCGTCGACATTCGCCCTGAAGTAATTCTCAGGATCTTGAATAGACGGCACGACATCGGCCCTGGCTGCAAGGTGAAAGATGCGCTCGACGCCGGCGCAAGCGTCGCTGACCTTCGCCTTATCGGATACATCGCATTCGACGATCTCGAGCGCGTCGTTTCCGCGATGTTGCTCGAGGTTGGCGAGACGGCCCACGACGAAGTTGTCGATTACGCGCACGCGGCGGCCGGAACCCAATAATTTATCAACCAGATGGCTTCCGATGAAACCTGCTCCGCCCGTGACAAGATCGAGCATCGATATCTTCCTTGAGGCACCGCCGCCCGCGCCTCCATCAACAGAAAGGTTGGCAAAGTCAAGCCTGAGGAGGCCCGGCAGCTTTCCGCCTGTGACGCCTTGGCGACAAACACGCCGATCGAAAGCGGGCGAATTGATCGCAATTATTGGGATATTGCATAGGCTTGCAGGTGCGGCCCCCCGATGGCCGACGGCGCCTCAACGTCATCCTGATTCCGGGCCCCCCTTGCTGTGGCAAGAATCGATCGGCGGCTTGCGAGGTGACATGGGCCTCGGTTTTCGCTACTTCATTCCGGCTGGTCGAAGTCCAGCGTTGTGGGGGCATGGGCTCCTCGCCCCGGCCAAAAGGGATAAGATGGACCATGCGACAGACGCCAATTCTTTCCTGGTTGACGGCGTGGGATTATGGGTCCAGCGGTTGGGAAGCGCCGACTTCGTGGGCAGGCCGGCAGTATTCCTTGATCGCGACGGCGTGATTGTCGATGAAGTCCATTTCTTATCGCGGCGAGGGGATGTTCGTCTGACTCCCGGCGTCGGTCAAGCAATCGCCGAGCTCAACCGAATGTCCATCGCCGTCATCGTGGTCACGAACCAGTCCGGAATCGCACGCGGCCATTTTGATTGGACCGCCTTTGCAATTGCGCAGGCGGAGATCCGGGATCAACTGGCCGATGCGGGAGGCGCGATCGACGCCACGTTCGCTTGCGGCTATCATCAAGAGGGTTACGGCGTGTTGAGATTCGCCGATCATCCTTGGCGCAAGCCGGGCTTTGGGATGCTGCAGGAGGCCCGCAGGCTCCTCGGCGTCGATTTTGACCGATCCACAGTCATAGGCGACCGCGTGACGGATCTGGAAGCTGGGCGCCGCGCAGGCCTTTCGAACGGAACGATCGTTCGGACGGGTTATGGAGACCGCGAACAAGAGCGGTTTGCAGAGGCGCGCGAGAGATGGCGCAAACAAGGCTTTTCGGCGGGTGTCGAAAATAGCGCGGCGCAGGCGATCCAGCGTTGGGCGGTGGGGCAAAGGGCGTCCTGAGGCCGGAAATCCGGCGAAGTTCGTTAGTAAGATCCGTGGGCAATTTTTCGAGGATTTCGTGTGCTTCTTTCGGTCGTGCTGCCAAATTTCAACCACGGCCATCTGATTGGCCATGCGCTTGATGCATTGGCCGCCCAGGAACGCTTGGCGGACGAGATCATAGTGGTTGACGATGCCTCTACCGACGACAGCCTCGCAATCCTGGAGCGCTATCGCGAACGCCTGCCGCAAATGATCGTGCTGCGAAGCGAGCACAATACCGGAGCCATCGGAGCCTTGCAGCGAGGGCTGGCATCCGCTTCAGGACGCTACGTCTATTTCGCTGCGGGCGACGATTGGGTGCTTCCGCGGTTCTTTGAAAAGGCGCTGGCGATTCTCGACGCCAACCCGGATTGCGGCCTTGTTTGCGGCGAAGCGAAGCTTCTGAGCGGAGAAACGGGAAAATTACTCGGGTATCGCCCGGCTGTTCGCCCAAGGGCGCGGGCGGGGAAAATTTCTCCCGAGAGGGCGCGCCAACTTCTCGCAAGAGCCGATAATTTCATTTTGACCGGGAGCACCGTATTCCGCCGGGATGTCGTTGTGGAGAAGGGCGGACTGGATGAGCGGGCGGGCTCCTTTGCCGACGGGTTGCTGGCTCGCAAGATCGCATTGACGCATGGCTTTTATTTCGAGCCGGGCATCTTTGTGGTTTGGAACGTATTCTTGCACGGTTTGTCCCGGACGACGTCGCTGGATATTGTGCAGGCTCGCAAAGCGATCCACGATCTTCCTGCCCTTATCGAACGAGACGTGGATTTTCCGTCTTGGTACTCCGCCACTCTCCGAAGGCGTTTGCGATTTGGAACGGCGCGATTGGCCCTTGAAGCCGACCCGCCGCGCCTCGCCGTCCTCCTCGAAATAGGAGCGACTTCGACTTTCGACAAATGGCTCCTTTCGATCCTGGCGCCTTGGGTCCGTTTTCGTCTGGCTCGGTGGTTAGCGCTGGCGTATCTGACTACCCGTTTGAGGCCGTATCGACTGTCAGATTTAATTGTCACTGCTTTTGCCAGGCGCAAAATGCTGCTCGTCGCCAAAGCGAGGAGAGCGATTTGTGTTGACGGATCGAAGCGCCTGCCGCACGGCTCTCATTGAAATTGGCGGGCTGCGATTTGACGGCGCTTGTGTCCAATTTCCCGCCATGCGGGCTCCCTTTCTCACGGATCCAGGAATGATGACGTTAGAGTCGGCGACTTACAGTGGTCAGGGTGACCCCGGCGCATATCGACGCCTCCGCGCTCCGCCCCCTCTAACCGCCGGGGCAAGCGATCTGATGGCTGGGCTGAAAGCGTGGCGTCTGTGGACCATGCTTGGGTGGAATGACATCCGGCAGCGCTACCGCCGTTCCACTTTGGGGCCGTTTTGGATCACCCTCAGCATGGCGATATTCATCGTATTGCTGGGAGCGATATATAGTCGCATTTTTAAAATGGATATTGCGATATTTCTTCCCTATATAGCGATGGGAATTATTACTTGGGGTTTCATATCGGGAACGACCATTGAATCTTGCTCCGCCTTTGTCGATGGAGGCGGAATTATCAAACAGATTCGTTTGCCTTACTCCTTGTATGTGCTTCGCGTAGTTTGGCGAAACATAATCATAATTTTTCATACTATCGTTTTGATCGTCCCCATCGGAATTATTTTTCATTTGAAGGTCTCCTGGGTTGATCTCTTGGTTCTGCCGGGGCTTTTTGTCGTCTTCGCGAACCAGATTTGGGTTGGCGTTGTCGTTGCCGTTCTCAGCACGCGCTACCGCGACATTGTTCAGTTGATATCCACGGCAATCCAGATCGCCATGTTCGCAACCCCGATCATGTGGCCCGTCAGCTCGGTTGGAGACGCTCGCTTTATCGCCGATATCAATCCTCTATATCATCTTATTGAGATCGTCCGTTCGCCCCTTCTTGGGGACGCGCCGGCCCTCATGTCGTGGTTTGTCGCGATCGGCGTGTGCGTGGCGGGCTATCTCATCGCGATCCTCTTGCTGGGGCGCGGCAGCCTCCGCGTCGTTTATTGGCTCTAACGAGGAGAGACCGCCCCGTGGCGCATATCGTTTTGAAGGATGCGTCGGTCGAAATTCCGATCTACGCGACTGGAAATAATTCGCTCAAGACAATGCTGTTGCGCAAAGCCGTTGGCGGACGCTTCGGTCACGCCGGCTCCAATCTCATTATTACCGCGCTCTCGGGGATCGATCTCGAAATCTGCGATGGCGAGCGCATCGGCCTAGTAGGTCACAACGGTTCCGGCAAGACCACGCTGCTGCGCGTGCTTGCGGGCGTTTATCCCCCGACAAAGGGCGAGGTCACAGTCGTTGGCCGCGTCTCGCCGATGTTCGACATCTCGCTGGGCATGAGCGTCGATGCGACGGGCATCGAAAACGTCAAGATCTGCGGCGCGTTGTGGGGGCTCAGCCCACAGGAAATCGAAGCCGGCATGGACGACATCATCGAATTTACCGAGCTCGGGGATTATCTAAAGATCCCGGTCCGCACCTATTCGGCGGGAATGCTGCTGCGGTTGTCGTTCGCGATCGCAACTTTGCGGCAACCGGAAATCCTGTTGCTCGATGAAGTGATTGGCGTTGGCGACGCCGAGTTCATGAAGAAAGCGCGGGCGCGGCTTGCCAAGATCGCCAGCCGAGCCAGCATTCTCGTCCTCGCATCGCATTCGGATGAGATCATTCGCCTTTTTTGCACCAAGGCAATGTGGTTGACGCAAGGCACGGTCGGCGCATTTGGCGAAGTGGATGCGGTTTTGAGCGCCTATCATTCGGCCTGACTAGTGGATCAAATCTGACGATTGATTCCCTTTGGGATTCCCGCGAGGCTCACGGCGTGCGAGTCTTGCCGATGCGCGTTTGTGTTAGATTCGATCCCTAGTGTACAGAAACAGACGCTTCGAACCCTTCGAAATCAGTGCAAGCGACTGAAATGATTCACTGTGCGCCGGATTCTTCCGTTGGATCTTGTCCACTAGGCAGGCTCTTCAACGCTTTTGTGAATTCTCAGAACTAATCCTGCTCGTATACGGCAAATGCTTGCGAGCATCCGACTGAACCATGGCGTGTTAGCGATCGGCATAAGCCAGCGCAGCTTTTTCGACGCGGCGATCCGAAACCGCATCCAATCGTCAGCAAGGGACTCTGGTTGTCCGCCAAAAGTCTCCGACCACCATCTCTCCAGGTCCTGAGGGCGATGATAAAAGACTTCGGTCGCCATCAAATGACGTACCCATTGGGCCCAGGCCCTCGATCCTTGTTCGCCTCTGAAATATCCAAGTCCAATCTTGTGGCATAGGACGAGATAAAGTTGCGACACACCGGAAAAGCCGGTCAGCCAATGCACGAAATAGAGTCCGACGTGACCTTCAAACCATACCGTATTGTCTGGAAACAGGGCTATGAAAGCTCCTCCTGGTTTAAGCACGCGATGTATTTCGACGAGGACCGGTCTAGGATCAAGGATATGCTCAAATACCTGGTTCGACACCACGACGTCGAACGAATTGTCGGCGAACGGAATGCGTCCCTCTACGATCAATCGAACGCGCTCGCTCGTCTCGATGCCGGGAACATCGACGCCATAGATGTCGACGTGTCGGTTCAGGGCCAATTCGATTAATTGGCCTTGACCCGACCCATAATCGAGGATGCGCGGATTGCGCACCTCCGTCGACGAAAGCGCGCGCCGCAAAACATATTCGTAATTAAGAGATATTTCCGACAACAAATGCCCTCCCACATCCTGGCGTCGCCAACGGCGTATCCCTTTTTGGACCATATGCCCGCAGCGCGTCGGGTCATGTCACCTAGTCCCTATGATTGCTGGGCCTGAGGGTGGCTCGTCATCCGATATGCAACGGTACGAGGGTTACGCCGGCTGGCCGGCACAGGACCTCATGCATTGGAGACGGGCCACCCTCAGGCCCAGCAATCATAGGGACTAGCGGCGCAACTCCAGCCGCTCAATGATCTCGCCGGGAAGAAGGTCCCACATTTTCTTCCGCAGTGCGGGCGAGGCGAAGGCCCGCCAAGCGTCAGGATCCCCCTTCACGAAATTTGCGGCGACGAGTTCGGCCGCGCCTATAGACGCTGCGAAGCCGTGCTCGGTTCCTTCTAAGATCGAAGCCAGGACCGTTCGGAGGCTCTCGGGGCCAGCGGTAACGTCCGCCGATCGGATCCAACGAATGTCGATCTCGCCGCGCTTGTCGGCACCGAGCCAATCGCGGAGCCAGGGGATGTAGTGCTCGGTGTAAAACAATTCGAGGCTGCCCACTTTTGCGCCAATGTTAAGCCAATGTTTTGCATAGGAGGCGGCAGCGGCGCGGGGATCGCGGACGAGCACATTGACTTTTTTAACGCCAAAATCGCGCAATAGCCCGATGTTGAAGGCGGAGGCCCCGAAATGATCGTGAAGAATCCCGCCGCCACGGAGAAACCGTTGTAGCCACATCGGGGCGAATTCGGAATTCGGAAACGGACCCAGACTGATGCGGAACAACGGAGCGCGCATAATTTCGGCCAGAGTCTGGGTCAGCGCCGCGCTCGCCGATCGCGGCATAGAGGCAAGCACAATGGCGGGAACGCCTCGGGAAATCGCTTCGTCCTGCGCACGCGCGAGAGCGATGCTTTCGGCAACGGCGTCGTGAAATAGAAGGATGCCGCCCGAGCCAGGCAGGACATGCGAAGCGGCAATGGCTTCGGCGGCCTCCTTAGGCATGTTGGCATGGGCAAAGAGCTGCCCGCATAGGTAGTTGAGCGCCTCCGCAAAATAGGCCTCGTTTCTGGTGTGGGAAACAACCACGCCAATGGCGTTCACGAGAAATTCGACCGCCAGTCGATTGCTGGATCCTGCCAGCTGTCGAGCTTCCTTTACCAGGCCCGTTACCAATTCGCCGGCATCGCTTTGATCTTGCAGTCGCCGCAGGTTGAACTCCAACATCCGCAATTCTCCTGATGCTTTCGGGAAATTTCTAGGAATCGCAATGGAAAAATCCCAAAGCGCGCTCCAAACGGATGAATGACAAAGAGCGGAGGTGTTATACGCTTGAACCGCTGCCCATCGTCAAGGCTGGATTGCGGACCGTCAGGACGCCGTCATTCGTATCAAACCTTCCGAGCGCCGTCGTGAACCGGCTGTTAGGGGCAAAGTCGAACACAAGCTCCCATCCCCCTTCCAGGAAAAGGCGCCGCAACTCGGCATGCGCCTCGGCGCCATGCGTGCCGATATGGATTCGACGGACCTTTTTTTTCAAGAAATCGATCGCCGGGGGAAAAACCAGAATCTCCGATTGCTGGATGTCGGACTCAATGTAATCGACAAGGTCGAACGGCGCGACGATGTCTCTCAGAGTCACGCAACTCACGAGTTTGATTTCGGCGGGCAGGTCGTAGCCGGCGACGAGATTTGTGATGAGGCCGGTGGTGTTGTTGAGAAGCAGATTTGCGAGAGCCGTCTCGCAGCGCCCGGCTTGCGTCAGCTCCCGAATATAGTTCGCTCGGGCCGCCTTTTCGTTGGTCGCGAAGCTGTTCTGCGACCCACTCCCGGGCGAGCCGACCGGAAAGAGCACTGGCTCGTTGTCTTTGCCGACAGCCGATCGGAGAAGCCATTGTTCGGCGGGGTCGATGCTGTTGTCGCGCATGTGCTGCTGCACCCAGGCGAAATTCTCAGGCACCGGTTCGATCGCTACAAGCTTGCAAGGCATAGGATTGAGAGCGCGCAAAGCGACATAGGCCCCGACCGCCTGCGCGCCGTAATTAGCCCCAAGCGTAATCATGACGAAGCGGTCCTTCGCCTCGCGAGCCGCTCCGACCCAATTAGCGGCCTCAAACCAAAGTTCGCCATCCTCAATTGCAGGCAGACGCGCGCGGACCTCTCGTTCGATCCTGTCTTCCGGAGGGAAATTCGCCAGCGGCAAAAACTTGTGCGCGGTTCGTATCCCGAGGAAATCCACCATATAACCGCCAGGCGCGCGACCGGACCAAGGCTCGATGCCCGAAAACACATTGGAATATTCCGCAAGACGCATAGGCACGGCGCTTCCGCTATTTTCTCTATTTGAAACTGGCAATTGCGCTTTGCCTCAAGGCCGCCTGATCACTAGGCCCTGTCCGGTCGGCAATTCCAGCACGCTATAGCCGCGCTTCGCAAAGAACGCGTCTTCCGCATCTTTCTGTCCACGCAGCACGAGCCATCCGTAATCATCGAGAATTACGGCTCCCGAGGGAACTACGCGATCAAACAGCACCTCAAGCGCGCCCACCTCCGGGAGCGCGGCATTGAGATCGATGTGAAGCCAGGCAATCTTTTCCGGCATCCGTCCCTCAAGTGCCTCGGGGAGAAAGCCCCTGTGGATCGAGACTTCGGGCATCAAGGCAAACCTGTCGCGCACCGATTCATAGAGGCCTGAACGCCGATAGTGTCTATTGGCTGTGGCGACATAATCGGAACTCAGCCCGTATTCTCCGTCCGCGACTCGATCTGGATCTATCCCTTCAAACGAGTCGAACAGATGCATCCTCCGACCGGAACCTGCAATTCCGGACGCCTGATAGACAACATAGGACATGTCGCCTTGGAAGACGCCGCATTCGACAAAATCGCCCTCTGGAAGTTGCAGAGCCTGCCGGGCGGCCCAAACCAGCGTATGCATACGCCAGGCGATGGACTGACGATCATCATATTGATCGTATTGATGGGCGCCCCGGACGCTTTCCCAGGCTTTGCAAAAGGCCGCATCTTCGAAGAAACCCATCGACTTGTCGATGGTGAGCAGCCGGTCGCCCCAAAAAATACTATGATGGTCACAATTCAGAATTTCGCGAATGACGAAGTCGATAAACGGAGCACGCTTCTTCCAGTCGCCAAGATGGTCGAGGAAAATGCGCTTTGTCTCTTTGTCAAATGGCGCCGCAAGCAAATCAGCGACGGACTTCGAAATGGTCACGTCTCTGACCCCTGCTCCGCTATGACCGATGCACAGTCGGTCATTTTCATACCTACATTGAACGAAAATACACTGCAATGGCTCATCGTCCAGCGTCGTTGCTGACCTCCCGCCATGGCAGCCGTCGGGACATGAACCTTCGTCAAGAAATGATAAGCAGAATGCGCCCGGACTCGCCGCTCCGCATCAGATCGAGCGCCTCATTGATTCTTTCAAGCGAAAATTCATCGGTAATCATGCCGTCGTAATTGATCTTTCCGGCTTCGGCGAGCCGCAGCAGACGAGGAATATCGCGAGCCGGCTGGCATTGACCGCCCTCCGATCCCTTGAGCACTTTCTCAAAATGCAGAGGTAAGGTGTAGATCTCCACTTTTTCTCGGGGCACGCCAACAAGAATGCAGCGACCCTTTTTTGCCGTAAGATCATAGCCCAGTTCGATCAGGCTTTTGACGCCGGTCGTCTCGGTCACCTTGTCGACGCCGTCCGGTCCGACGAGATCGCGAATTTTCGCGGCGACATCGACCTCTCTTTCCGTATTGACGACATGCGTCGCGCCAAAGCGCTGAGCCATCTCGAGCTTGTTGTCGAGCCGGTCGACGGCGATCACCGGAAAGGCGCCGACCATTGCGGCAAATTGCACAACGTTCAGGCCGACGCCGCCGACGCCAAAAACGACAACCGACTCGCCCACCGCCACTTGCGCGTCGTTGTTGACAACGCCAAGCGCCGTCGTCACCGCGCATCCGAGCAAAGGCGCAGTCCGCCTGTCGGTCGAGGCGGGAACGGGCGTCACGCGATTTTCCGAAACGACGGCATATTCGTTGAATGTCGTCACCCAGCCGGCATTGACCTTTCGCCCATTCCAGGAATAGACGGGCGTCGGCGACTGCATGCCTTTGCCCGGGCGCCAGTGCATGACGACGAGATCGTCGCGCTTGCAGCTTGTAACGCCTGGTCCGGTCTCGATGACGCTCGCCAGCGCTTCATGTCCCAATAGATGGGGCAGAAACTTGTCCGGCCCCTTGACGGCGTCGATCTCGTTGATCTGGGCGCCGCAAATGCTCGACGTATGGACTTTGACCAACACCTGTAAAAACGAGAGCGCGTCCGGCAGGCCTATTTCGTCGACGACCAGGGGCTTGCCCGATTCCACGAGGATCGCGGCTTTGGCGGATTTCACATCCATCGGTCTATCCTGGTCACTCGAAATAAATGAATTCGTAGTCGCCGGTATACCCGAACCGATTGTAGAGCCAAATCCACTCTGACGTGTGGAGAATGGATTCGGCCGTCAGCGCCCAGCATTCGAGATTGTGCATCTCGGCGACGTTGCGGTAACCCTCGAGCATGATGTATTTGCTCTTGCCGACGCGCTCGATCTCCGACACCGCGGTCTCAAGCTCGTACAAGCGCAGATTGTGGAGCGTCGTTAGGGAAATGACGAGATCGAAATTGTCGTCGCCATATGGATAGCGATCCTGTGCGCGATAGGTGAAGAGGTAGGGTTTGACTTTCTCATGCGCGTTCTTGAGCGCGTGCTGGGAAACATCGAAGCCGGCAATTTTCAGTCCCGGTAATATCTTCTGCATTTCGTAGAGCAGGAAGCCCTTGCCGCAACCCACATCCAGCACGCTTGAACCGTCTTTCAGGTCGTAAGTTTCGATCAGCGCCTTTGCGACCGGCGCCCAGCGCCCCTCGATGAACCGATATCCGCCATAGCCGAAGCGACGATCTCCGTCCCAATAGTCGGCTTCATATTCGCGCGCCTTCAATGAGCAGGCGATTTTATCGTCGTTCATTCGCGCCATATAGTCGCGTTTTGTCGCGGTATGCAGCGGCGTGACAATTTCAAGCAAGCGTCCCATTTAGATCCTCAAGGTGAAGGGCGTTTTCCGTCAACGCGCGGCGGCGATTGAATGAAGCGCGCTCGCGGGGCCTGTCGGGCCGCGCGAGCTTTTTAGATAATTAGGGGTCCTCATGCAACCGCGCTTCCCTTCAAGCGGCCCGCAGTGCGCAATCCTGACTTATAGGGCGTCGAACGGTATATTCGAACCAGGCTTCCCCGTCAGCCAATGTAGGAAGCCGCATTTTGGCATCTGTCATAACGCCCGCCCAGTTGGGGTAGAACGGCATCCGGGACGCCAAAGCTGCTGCGCGCCAGCGCCGCCCGAACCATTCCCTGACCTAAGGATACGACACGATATCATCGAAAATTTTTCTAGCTCAAAATTGAAAATATATGAACTGTGAGCCTTCCCTTTTTCCAAGGGTGGTAATCGCAAAATAACAAGCCGCAGCGATTCCGCCGGCGAGGTACGGATTTACCCTCGCCAATAGCTCAACGCATTCCACGTCCTGCAAATACCCGACCAGATCTGTGACCAAAACCACCGCCATCAAGATCATTACACCCTGCCCAATAATCTTGAATAGCGCCCAGTCTGCCGACGTTGTAATAGCCGCGATCGACTGCAGCAACGGCCCAATCGTATTGACTTCCGCCCTGAATAGTATCCAGCCCACAATTACGAGGTGGAAGGTCACCAATATCGATACAATCTTGCCAAAAGCACCAAGATATCTTTGAAGTATCAGGTCAATTGGAATGAGTCGGTATAGAACCAGGAGAAATCCATGCCAAAAACCCCACGCTATGAACAAAATGCCGGCCCCGTGCCATAGGCCGCCTAACGTCATAGTCAATATTAGATTCCGGAACTCGATCGATCGGCCGAATCGATTTCCGCCAAGAGGAATGTAAAGATAATCTCGTAACCAAGTAGATAGGGAGATGTGCCAACGTCGCCAAAAATCGCTGGGCGACAACGCGTAGTAAGGAGTCCGAAAATTTCTGACAAGTTCAATTCCAACCAATTTCGCTGAACCGCGTGCAATGTCGGTGTAAGCGGAAAAGTCGCAATAAATCTGACCCGCGAAAGCGTATCCGAACAAAATTGCCGCCCCTGGCCAAATATATCCAGCTTTCATGTGTCCGTCAATTGTATCGACGATCCATCCCAAATTGTCCGCCACCACTATTTTTTTCGCCAAGCCCCAAATTATTAGCATGAGAGCATATCGAGCCTCATCCACCGAGATCACCGGGCGAACCTTTTCCAATTGTGTCAAAAGATTCCGTGCGCGCATAATAGGCCCAGCCACCAAGTGCGGCCAAAATGTCACGAACGCCATATAGTTGATAAGGCTGCGGGAAGATTTCATCTCTCGCCGATATATTTCGATCGTGTAGCTCATCGTCTGAAATGTATAAAAAGATATCCCGGGCGGCAAAGTAACAACTACAGTCGGGAACACGATTGCTAGACCTACTGCGTTAAACCCGTGGTTTAGGCTAGCCACTAGCCACGGTACATATTTGAAAAACGCCAACAAGCCCAAATTCGCCGTCAAACTGACGAAAAGCATTGTTTTTCTGAGGCGCCGGTCGCGAACCTCATCAAGCTTCCTACCGATATAGAAATCGATAAGCGACGTGATCATCAAAGGAATAAGGAACCACAGGCCTCCGAAGGCGTAAAAGAAATAACTGAATAACAATATTACCAGATTGGCGATCCAACTCGTACGAAATAAGTGATAAAATAACACAATAGATGGTAAGAAAATAAACAAGTAATTCAAAGATATAAAGGTCATTGGACGTCCTTTTCCGGAAATTTCTCAATGCTAATCTTGATGAAAATCTGCCATCGAGGGCTCCGGGCAATAGCCATCGAACTTCCTCACCCCGTCTTCGCTGATAGTTGGGACCAGAATATTTGATGTTTTCGGCCAAGACACTGGCTCGGTGCTATGACGTCCGAGGTCATCGTAAGTGAATGTCATTACCCCAGATAATTGCACCCATTCAAGAGTCGGATCGCCGTCATTGCAATGGGCAACATTCTTAACCGCAACCGGCGTCCCCATTAACTGACCAGTTGAGTAGCCTAATTTTTCGTGCGATTTGGCCATATATGCGATCTTCGCTTTTGCGTCATCCATCATGAATCCGAACGCTTTGTCGTGATCGATCAGATCGAGCACGCGCTTTGATATTCGACCGCGAAATACGGCATCGGTGGTCGCCGTATAGAGATAGAAGGCCGTGGCGGCATCGCGCAAGTCTGCGTTATCGTCGCCTATCGCGTGGAGCTCTGGCTGTCCGCCGTCCGGTTGCTCAACGGCTTGAGCGGTAAACTTGGGCACTGACTGCGGATTTTCAAAGTAACGCTCGAGGGCCATCCCTATCCGTTTAGAACTGATGAAAGTATATTCCCGAGCAATATGATTGAATTGGCCGAATTTTTCACTCGCGAATTCCGTGATAAGCGGAAACATAAATACAACATTCGGGTGTTCTATTTGGAAGCGTTCAAGCTCTTTTTCTGCGTTCTGCATATTCGAGTCATTGCGCAACACGGCCTGCTGTGGCAGCGGCCCAAAGGCGATTATGAGTTTTGCGCCATACCTTTCCACCATCTTTTCGAAGTCGCCGAGGACGTAGTTGATAGTCGATCGCTCGCTTCCGGGCACTTTGCCAAGCCAGTCACTGCGCTCGTCAGAGTAAAATGACCCCCTTCCGAAGAAACGGTCGAAGCGGATGTCATGCTCGGGGGCCCAGCCCAGGGTCTGCTCGATGCTCGCGCGAAATTCCAACGTTACTTTGTGATTAGACATCGGTTCGCCTCGATGGTAATGGCCCCCTTCGAACAACATAGTCTTGAAATATGGGGAAAGAGTCGCACTCGGCGGCGTCATTCGCGATCTAAAAGAGATCAAGTTTTCCTGAAGTAACGGAGAGAGATCACCTACTTTCAAAAGTGTGTCACTAGGAATTAAGTGCGGATACATATATAACACGACGTATTTTATGCTTGGTGTCCGCTTTAGCGCGAATTCGGCAATCGCCTTATAACCATCGAACGCCTGGTTCGCACCAGTACTTAAATTTACGTACAGTTTCCCACGAATATACCGATTAATTATTGTCGGTTGTAAAGAGAAAAAGCCTGAACTATCCCCAACAGAAATAATATCTGGATTATATTTTAGCAACCTGCTAAGTTTCTCCATGACAATGAGTCTGTCAAACGTTTCACCCTTGTAAGGATCATGCAGTATCCATGAAGTTTTATCCCAAAACCCTGGTCTTAAATAAATTTTTATCTCATGTTCTATTGTTATAATAAGCAAGATAGTAAAAAAAATAGGATATATAAGTCGTCTCATCAATCGGCTGGACAGAAATTTATACGCGGTTTCCGTATTGAGATCGAAGTAATTCATCGGGCATACCACTACTGTCAGATGCGCGTCGCGATTGAGAATTCTCAGGATGGTGGGAGATGCCCCATCGGATTTTCGCCGCCACGCTAACATATGACGAGGCGAGTCGGAAATATTGTGATTATCGGCGATTAAGAATACACAGCAATTTACCGGTTTATCTCAACCATAAACGACGAGGCGGCGCGGTGGGCATCAACAATAACGACCTAGCCTTGATGATCGGGTTGCGCAGCCAAGGGTATATCGCGAACGGCGCATCCATTGTTGAAATCGGCGCTCAACAGCTATCAGGCGATATTCTCAGATCACCCGAATCGCTCGTTGCAATCGCGCGAGCATTTGAGGTTGAACCTCGGAGCTTTGGCAGCGCGAAGCCGGCCCTCACTGGGCAAAGCGGCGAAGAAACGCTCGATCCGAATGCTCCGTTCGCCCGCGACTTTTGGGAATGGCTCGGCTTTTCCTATGCCGCAATCGATATTGACGGTAGTCCAGGAAGCATTCCACTCGACTTGAACTTCGACTCCACGCCCCCCAATATGTTCGGCAAGTTTAACGTGGTGACCAATTGTGGCACGACCGAGCATATCGCCAATCAGCTCAATGCTTTCAAAGTCATCCATGAACTTTGTGCGCTCGGCGGCGTGATGATTCACAATTTGCCGGCACAAGGGATGATGAACCACGGGCTGATAAACTACAATCCAAAGTTCTTTTGGATGCTGGCGCGAAGTAACGGCTACAAATGGTTGCACGCGGATCTCTTGATGTCGACGGTCCCCCATCCGTTGCCGGCGGATGTTGTGGGGGAGATGCAAAAATTCTCGAGTGAATTTACCCAACGAGCGGAGGATTACCGCCTCTATAGCGGTGGACTCCTCGTCGCCCTGCAAAAGGAGGTGGACATTCCGTACGTGCCTCCCATCGACGTTCCGACCGGCGCGGCGGTCGACAATCCGGAACTCAAAAAGCGCTACTGGACTGTGTTCGATGAGTCACGGTTTCATCGAATGATCGTTGAGAACACATCGAAACAAAAGCGCGCTCGAAGTTGGGCAAGAAGGCTGCTATCAAGAATCCGATAAACAGGCGATTCGAGTCGCCTGCGGGAACGTGCGTTCGCCTCGTTCCATGAGCAACGGTCTCCATCCAAGCTGGGGCGACGAACTTGGATGGAGCAATATTGATCTTCCGACGCTTTTCTTCGTAACCCTTGATGGTCTCAGGCCACGTCTCAAAGGGTCTGTGCCTGCCGCGTGTAGGCCCATGAGTCATACGACTTGGCTGACCTGCATCTGCCAGTCACACGATCGCCGGCACAATTCGCTGCGGCTCGATGTTTTCCGGCCTTGTAGCGCGCCTCGAGATGCGAACCACAAAATTGCTGTGGTAGTAGCGTATAATGTCGCGCGATCTCGGAAGCGACCACATCAAGGGTTAACGTCTCCTCGATCGCTCACACCTTCTCGTCGTCCAGCCAACGACGGGGGGCCGCCAACCTCCCGAAACTCAACACGCCTTGGCGTCGTTTTCGGCGCGCGCCGCGGTGCTTCCTTTGCGCTTCACGACGCTCGCAGCAATGACGCTGTTGCCAGATATCGCGCCACCACGCTTGAAGGCATTCCGGTTCTTGCCCTTCCCACCGACGAAAGCTTCTTCGGCATGACGATGCCAGCTCTTCCGACAACGACTCAGCTAGCACGATTGCGGAAGGTCGCGATCATCCCCGCTCAGCCGAATTTTAATGGCGCCGCGGTCAAGGGGAAGGATGCGCCTTCATCTGCATTAGCGCCCGGCGATTCACTTGCGCCCGTCTGCCTGCCAAAGCGCTTCGAATATAAATTCTGCAGCGCCTTAGTGACGGGGCGCTCGAACAGCCGGTAGACCAGAAGCGAAAGAGCCACAGTCACCGGCAGCGCAAGCGGCGCGAAATGACCCAAATGAGGCACGCGGATAATCGCCGCGATCACAAGACTGTGGATCAGATACATCGAATAGGAGGCGTCGCCGAGCGCGGCCATCCATCGCGACAGGGGAAATTTCAACGGAGGCTGAAGGGCCAAGCCAGCAAAGATCAATGCAACCGGAACGCCGCATTCGAGCCATCTGACGCCGGACGGCGGAGAGCGCGGAACTCCGTGCCAGACAGCGATAGCCCCGCCCAAGCAGAGCAAGCCGCCAAGCCATCGCGGGAATCGAACGCCATGACGATAGGCCATCGCAATCGCCATCCCGAAGGCGAATTCGATGACGATCGGATCGGTCCAGACTATGAGGAGCGCGTTGGATGATGGCCAGATACGGCCGATCGCGATGGCTCCCGCAAGCGCGATAGTGACCACCGCAACCGCCAACTGGCGGCGCAGCATGATCGCGACGCCGAAGAGCGCATAGAAAAACATTTCATAGTTGAGCGTCCATCCGACTCCATAAAGGGGTTGCAGAGAGTCGTTAGGACCAAAATAGGGAATGAACAGATAGGATTTTATCAGACTCACCGCGTCATACGGCCTGTCCATAGCCCAAATCGCGACGACAGTGGCGACCCAATAGAGCGGCGCAATCCTGGCAATGCGCCGCACCCAGAATTCGCTTCGAGCCCCGGGGCGGCCGAACAAGCGCTCCGACGAATAGACCATGATGAAGCCGGAGATGACGAAGAACAGATCGACGCCCGCCGCCAGCGGATACAAAGGTATCGGCTCGCCGCTATGCCCGGTCAACATCAGGTTCATGTCGCTGAAATGGACCGCGCAGACTGCCAGCGCGGCAATGGCGCGCAGAACCTGAACCGACAGAAGATCGTCGCGCACCATGGCTGACCCTTTCGCCCAGCGGATGCCGAACTGGTTCCGTAAGCTTATCCGATTGTCGCTGAGGTCTAAAGGATCATTGAACGCGGCAGTTTTGGGCGCATCCGGCTTGCTTCGGACCCCTGGTCGCGCCTGGATCATTGACAGCGGCGTAGGGGGAAGCTGCTTCTTGCCTCTGCGCCAGTAGCGGCCTGAGGCTTTGAGCCTCCACCTCGCAGGTCGGGCGCCCCAACAAGACGTGCGTCGCCGAGCGCGAGCGCGACCGGCACGGGATCGATATCGGCTTCCTTCCGCCACGCCGCCTCATCGCCGCATGCTGCGGGGATAGGAACTTGCGGTGATCCTTGTCGCGAGACGAATGGTCTTGGCTGCAAGGGGCCGGCCGGCAGCAGTTTCTTGTGCGGGGGATTGCGGTGAGAGTTCTTCGCCCGCTATCGAATGGCCCGCTTGTGGCGCAGGCGCGCTTTGAATGACCTCGCCCTCGCCGCTCGTCAGCGTATTCTTGGCGGGAAGGCTTAAAGTGCTCCCAGGCGGATCGGCCACCGAGAAGGCGTTCAAGTTCGGCGGTCAAGCGGTTGCGCTGCAACGCCGACTGATCGGACGCGAGATCGGGCCTCGCGAGATAGGTGAGCGGGACTCGGCGTCAGGCGATCATCACCCGCGCTGCGCGGCAGGGGCTCTTTGAACGGCCGCCCCCGCCCATGCTCGGACCGCCTTCGCCCAATGCTTCGAACCTTGCTCGGAATCTGGCTTCGACAAGTTGAGCGTCAGCGTCCGCCGACCAGCTCGAGCAAGAATGTGCCCGATTACGCCGATCGTCCGGCAAAGCATATCCGCCCAAAGATCGCCCTTCGTCGGGCGCGAAATGCCGATCGGCGTCGGTTTTGGGGCGTCGCCGAGGTCCCGCGCCTTCTCCCGCGATCCCGACCAGGGTGAATAAAGCATCCGGCGGACCCTGGGTCGATGCCCCGCCTGTCTATGGGCCGTCCAAGAAAACGAACAATCGCTTCGTCAGATAGGCCGCTGCCGCGGTCCCGGCCTACGCGTCGGGCGCCACCCCCGTCATCGCGAGCGGCGCCGGACGAATGCTTCGCATTCGCCCGGCGCCGCCCCATGCCTTATAGCCCACCGCGACCGAATGGCGTCCCCAGGCCGGCGCAGGCATTATATTGAAGCCCGGGATTGCTCGGAGTGGGTATCCTTGTGAGGTAGGCGACACGAGGGCCACAGGTGCCGTATTCAACCGTCGTGAAATTGGAGTTACCGAGATTAGAATAAATCTTGGTCAGCTCCGCACTGCTGCTAGCCAGGAAACTGCTGGCCGCGTTGACGATGCCGGCGAGCGCCGGCGAGGCGACGCTGGTCCCGCCAAATATCATCCAATCAGTTGTTCCCGTATTGCCGCAGCCGGTGCTGCAATAAACCCAAACGCCAGTGATTGGATTGGCGTCGAAGGCGATGTCCGGGACGGAGCGGTTTGCCCCGATGCGGGCGGCGAGCGCGTTCTGATAGGAAGGCCGCGCATAATAGGCGCTGGGGCCTCCGCCGCCGTCAACCCAAGAGGTGTCCAGGCGATAAGAGAGAGTGGCGTCAAGATTGCGCGCGAGGCTTGTGCCGCCGGCGGCCACGACGTTTGGAGAGACAGAGGGAAATTCGACGCCGGGGGCATCGCCCGTCGATGCGAAATAGACGACTTTCGCTCCCGCAAAATGCGTATCGTAGCTGGTCTCGCCTAAAAATTCGCCTCCGCCCCAAGAGTTGGTGACTTCGCCTTCGGTCGCCGCCGCAGCGGCTGTCGCCACATCTTCGGCTTGAAACAGATCCGTGAAAGAATTCGAGGCCGCCTCGACCAGGACAATTTGCGCCCCCGGCGCCATGGCGTGCACCATATCGAGGTCGAGCGATTCCTCTTGGGCCCAGCCAATATTGCCAGCCGGCTGCGTGCCCGAGGCATAGATGACCGACAAAATGGGCGGGGGCAACCCGAACTGGGTCGAATAGGCCTGCAAGTCCGCCACGGCGCTTGGGTCGTCATAGGCGTCGACGATGACGACCCTTCCAGCGCCCCCTGTGGCATTAGTCGTAAGGGTGGAGGCGTTGCAGCCCGCCGTCGGCGTGACCTGCGCATAGACGCAAGCCAGCGAAGCCGGCGTTTCGGCAAACAGGCCCGCCACTGGTTGAACCGTGGCCGAGTTCGGCGGGGGGACTACGCCGGCTCCCGCCGGAATGCCTGGCTGAGCCTGCGTCCCTCGCTGCGGCACAAAAATCCGAGTATTTGTGTGCGCGCGCAAGCCCACGTCGCCCGGATTTTCGATGCTTGACTGCGGGATCACCACGTGCCCGCCCATCATCGTATCGCCGGGATGAACCGTATAGTCCGGCGCCGAGGCGTCGCTGGAAGAGCCGCTGACGACCTGCGCCTGCGCGGCCGCGGCGGCCAGCGACAGCGCGACGACCATTACTGAACGTTGCAAGTCGCGTAAGCTCTTTTTATTCCTCATGTCCCCATCCTTTTCTTGACCGAGAGAAAGGCGCCAAGCATTCGGCTAGCGCAACATCGCGAGGCGCCGACGCGTGTTTTCACAAAAAAGGCGATCTCCGCCTTATTTCATACTTAGCTTATCAGATTTTGTAACCCCCTGATTAGCAAAAATATCGCTCAAAATCCGCCTGCGTCGTCGGGACTGGCTTCAGCGCAAGTCGCCAAACCGACCCCGCACACGTGAGGAAATTGGCACAAGTTGGCTTTTGCGAGAATAGCCTAAATAGGGCGCTCGTTCAGAATTGTTCGATGGGCGAGCGCGGCTCGCACCATGGCGTTTTGCGCGCCGTCGATGATCCCCCATTTTGGCCCGCATGCTGGCTTTAGCTGTTTTGGGGCCGCCTTTGACATGTTGGCGCGCGGTGGATCGCGAAATGCCTAGCGCCTCGGCGATCTCCAGGTCGGAATAGCCGAGCGCAACAAGCCGGAGGACGCGCGATCCTAGCGAGCGGCCCGGCCGCGACCGGTCGCATTCCTGACTTGACGACGCCCCAGGACCGACTACGCATAAAGCGCCACGCGCGGGAGCGCGGGAGCGGCACGGGGGGATCGCCCAACATATCGTATGTCGTCGATCCGGGCGCCTCGCCCGGTGGCATAAAGACAAACCGGGCCATTCGTCGGCCGACCTCATAAGTCGATTGCAGAGGCAAGCCATGACCAAAATCGGAAACTCATTCAGCATTCTCACTTTCGCGTTGCTAAGCCTGCTCTTTGCGGGCGCGGCCCAGGCCCAAGCCACGCGGACCTGGGTTTCCGGCGTCGGCGACGACGCCAATCCGTGCAGCCGCACGGCGCCGTGCAAGACCTTCGCCGGGGCGATTTCAAAGACCGCCGCGGGCGGCGAGATCAATGTGCTGGATCCCGGCGGATTCGGCGCCGTGACCATTACCAAGGCGATCACCATCGCCAATGACGGTGTGGGCACGGCCGGCATTCTCGTCTCGGGCACCAATGGGGTCGTGGTTGCGGCTGGGGTGAACGACGTTGTCGCCCTGCGAGGCCTTGATTTCGACGGCCTCGGCGGCGGCCCAAGCGCCTTCGGCCTCGCGGGGATCCAGTTCAATTCCGGCGCTGCGCTTCTCATCGACAATTGCAAGATTTACGGTTTCCAGGCCCCCGGCGGCGCCGGTTCGGGCATCAATTTCCAGCCGACCACCGCGGCCAAGCTGTGGGTGACGGACACGGTGATATCGAATAACGGCTCGACCGGCGGCGCGCTTGGCGGTTCAGGCGGCATCCTCGTCCAGCCCCAGTCGGGCGGCAGCGCGACCGCCCATCTCGAACGGGTTCAGATCTTGAACTCTTTTAACGATGCGCTTCGGGCCGACGGCTCGATAGGCGGCGCCGGCGCAACGAATGTCGAGCTCAACCAGGTGGTGGCGGACGGCGGCGGGGGCAACGCTCTCGTGGCGGCGGCGGCGGCGGCCCCAAAGGTCACTATGATGATCGACGACACGACAGCTTCGAATAATGTCGGCTATGGAGTACGCGCCGTCGGCGCGAGCGCAACCATACGTCTGACCCGCTCGACCGTGACAGGCAATGGCACCGGAATTGGCGTCTCCGGCGGCGGTGCGCTGATTTCTTATTCGAACAACAATGTCAGCGGCAATGTGGGCGGGAACGACGGCAGTCCGTCCGGGACGGTTTTGCCTAAGTAAGGTGGGTCCTGGCTTTCAGCGATTGCAAAAAGTGTGGTTTTTCTGCCGCACTCTGCAGGATAATGAAATGGACTTAACTGCGGACTGTAGAGTCATTGAAGGCGGGCGGCGCCGCCATGTTGCGCTCCGTCCGCATTCGCCTCTGGGTAGTCGGCCCCCCGCCTTCTTCCCGAGGAGAGCGCGCGACGAACAGCGACGCGGTGACCACAGCGAACGCGCTCATTTCGAGTTTCGGCGGCCAGGTCAGGTTGAAGATGTCGCCGCGCGCGGCAAGGACCGAATTATTGTGCGTTAAGGGCGGTTCGTTGCCGGGTCGGCCGCCCCATCAGGGCGGGTGCGTCGCCAAAGCGCGAGCGCGATCGGCACGGGATCGATATGGGCCTCGCTCCACCACGCCACTTCATCGCCGCGTCGGTGCAATTCGTTATGGTGGAGCCGGCACACCGGAACCGTGAACTCGTCGCTGACCTTGCGCCCGAGCGCGCGAGGCTGGGCAAAGCGCAGATGATGCGGGTCGGCCGGCGTGCGGCCGCATAAGAGGCAGGGTTGCTTGGAGACGAATACGCGGTGATCCTTGTCGCGCAGGCGAATGGTCTTGGCCGCGAGGCGCGGCCGGCCGACGGGCTCTACGTCCGCGGATAGCGGGGAGGGTTCTGAGCCTTCCGGTCTCGGATGGCCCGGTGGCGTCTTAGGCGGCCTTTGAACGGCCTCCTCTTGCCCCTCTTCGAGCCCTCCGTCGCCGAACAGCGCGAGTCTAGTTCGGAAGCCGCCCACGACAAGTTCGGCGTCGGCGCTTGTCAACGAGTTCTTGGTTGGCATGCTCTTATGAGCCCAGTCGGCGGCCTCGTCGGTTGATTGGAGGGAGTCGAGTTCGGCCAGCAGGCGATCGCGCTGCGTCGCCGATTCGGGAGCCAACATAGGTTTGACGGCGCGGGTGGGCGATTGTTTGCGTCGAGCATCCACCGGGATGGGCCCCCCAGCGGCATATCCGTTAGTGGGTCGCCCGGCTGATGACGCGGGCTGATCGGCATCGGATTTAGGGGCGTCGCCAAGGTCCGGCGCATTAAGATCCGGCGCATCAAGATCGTCTTCGCCGGCAATTCCCACCAACGTGAACAAAGCATAGCGCCGGGCATAGGTCAGCGCCGCCCCCATGCGGCGCGGCGCCGCCATCTCGCCGACCGCGCATACCGGCCATTCCGACGATAGCCATTCGCCCGAGGAATGGGCGAGAACTGTGGTAAGGCGGATCATTCCCGCCTCAACGTCGATCGTGGTCGTCTGGACGGTGGCGATTTCGTGGCCGCCAAGGGATTTGCGCACGATGTCGAGGCCGGTCGATAGCGCCGCATAGCGGAAGGTCCGATCGTTTTCGTATGGGTTCTGGGACCGGATGGTTCCAACTAGCGACTTTTCCGGGTTGGCGAGTTCGCCCTGCGCCTTGGCGAGCGCGGCGGCAATCGCCCCAATCGTCTCACTGGACCGCTGCATGGCCATTCTCCACCGAGAGAAGATCAAAGCTGACGGCGCCGGTTTTTGAGCGTTTGGCTCGAATCCCATGACCGAGCGCTTCCTTGGCGTCCTCCGGCATCAGAATTTTGAGTTCGACCTTCGCTCTCTCATGCTCAAGGAACGCGGCGCGGGTCGAACGGAAGAGGCCCGCCAGTTCGCCCCAAGAATTGGATCGGCTCATATCGACGATCCTCACTGCGGCGATTGGCGGCCGCGGCGGCTCGACGCCGAAGGGGCGCGGGAGCTCGCCGGTCTCGACGCAGCGCCAGAATCGCTTTTCGGCGGTCAGCAGCAGGTGCTGATAGAGCGCATCGGCCGGAATGGTGATTTCGACCCATTTGCCGCCTCCGGTGATGATCGACAATACGGCCGCCTTGGCGTTGGTCACCCACATATTGTGCTGGAGCTGGGCCATGTGCTTTTCGGCCGCCGCCTCTTCGGAGAACGACCAGGGCAGCATGAACTTGCCTCGAACACCGCGCCGATCTTCTCGACCATGCCGTCGAGGGTCGCCGCCATCCACCGATTGACGGGATGGCGCACGCGCCGTTGGACGTCGGTTATCGCCTGGCCGGTATTGCGCTGATACCAGTTTCGATTGAGGGGCTCGGTTGCGAGGCCGAGCTGGACAATGAGATTGGCGGAGAGGTCTTCGGGCTCGACCTCCCCGCGCTTTTCTCGCCAGAGGCGCACAAGGGCGTTTTCATCCGGGCCCATAATGATGCGGGCGTCGGAGCCGCCGATGAAATGGCGGCGGAAAGTAAGCCTGGACTTGGTCTCTACAGATATGCTCATGACTTGGCTCCTAACGGTGTAATAATAACCATTAAAGGTATTATTATCACCATTTTGTGTCAACAACATTTGGTGATAATTTCCCCATATGACCCCAGTTCAATGTCGGATGGGCCGCGCTGCGCTTGGCTGGAGCACCAGTGAACTCGCCCGTGAGGCGAACCTGGGCGGGAACACCGTAAATCGTTTTGAATCCGGTCAGGACGCACGAGTAAGCAGCGTCGATAAAATGCGCTCGGCAATGGAAGCTGCCGGAGTGGAGTTCATCGCCGAGAACGGTGGAGGCCCAGGTGTGCGATTGCGCAAGCCGGGGCCGAAGCGCTAGAGCAGATTCGGATTGAGATCACGCATAGCCTGCGTGTCTGAAGTAGTTGGCGCATTCTTGGGGCGAAAACTTGTTGAGGATTTCTCCGATTTTGTCCCACAAGGCGTCGACCGAGC
>Ga0182024_10000976_pt1 | contig 74084 bp, 76 predicted proteins | sample P32metaG_FD_120480 | JGI IMG/M metagenome (GOLD analysis project Ga0182024, IMG submission 120480) | Permafrost microbial communities from Stordalen Mire, Sweden - P3-2 metaG (Illumina Assembly) | ecosystem: Environmental > Terrestrial > Soil > Wetlands > Permafrost | place: Sweden: Stordalen...
GAGATCCGGCCGGAGCGGCGAGCGCTGCTCACGCGCGGCGATCTCGCCAAGATCGTCGACGCCGCGGTGCAGGCTTATTTCGTGCGCCACGCGATGGACGCCAATCCGCTCGCGCGCCGCGATCTGATCACCGACATCCTGCAGACGCTGATCACCCCTGAGGAAGCCGATTCCGGCAGAGGGCGCAACCAGCACAAAGCCGCGATCGAGGCGGCGAAGGCCCAGATCCAGCCACTCGTGCTCGAGCATATGGATGTCGGCGCGGCGGCCGAGATGCCGCGTCCGGCCTTCGAGGCGCAGCTTACCGGCTGGGTCAAGGAGCTCCTCGCCGAGACCAAGATCCAGCTGAATTTCACCGAGCAGCGCGAGCTCGTCGAATCGCTGATTGCCGACATGCTGGGGCTCGGCCCGCTCGAGCCCTTAATCGCGGACGAGACCGTCAGCGACATCATGGTCAACGGGCCGAAGCAGGTTTACGTCGAGCGGCGCGGCAAGCTCGAACTGACCGACGTGGTGTTCCGCGACAACCCGCATTTGATGAACATCTGCACCAAGATCGTGACGCGGATCGGGCGCCGTATCGACGAGTCGCGGCCGCTCGTCGATGCGCGTCTGCCCGATGGCAGCCGGGTCAACATCATCATCCCGCCGCTGGCGATCGACGGGGCCTCGGTCTCGATCCGAAAATTCTCCAAAAAATCGATCACGCTCGACATCATGGCCGCCAATCTCAGCATGTCGCCGGCAATGGCGACGTTGTTGAAGATCGCGGCGCGGTGCCGGCTCAACATCCTGATCTCCGGCGGCACCGGATCGGGCAAGACGACGCTGTTGAATGCGCTGTCGCGGATGATCGACAGCACCGAGCGCACGGTCACCATCGAAGACGCGGCCGAGCTGCAGCTTCAGCAGCCGCACGTCGTTCGGCTCGAGACTCGCCCGCCCAATCTCGAGGGCACCGGCGAAATCAATATGCGCGATCTGTTGAAGAACGCGCTGCGCATGCGGCCCGACCGCATCATCATCGGCGAGTGTCGCGGCGAAGAAGCGCTCGACATGCTGCAGGCGATGAACACCGGCCACGACGGCTCGATGAGCACGATCCATGCGAACAACCCGCGCGAAGCGCTGACCCGGCTTGAAAACATGATCGGGATGGCCGGCATCAACCTGCCGTCGCGGGCCATGCGGACCCAGATCGCGTCGGCAGTTCACCTGATCTGCCAGGTCCAACGCATGCGCGACGGCGGCCGTAGGGTATCGCACATCACCGAAGTGGTGGGGATGGAAGGCGAAATCATCACCACCCAGGACCTGTTCACCTTCCAGTTCCAAGGCGAAGGCACCGACGGCAAGTTGAAGGGCGCGTTCCTGCCGAGCGGGATCCGGCCGGCGTTTTTGCCGCGCGCCGAGATGTTCGGCCTCGACAAGGCCCTGATGGAGATCATTTAACCATGATCGGAGTATTCGACCCGGTAACGGAGCTCGCGCTTGGCATCGGGCTGCTCGGTGGGATCACCGTGCTGCTCGTCACCGTGGCCTTTGCGGGCGGCAACGGGCGGCGCTTCACGCGGCGCCTGCAAGAGGTCTCGGGGCGCAAGGGAGAAGTGGCGCGCGCCGGTGCAACCCAGCAGCGCTCGCTAACCCGCCGCGACAGCGCCACCCCCGGCATCGATCGCATCTTTCAATTGCTGCCCCGCCGCGAGATGCTCGTCGAGCGGCTCGCCCGGACCGGGCGCACAATCAGCGTCGGACAGTACATGCTCGTGACGATCGCGGTGATTGCCATCGTGACCGTGGGCATTCTGGTATTCGCCAAGTTCAGCCTGATGCCAAGCTTGGGGTTCGGCGTCGCGCTGGGTGTGTTCATTCCGTTTTGGCTGACGGGCCGCATGGGGAAAAAGCGCATCGCGCGTTTTGTCGCCCTGTTCCCCGAGTCAATTGATCTGATGGTCCGGGCGCTGCGCGCGGGTCTGCCGATCACCGAGGCGATCGTCAATGCGGGCCAGGAGATGGGCGATCCGATCGGCGTTGAATTCCGCGGTATCGAGGCAGGCATGAAGCTCGGCCGCGATCTCGATTCCCTGCTGTGGGACATCGCCAAGCGCATCGAGGTACCGGAGTTCCGATTTTTCATCATCGCGTTGAGCGTGCAGCGCGAGACCGGCGGCAACCTCGCCGAGACGTTGAACAACCTGTCCGTGGTCTTGCGGGGCCGCCGGGCGATGCGGGCGAAAGCACGCGCCATGGCGAGCGAAGCGCGCGCCAGCACGGCGATCCTGGGCTCGCTGCCCGTTCTCGTGACGATCATGCTGTGCTTCACCTCGCCAACATACATCTCGCCCATGTTCACCGAACAACGCGGGTGGATGCTGTTCGGGGTTGCCATAGGGATGCTCCTTATCGGCGTCGGAATAATGGTCAAGATGGCGCGGTTTGAAATCTGAGTTGCCAAGATGAATCATCGAAAAAGCGGCGTCGCGATCGCGGTGGTCTGGGCTTTCCTCGCATCCCCCGCCTTGGCTCAATCGGCCAGCACGAAAATTGAAGATTTCAAACTCGAAGACTGGCTTCCCCTCTGGATCAACCCGAACGATTTGATCGCCTTCCTCGCCGCCATGGCGGTGCTGGTGGCGTTCCTCGCGATCTGGCAGGCGTTGCGCGCTCCCGACCCGTTCGCCCGGCGCTATACGCAAGTCATGCACCGGCGCGAAGGCTTGCGCCAGGAGATGCTCCAAACCAAAACGCGGCGGCCGGGGCGGGTGAGTGCGGCAGGGGCGATGAGCGACGTGGTGACGCGCCTCAACCTGGTGCGCTCGCAGCACGCGGCGGACGCGCGCATGCTCCTTGCGCAGGCGGGGCTGCGCTCGAACGAGGCGATGATCCGATATTTGTTCGCGCGCCTCGCCATGCCGTTTGTCTTCGGGGCGTTGGTGTTGTTCGACTCCTACACCACGCATATCCTTCGGGCATTTATCCCGGACAATTACCGAATCTTCGCGGCGCTCGGCGCGGCTGTACTAGGCTTTTTCGCTCCCGACGTGTTCATCAAAAACCTGATAAAAAAGCGGGCTCATCAAATGGAGCTCGGGCTCCCTGACGCGCTCGACCTCTTGGTCATCTGCGCCGAGGCGGGGCTCAGCCTCGACGCCTCGCTGCAGCGGGTGTCGCGCGAATTGGAACTCACCTGGGGTGAGCTCAGCGAGGAATTCGGCATTACCGCCGGTGAATTGACCTATCTCCCGGATCGCAAGCAGGCGTTCGAAAACCTCAACGCCCGCACCAACATGGCGTCCGTCCGGGGCGTCGTGAACACGTTGCTGCAGACCGCCAAATTCGGTACGCCGCTGGCCCAGTCCTTGCGCATCCTGGCGGCCGAATTCCGCGACGCACGCCTGATCCGAGCCGAGGAAAAGGCGGCGCGCCTGCCGGCGATGCTGACCGTGCCGATGATCCTGTTCATTCTTCCGACACTGTTCATCGTGCTGCTCGGTCCGGCGGGGATGACCATCGCCGATACCTTCTCGAAGAAGAACCCGAACGCCCCGGTGGTGAGCCAGTAAGATCGGCGCCCTCCCGGAGACCGCAACGCCCTTGCAGGGGCTCTGCGGCTGCGGTCACGGCGACACCGCCCGCCTCGCTCGCACAGGTCGATTGCAGCCGATTTCCGCCGGTAGGATCCAAGCGGTTCCCCCGGCACTCCCGCGCGATCCCCGGGTCAAGCGCGGGGATGACGCTTCAAGTTGATTGAATTCCGCTGCAGATCGACATGGACCGGGTCAGGAAGGCCGGTCCGGTTTTACTTGCGCGCCGAGCGACTGGATCGCCCGGTGCCGCGCCTCCGGGGACAGCTGACGCAAGCTTTCGTAATAGGCGAGGTTGCGCTGCACCGATGCCGGATCCATATCGATCCGCGCCATGTGCTCGGCTTCCCGCCGATTGCCCTGCAGCCCGTAGATCAGGGCCAGCGTCTGCCGCTCCCGCTGTGAGGAGGTCGCCGCCGTTGCGACCGGCCGCAGGATGGCGATCGCCTCCGGGTAATCCCCGCTCAGCGCCAGCGATAGCGCCAGATCGAGCGACAAGGCCGGGTCTCCGGGCGCCAGTTCCAGACCGCGCCGGTAGCGCGTCTGCGCCTCGTCGTGCCGGCCGACGAAATCATCGGCGACGCCGATCAGCTGCAACAGCTTGGCATCCTCGGGATTGTCTTGATAGGCGACAGCGAGCGGTTCGCCGGCAAGCGCGGGCTGGGCGCTCATCAGGTAGGCGCGGGCGAGACCGCGCAACGCCTCGCGATCGTGCGGGTTACGCGCCAGCGCCGAATTGTAGGAGAGGATCGCCTGGTTGAACTCGCCCATCGCGAGGAGCGCGTTGCCGGCCCCGACCAGCGGCGGGACCGCGGCGGTATCGATCGCGGAGGCTTTGCGGTATACGGTCAGCGCGGTTGCAAAATCGCCGCCGGCCTCGGCCGCGGCTGCGACCCGCATCATCGTGGCGTAGTTGATCGGCACGTTGAGATCGTGGCCGTTCAGCGGGCCGCTCAACTTGAATGCGTCGAGCTGCCAGGGAAGATCTCCGCATCCGCCGAGCGTCACCACGCCGAGCGCAAGGAGCAGAGACGCTGCTGCGTCGAAGCGTTTCATCCTTGTGTGCACCGGCCCCCTCGTCCAGCAGACCGGCGGACCCCCCCGCACCACTGCCGGTATTTATCATGCGATGCCCCGGTGACACCCGTCGAGCGGCATTGCTGGCCATTATGGAAAAACAACGGGTTAGAGCGCGTTTTTCGTGTCCCATCCGAGCTTCGATCTGCACGCGCCCGGCGAATCACTGGAATGGGGCACCCTCCGAACTCAGCGCTGCCCGGCCGCCGCCGCATCTGCCCGCCCCCTGAGCGCCTGCTCGACCGCGGCGAGCGCGGCTTCGGCGCGGTCCGCCTCGGGCCCGCCCGCCTGCGCCATGTCGGCCCGGCCGCCGCCGCCTTTGCCGCCCAGCACCTCCGCTCCCAGCCGCACCAGCTCGACGGCGTCGAACCGACCGGCCAGATCGGCGGTCACGCCGACGACAATCGCGGCTTTTCCCTCGGCCCGCGACACCACCGCGACGACCCCCGAGCCGATCCGCCGTTTCAAATCGTCGGCGAGCGAACGCAGTTCGCGACCGGGAACATCCTCAACCAGCCGCCCATCGAACGCGATATCGCCGATCCGCTTGCCCGCCGGCGCCGCCGCGCGGCCACCCCCAGCGGACGACCCTGGGGACGAACCCGGGGCCGCACCGATGGGCTGAAACCCCACAGCCAGAGCGCGGCGCGCCTCGGCAAGCTCGCGTTCGAGCCGGCGATGCTCATCGAGGAGCCGCGCGAGGCGGGCGGGCAGTTCGGCGGGGCCGGTGCGCAGGGCCGCCGCCGACTGGCGCAGCAGATCCTCTTCGCCGGCCAGGTAGGTTTCGGCCGCAGCGCCGGTCAGCGCCTCGATCCGGCGCACCCCCGAGGCGACCGAGCTTTCGCCGATGATCTTGAACAGACCGATGTCGCCGGTGCGGCGAACATGAGTCCCGCCGCACAGTTCGACCGAATAAGGCCGCTCCTCGGTATCCGCCGCACCGCCATGGGTCACGCCGCCTTGCGTCACGCCCCCAGGCGTCACGCCCATGGCCACGACGCGGACCTCGTCGGGGTATTTCTCGCCAAAGAGCGCAAGCGCGCCTTCGGCGACCGCGCGCTCGGGGGTCAAGAGCCTGGTGCGCGCCTCGCCGTTCTCACGGATCTGGGCGTTGACCTCGGCTTCGATCGCGGCGATGTCCTTTTGGCTGAGCGGCCTCGGGTGGCTGAAATCGAAACGCAGCCGGTCGGGCGCCACTAGCGAGCCCTTTTGCGTCACATGCTCGCCAAGGCGCTGTCGCAACGCCTGATGCAAGAGGTGGGTGACCGAATGATTGGCGCGCAGGCGGCGCCGGCGGTCGCCATCGACACGCAGCTCGACCGCGTCGCCGAGTTTGAGCGTGCCATGCCGGACCGTGCCGAGATGGAGATGCAGGTCGCCCGCCTGCTTGATCGTGTCGCGCACTGCAAGCTCGCCGCCGGAAGGGGAAAAAATCACGCCGGTATCGCCGACCTGCCCGCCGGATTCGGCATAAAACGGCGTCTGGTTGACGATGATGCCGACCTCGTCTCCGGCGCCGGTTTCACCGACACGTTCCTCTTTATCGGAACCGGGGGCGCGTAGGATCGCCAGGACGACGCCCTCGGCGGTTTCGGTCTCGTAACCGAGGAACTCGGTAGGCCCGACCTCCTCCTTCAGCGCAAACCAATTCGCCTCGGTCGCTTCCTCCCCCGAGCCGACCCAGGAAGCGCGCGAGCGGGCGCGGGCCTTTTCCATTTCCTCATCGAACTTATCGACATCGACGGCGATGCCGCGGGGCCGCAAAATGTCCTGCGTCAGGTCGAGCGGAAAGCCGTAGGTGTCGTAGAGCGAGAAGGCGACGCCGCCGTCGAGGGTCTTTTTATCCTTCAGTCCCTTGCCTTCGGCCATTTCCTCCAGAAGCGCGAGCCCGCGGCCCAAGGTTTGCCTGAACCCCTCCTCCTCCAGCCGCAGCGTCTCGGTGATCAGCGGCCGGGCGCGCAACAGCTCGGGATAGGCCGCCCCCATCTGCTGCATAAGCGCCGGCACGAGCCGCCACATCAGCGGTTCCTTGCAGCCGAGCATCTGGGCATGGCGCATTGCCCGCCGCATGATCCGGCGCAGCACATAGCCGCGCCCTTCCTTGCCGGGCAGCACACCGTCCGCGATCAGAAAGGCGGCGGCGCGCAAATGGTCCGAGATGACGCGGTGCGACACCGCCTGCGGACCGTCGGCGGCAACCCCCGAAGCTTCCGCCGAGGCGGCGATCAGCGCCCGGAACAGGTCGATGTCGTAATTGTCGTGCTTGCCTTGCAGCACCGCCGCGATGCGTTCGAGCCCCATCCCGGTATCGATCGAGGGGTGCGGCAACGCGACCCGCTCGCCGCCGGGCAGCTGCTCGAACTGGGTGAAGACGAGGTTCCAGATCTCGACAAAGCGGTCGCCGTCGGCCTCGGGGCTGCCGGGCGGGCCGCCCGGGATCGCCGCGCCGTGATCGTAGAAGATTTCCGAGCAAGGGCCGCACGGGCCGGTGTCGCCCATCGACCAGAAATTGTCGGAGGTCGCGATCCGGATGATGCGCTCTTCCGGCAGCTCCGCGATCCTGGCCCAGAGCCGTGCCGCCTCCTCGTCCTCGGCATAAACCGTGACCAGCAGCCGCTCGCGCGCCAGGCCGAACTCGCGCGCGATCAGGTTCCACGCCAGTTCGATTGCCTGTTCCTTGAAATAGTCGCCAAACGAGAAATTGCCGAGCATCTCGAAAAACGTGTGATGCCGGGTGGTGTAGCCGACATTTTCGAGGTCGTTGTGCTTGCCCCCCGCCCGCACGCATTTCTGCGCCGTGGCGGCGCGCCGATACGGCCGCTTCTCGACGCCGGTGAAGACGTTCTTGAACTGGACCATCCCCGCGTTGGTGAACAAGAGGGTCGGGTCGTTGCGCGGCACCAGCGGGCTCGACGGCACGATTTCATGACCGTGACCGGCGAAGTAGTCGAGAAAGGCGGTGCGGATGTCGTTGGTCGTCTGCATGGCAGGATTGTGGGGCTTTCGTCCCGTCATGCAAGAGGCGTCATGCAAGAGGCGGCGCACATTTCGCGCCGCGCCGCGCTCGCCCCGCCCGTGCGAGATCGAGCCGGGCACGCCGGTCGGACTATGCCGGGGCCTACTCCTCCGCGGCGATATCTCCGGGCGCCGCCATCATCGCGTCGGCGACGAGGCCGGCGTTGCCGCGGATCGCGCGCTCGATCAATTCGCCGATCTCGGCATGCTCCTTCAGATAGAGCTTGGCGTTTTCCCGGCCCTGCCCGATCCGCTCGCCGTCATAGGAAAACCACGACCCCGATTTCTCGACGACGCCGGCCTGGACGCCAAGGTCGATCAGCTCGCCGCGCTTGGAAATCCCCTCGCCGTACATGATGTCGAAATCGACCACCTTGAACGGCGGCGCCATCTTGTTCTTGACCACCTTGATCCGGGTCTGGTTGCCGATCACCTGGTCGCGGTCCTTGATCGCGCCGATGCGGCGGATGTCGAGCCTGACCGAAGCGTAGAATTTGAGCGCTTGGCCGCCGGTCGTCGTCTCCGGGTTGCCGAACATGACCCCGATCTTCATGCGGATCTGGTTGATGAAGACGACCATCGTGCGCGAGCGCGAGATCGAGCCGGTCAGCTTGCGCAGGGCCTGGCTCATCAGCCGGGCATGCAGCCCCATGTGACTGTCGCCCATCTCGCCCTCGAGTTCGGCGCGCGGCACCAGCGCGGCGACCGAATCGATGACGAGCACGTCGATCGCCCCGGAACGCACCAGCGTATCGGCGATCTCGAGCGCCTGCTCGCCGGCATCGGGCTGCGAGATCAAGAGATTGTCGATATCGACCCCGAGCTTTTTCGCATAGGGCGGATCGAGCGCATGCTCGGCGTCGATAAAGGCGCAGGTGCCGCCGGCCTTCTGCGCCTCGGCGATGACATGCAAGGCCAGCGTCGTCTTGCCCGAGCTTTCCGGGCCGTAGATCTCGACGACCCGGCCGCGCGGCAACCCGCCGATGCCGAGCGCGATGTCGAGCCCGAGCGACCCCGTAGAGATCACGTCGATGTCGGACGCCGCCTCGCGCGAGCCGAGCTTCATGATCGAACCCTTGCCGAAGGCGCGTTCGATCTGCCCGAGCGCCGCATCCAAAGCCCGCTGCTTGTCCATCACATCCTTATCCAAAAGGCGCAACGCGGTCTGCATGATCCCGCTCCCTTCGTTATTCCACGCCGCGCCGCGCGGCAAGGACCTCGATTGTACACGGTTTGTTCCAACATGCAACCTCCGAGATGCGCGGCTGCCGCCAGGCGCCGTCTCGTCGGGCCAGGGGTTCCTCAGAGTGACGGTAGACCTTTAATATTATTAAGCAAAATCATCCTTCTGAGCGCGCACTAAGCAAGTCGTCGAAGATAGCCATCCGGATTTCCAACTGACGGAGTGCCGCGCAACAGGGTTGATTCGACGCGGCGTCGCCCCATGCTTATAATGCTCTCCTTCCTGTTGTCATCCCGCGCGGAGCCCAGAGATGTTCATCCAGACCGAGCAGACGCCGAACCCGGCCACGCTGAAATTCCTGCCGGGCTGCACCGTGATGGAGTCCGGGACCGCCAATTTCCCCGAGCGCGGCGCCGCCGCGCGCTCGCCGCTCGCCGAGCGGCTGTTCCTCTTGCCCGAAGTCACCGGGGTTTTTCTCGCCACCGATTTCATCACCGTCACGAAGAATGGCGACAGCGAGTGGCATCAGCTGAAGCCGGCGGTGCTCGCCGCGATTATGGAGCATTTTACCGCGGGACGGCCGGTCATCATCGGCGATGCGAGCCCGACGGCCGGCGCGGCCGCCGAAGAGGACGACGAGATCGTCACCCAGATCAAGGAGCTCCTGGAGACCCGGGTGCGCCCGGCGGTGGCGATGGATGGCGGCGACATCACCTTCGAGGATTTCACTGACGGCGTCGTCTACCTGCACATGCAGGGCTCGTGTTCGGGATGCCCCAGCTCGACCGCCACGCTCAAGGCGGGGATCGAGAACATGCTGCGGCACTACATCCCCGAGGTCACCGAGGTCCGCGCCATCTGACCGGCAGCGCACCTACCCTCCTCGCCATCGAGCCGGTTCTTCTCGCGATCGAAACCGCCGGATCGGCCTGCTCGGCGGCCGTCGCGTGCGACGGCGCGCTGCGGGCGGCCGAGTCGCGGGTGCTGCGCCACGGCCATGCCGAGGCGCTCTTTCCGATGATCGAGCGGGTGATGAGAGAAGCCGGACTGATGCCGGCGCAACTCGGCGCCGTCGCCGCCGCGATCGGGCCGGGCGGGTTCACCGGGATCAGGGTCGGCCTCGCCGCCGCGCACGGCATCGCGCTCGCGATCGGGGCGCGGCTCGTTGGAATCAGCAGCTTTGCGGCGGTCGCCGCCCGACTCGCCGGGATCGGCGACGGCGCCTGCGAGACGCTGCTGGTCGCGCTCGACAGCCGCCGGGCCGATCTCTACGTGCAGCTGTTCGCGCGTGATGCGGATTCGCCGCTCGCCGCGCCGCAAGCTCTGCTGGCCGACCAGCTCGGCGACTATGTCGCGCGCGTCGCGGCGGGCCGGGGCGGGCGGCTGCTGATTGCCGGCGACGCCGCCGAGGCCGCGGCGGCCGCGCTCGGCGGGCGGGTGCGCTGTGCCGTTGCCCGCGGTTCGGCGCCCGATGCGCAGGGCGTCGCCGCCGCCGCACTGGCGGAGCTATGCTCGGGTGCGACGGCCGGCCCGGTGCGGCCCTTCTATCTGCGGCCACCCGACGTGACCTTGCCAATGCGCCCGCAGCCGATCCCGCGCGGGTTGCCGTGAGCTGGGACATCACGCCGGTTCCGATCGGCGCGGAGGTGCCGCTGTCGGCGATGCACCGCGCCTGCTTCCCGGACGGTCCATGGGACGCGGCAACGCTCGAGCGGATCCTCGCGCTGGCCGGCGGGTTCGGCTATCTGGCGTGGCAAGGAGACGCCCCTGTCGGCTTTATCCTGGCGCGCGATCTCGCCGGCGACGTCGAGGTTCTGTCGGTTGGGGTGTTGCCCCAATGGCGCCGCCGGGGCATCGGACGCGCGCTCATCGATGCGGTCGTCGCCAAAGCCGAACAGGACGGCCTCGGCTCGATCGTTCTTGAAGTGGCAACCGAGAACGCCGCCGCGCGGGCGCTCTATGCCGCTTTTGGTTTTGTTCAGGTCGGCCGGCGTCCAGGCTATTACCGCCAAACGGGCGGCCGGGCGGACGCCTTGATCCTGCGTCGCGGCCACACCCCGATTGGGTAAAATATGGACAAAGTCCGTATTGCGCCGCCATCAACAATTACTTATATTTTCCGAACAGTCGGATGCCAGGAAGAGCCTTATGGATAACACTGAGCAATCAAACGATTTGTTGACCCTGACAACGGAAATCGCCGCCGCGCACGTTTCCAACAACACGGTGGCGCTCGGCGATCTGCCGCAGCTGATCAATCAGATTTACAACTCGCTGGCCAATATCGGTACCGCCCCGGCGGCGCCAGCGGCGCGCCCGCAACCCGCGGTCAGCATCAAGAAGTCTGTCCAGCCCGATTACATCGTCTGCCTGGAGGACGGCAAGAAGCTCAAGATGCTGAAGCGCCACTTGAAGACGGCCTACAACATGTCGCCCGAGGCGTATCGCGAGCGCTGGAAACTGGCGTCGGACTATCCAATGGTCGCGCCGAACTACGCGCGGCAGCGCAGCCGGCTGGCGAAGGAGATCGGCCTCGGCACGCGGCCGCGCCGCGCCCGGGCCTAAGCGCCCGACCATTGTTCGACCGCCATTGTTCGACCGTTGCTCGGGAGGCATAGGCTGGTCGGGCCGGTTCGGTTATACTGCCGCCGGCACGACCGGATCGCGATGCGATGACCTCCCGTCTCGAGCAACTATGTCTCGACAAAGGGTTGAAGATGACCGAACAGCGCCGCGTCATCGCGCAGGTGCTGTCGGATTCGGCCGACCATCCCGATGTCGAGAAGGTCTACCGCCGCGCCACCCAGATCGATCAGCGGATCAGCATCGCCACGGTCTATCGTACCGTGCGGCTGTTTGAAGAGGCCAACATTCTCGCCCGCCACGATTTCGGAGATGGGCGCTCGCGCTATGAGGAAAAGCCGAGCGACCATCACGACCACCTGATCGATCTGCAAACTGGCCGGGTCGTCGAATTCCGCAACGAGGAGATTGAGAAGCTGCAGGAGATCATCGCCGACCGGCTCGGCTACGAACTGGTCGGGCACCGCCTCGAACTTTACGCCGTGCCGCGGCGCGGCAAAGAAAAGGCGGAGCAGGGCTGATGCCGCGGCGCGATCGCACGCACCCGTCCGGCCCACGGGATCGTCGCGCGTGATCACCGGCGCCACGGTTTCCTCGAGGCGGCCGGGCGAGACCGCGGCAAACCTGCCGACCGGCCCGGGCGTCGGGCGGATCGTCGATATCGTGTCCGGCACGCTCCAGGTGCGCCTCGCGGAAAGCGCCGCCGATATCGACGCGGCGCAGGCGCTGCGCTATCGGATTTTCTACGAGATCATGGGCGCCCGGCCGCTGCCGGGCATGGAACAACAGCGCCGCGACAGCGACGGCTACGATCGGATCTGCGATCATCTCCTGGTGTTCGACCACAGCCGGGGCAGCGGCGCGGAGGCCGTCGTCGGGACCTACCGCCTGATCCGGCGCGAGGCGGCGGCTCGGCTCGGCGCGTTCTATTCGCAGGCCGAGTACGATATTGCAGCGTTGCTCGCCTATCCCGGCGAGATTCTCGAACTCGGCCGCTCCTGCGTCGATGCGGGATACCGCGCGCGGTCCGTCATGCAGCTCTTGTGGGGCGGCATCTCGGCCTATGTCTCACACTACGACATCGCGTTGATGTTCGGCTGCGCGAGCCTGCCCGGCACCGACCCGGACACGTTGGCAGCGCCGCTCTCCTACCTCTACCACCACCACCTGGCCCCGCCGGCGATGCGCGCGCGGGCGTTGCCGGAGCGCTTTGTCGACATGCGCCGGCTCGATCCCGCGGCGCTCGATCCGGCCCGCATGCTCGCCGCGCTGCCGCCGCTCATCAAAGGCTATTTGCGCCTGGGCGGCTTTGTCGGCGACGGCGCGGTCATTGACCAGCAATTCAACACCACCGATGTCTGCATCGTGGTCAAGACCGATCTCGTCGCCGAAAAATATTCGCGGCATTACGAGCGGCAATCGAAAGAGACATGGGCGGCGTAGATCGCATGGGTTCGCCGCTGCTGCGGGCGTGGCGGCTGGCGATTTACCTCGCCTTTACTCTGGTCCTCATGCCGGTTCAGGCGATCGGCCTGGCGTTGCGGCGGCCTTGGACGGCAAGCTTCCCGTGCTTTTATCACTGGTGGTGCTGCCGCATTCTGGGGTTACGGGTGCGCCGGATCGGGCGTCCGACCAAATCCCGTCCGGCGCTGTTTGCCGCCAATCACATTTCCTATCTCGACATTAGCGTTTTCGGATCGCTGATCGCCGGTTCATTCATCGCCAAGTCCGAGGTCGGAAGCTGGCCGCTGTTCGGCTGGCTCGCGCGGCTGCAACGCTCGGTGTTTATCGACCGCCAGGTGCGCAGCACCGCCCGGCAGCGCGACAGCATCGCCGGCCGGCTCGCCGCCAGGGAGGCGCTCATTCTGTTCCCGGAGGGAACCAGCGGCGACGGCAACCGGGTTCTTCCGTTCAAGAGCGCGCTGTTCAGCGTCGCCGATCACGGGGCGACGGGTCCCGTGACGGTGCAACCCGTGTCGATCGCCTATACAAGGCTCGACGGCATGCCGATCGGGCGGCGGTTGCGGCCGCTGTTCGCCTGGTACGGGGCGATGACGATGGCGCCGCATTTGTGGACGATGCTGGGTCTCGGCGCGGTCGAGATCGTCGTCGAATTCCACCCCCCGACGACCCTTGCCGCTTGCGGCTCAAGGAAGGCCTTGGCCCGCTATTGTCAGGAGCGCGTCGCCGCCGGCCTCGCCAACGCACTCAGCGGCCGGCGCCGCCCGCGGGCCGACGCATCGCAGAAGAAAGAGCGCCGACCCGCCCAGGCGGTCACCGATACCACCGGTACCGCCGATACCGCAGCCCCGGCGCTGGGATGACCCTCTTCCCTCGCCGCCGCCACAGGTGCCCATGACAAAACGGCTCTTCATCAAGACGTATGGCTGCCAGATGAACGTTTACGATTCGGAGCGCATGGCCGAGTTGATGGCGCCCTTTGGCTATGCGGCGGCAACCGGCCCCGAAGGCGCTGATCTGGTCATCCTCAATACCTGCCACATCCGCGAGAAGGCGGCGGAAAAAATGTTCTCCGAACTCGGCACGATCCACCGATTGAAGCGCGCCCGGCAACGAGAAGGCGGTCGGATGATCGTCGCGGTCGGCGGCTGCGTCGCGCAAGCCGAAGGGGCCGAGATCCTGGAACGCGCGCCGTTCGTCGATATCGTCTTCGGCCCCCAGGCCTATCATCGCCTGCCCGAGATGGTGGCCCGCGCCGCGGCCGAGCGCGTCCTCGATACGAGCTTTCCAGCCGAGCCCAAATTCGATTACCTGCCGGAGACACGCGCGACGCCGGGGGTCAGCGCTTTCCTCACGGTCCAGGAGGGCTGCGACAAGTTCTGCACGTTCTGCGTCGTGCCCTATACGAGGGGCGCGGAATACTCCCGTCCGGCGGCCGAGATCATCGCCGAGGCGCGCCGGCTCGCCGCCGCCGGGGGGCGCGAGATCACGCTTTTGGGTCAGAACGTCAACGCCTATCACGGCGCCTCCCCGGGAGGCGGGATCTGGGGGCTGGGCGAGCTGATCGGCGCCCTCGCCGGCATACCGGGCATTGCCCGCCTGCGCTACACCACCTCGCATCCTTCCGATGTCGATGACGGGCTCATCGCCGCGCATCGCGACGTGCCCGAGCTGATGCCGTTTCTCCATTTGCCGGTGCAGAGCGGCTCCGACCGCGTGCTCGCGGCGATGAACCGGCGCCACACCGCCCTCGAGTATCGCCGCACCGTCGAGCGGCTGCGCCGGGCCCGGCCCGATATTGCATTGTCGTCCGACTTCATCGTCGGCTTCCCGGGCGAGAGCGAGGAAGATTTCCGCGCCACAACCGATCTCGTCCGCGACATCGGCTACGCCCAGGCCTTCTCGTTCAAATATTCGCCGCGCCCCGGCACCCCGGCCGCGAGCGCCTCCGACCAGATACCCGAGCCGGTCAAGGCCGAGCGGCTCGCCATCCTGCAAATCTTGCTGCACGAAGAGCAGCGCGCCTTCAACCAATCCTGCGTCGGCCGGGTTCTGCCGGTGCTGTTCGAAAAGCCGGGACGGCATCCCGGGCAGCTCGTCGGCCGCAGCCCCTATCTGCAAAGCGTCCATGCCGAAGCCGGGGCCGAGCGGATCGGCGAGATCGTGCCCGTGACGATCCGCGCCGCGCAGCCCAACAGCCTCGCCGGGGCGATCGCCATCGGAGAGGCGCGGCCGGAAGCGTTATCGGCGGGCGGTGCTGCGCTCGCGGAGCACCGGGCATGAGCGCGCTGCCGCCGGTAATCGCCGCCGAGATCGCCGCCGCCGGGCGCAGTCAGCTCGAATTCGACGATAATCTGTTGTTGCCGGCGCTCTACGGCGAGCGCGACCAGCATCTCGACCGCATCGAGCGGCAGCTCGGCGTGTCCTTGGTGCCGCGCGGCAACCGGCTCTCGATCGCCGGGCCCGCCTCGGCCACCGAGGTTGCCCGCCTGGCGCTCTCCCGCCTCTATGACCGGCTGAGGCGCGGCAACGAGATCGACACCGCCTCCGTCGAGGCGGCGATGCGGCTGGCGCAGGCCGAAATCGACGACAAGAGCCTCAGCCTCTGGCGCGACGAGAGCGGGTTCCGCACCAGGAAACGGCGGATCCAACCGCGCAGTGCCGGGCAGGCCGGCTACGTCAAGGCGATGCGCGAGCATGAGCTGGTGTTCGGCCTCGGCCCCGCCGGCACCGGCAAGACCTATCTGGCGGTCGCCGCCGCGATCGATTTGTTGATGACCGGCAAGGTCGAGCGGATCATCCTGTCGCGGCCCGCGGTCGAGGCCGGCGAGCGGCTCGGCTTTCTGCCGGGCGATCTGCGCGACAAGGTGGACCCCTATCTGCGGCCGATCTTCGATGCGCTCAATGACATGCTGCCGGCCGACCAGCTCGCCAAGCGGCTCGCCAGCGGCGAGATCGAGGTGGCGCCGATCGCGTTCATGCGCGGGCGCACGCTGTCGCACGCCTTTGTGATCCTCGACGAGGCGCAGAATACCTCGCCCGTGCAGATGAAGATGTTCCTGACCCGGCTCGGCGAGGGCTCGCGGATGGTTGTCACCGGCGACCCGACCCAGGTCGATCTGCCGCCCGGCAGCCGCTCGGGCCTCTCTGACGCGCTCGAAGCCTTACGCGGGGTCGAGGATGTCGCGATCGTGCGCTTCACCGACAAGGACGTCGTGCGCCACCCGCTGGTGGCGCGCATCGTCGGCGCCTACGAGGCGCGCGATCGCGTCGCCCGCGGCGACGATCCGCCGGCCTGAGCCGATTTTGGCGGGCCTCGGACAAACCATCGATGCGTCCTTCGAGACGCCCGCCATGCGGGCTCCTCAGGATGAGGCAAGTATTGGATATTACATACAAATCTACCTCATCCTGAGGAGCACCCCAGAGGGGTGCGTCTCGAAGGACGCGCATCGCCAATACCGCACCAGGGTTCTGCGATGAGCGAGTTGTCGGCCGAGCGGGTCTCGGTCGAGGTCTCGGTCCATTGCGATGCCTGGCTGGCCGCCTGCCCCGAGGCCGAAGCGCTTGCCGCGACGGCGGCGCGCGCCGCATTGGTTCGTAGCGACGTGGCTCGTACCGCCGGACCGCTGGCGGGGGCGCCCCTCATCCTCGGGTTGATCCTGACCGACGATGCCGAGCAGCGCCGGCTCAACCGCACCTATCGCGGCCGGGACGCCGCTACGAATGTGCTGTCCTTTGCGCTTATTGATCTGGCCGCCGCCGACCCGGCATCGCCCGCGGCGCCGGCCGGTGCGCCGGTGCTGCTCGGGGATGTCGTGCTCGCCTTCGCCACAATCGAGCGCGAAGCGGCCGAGCAGAAGAAGAATCTGGCCGACCATCTGCGGCACCTCGTCGTTCATGGCGTGCTTCATCTGCTCGGTTTCGACCACGAGAAGGTGGAAGATGCGGCGGCCATGGAGGCGCGCGAGGTCGAGATATTAGAGAGGTTGGGGGTGCCGGACCCGTATCGCGCTACTATGTGAACAGACCAACCCGGACAGTCTCCATCGATGAGCGACCCCGAGCCGCCCGCCAGCGACGGCCAGCCTGAGGGCACCCAGTCAAAGAACGGGGGAGGATCGCTGTCGCGTCTGCGCACCCTCTTTCGCCTGTTGCGCCGGCCGCGCGGGCCGCGCGGCTCAGCCGAGACGATGGACGCGCTGATCGCGGCGGCCGAGCTCGACGGCGTCACCCCGATCACCCCGCAGGAGCGGTTTCTGATCGGCAACATCCTCAAGGTGCACGACCGAAATGCCGCCGATGTCATGGTGCCGCGCGTCGATATCGTGGCGCTCGACGTCGAGCAGCCGTTTGCCGAAATCGTCAAATGCATGGTCGAGCACGGCCATTCGCGCGTGCCCATCTATCGCGAATCATTGGATGACGTCATTGGTTTCGTGCACGTCAAGGACGTGCTGGCGCCGGTCGCCGACCGCCGCCCGGGCAAGCTGTCGCGCCTCTTGCGCAAGGCCCTGTTCGTCGCCCCCTCGCTGGCGATCCTCGATCTTCTCGTCCAGATGCGCCAGGCGCGCACCCACATCGCCATGGTCGTGGACGAGTTCGGCGGCATCGACGGGCTGGTGACGATCGAGGATCTGATCGAGGAGATCGTCGGCGAGATCGAGGACGAGCACGATGTCGCCGAGCCGCCGACGCTGATCGAGCGGCCCGATGGCAGCGTCATCGCCGATGCGCGCCTGCCGATCGAAGCGCTCGAGGAACACCACGGCACCCGCCTGCGCCCGGTCGGCGACGAGGAGGCGGTCGACACGCTGGGCGGCCTCGTCTTCATGCTGGCCGGGCGGGTCCCGAAACGGGGCGAGGTCATCACCCATCCCGACGGCATCGAATTCGAGGTGCTCGATGCCGATCCGCAGCGCGTGAAGCGGCTGCGCGTGCGCGGCCTGCCGGCCGCGACCGGCGGCAAAGGGGTGGCCGGTGCCTGAAACCTCGGCGCTCCGGGTTCACCCCGGCGCGCGGACCGAGACGCCGCTGTGCCGGCTCGCGCAGGAGCTTGGCGCGCTATCGGGCTGGCGGCGCTACGGGCTGGGGTTTGTGCTGGGGGCGCTGCTCGCCGGAGCGCTGCCGCCGGTCGATCTCACTCCCCTCGTCTTGGTCGCCTTTCCCGGCCTCTTATGGCTCGATGAGGGCAGCGCCGGGCCCTGGGCCTCGGCGCGGCTCGGCTATGTTTTCGGCCTCGGCTTCTTCGTTGCCGGGCTCTACTGGATCGCCGCGGCGCTGTTTGTCGACATTGCCCGGTTCTGGTGGGCCTTGCCCTTTGCCGTCCTGGGATTGCCCGCGTACCTGGCGCTCTATCCGGCCGCGGCGCTGGGCGCGACCAGTCTCGGGACGATGTCCTTGCGCTTGCCGGCGGGCGCGCGGGTCTGCCTCTTCGCGGTAGCGTGGAGCGCGGCCGAATGGGCGCGCGGACATTTCCTGACCGGGTTGCCGTGGAACCTCGTCGGCTATGTCTGGTCGGGCGGTTTCTTTCCGCCATTTTCGCTCGCGATGCTGCAAAGCGTCGCCTGGGTCGGCATTTACGGGCTGAGCTTTGTCACGGTGCTGGCCGCCGCGCTGCCGGTGCTGATGGGAATCCCCTCGCTCTCGCCGATGGCGCAGGCGCGGCGGGTCGCGCCGGCGCTCGGCGTCGCGCTTCTGATCCTCGTCCCGGCAGCTTTGGGCGCGCTGCGCCTCCAGCTGGTGCCGTTCGTCGCGACCGGCACTTGGCTGCGCCTTGTCCAGCCCTCGATCCCCGAGACGATGAAATGGGACCCGGCGGCGGCCGAGGCGAATTTTCATCGCCTCATTGAGTTGAGCAGCGGTCCCTCCGAGCATCCGCTCGCGGCGGTGCTGTGGCCCGAGGCCGCGGCGCCCTTCCTCATCGAACGCGACGGCCCGCACCGTGCCGCCATCGCCGCGGTCGCCCCCCGGGACGGCCCAAGGGACGGCCCAAGGGACGGCCCAAGGGACGGCTATGTGATAACCGGCGCGCTGCGGGCCAACCCGGCCCCCGAACCGCCGACCCGGATCTGGAACAGCATCGAGGCGATCGACGGCGCGGGGGCGATCCGTGCCGGCTACGACAAGGCGCATCTCGTGCCGTTCGGCGAATACATGCCCTTGAGCGAGGTCTTGCCGGTCAAGAAACTCACCCCCGGCAGCATCGACCTGAGCGCCGGCCCGGGGCCGCAGACGATCGCGCTGCCGGGGCTTCCCGGCTTTTCGCCGATCATCTGCTATGAGGCGATCTTCTCGGGCGCGGTGGTCGATGAGGATTCGCGGCCCCGGTGGATCCTCAACCTCACCAACGATGCGTGGTATGGCCGCAGCTCGGGGCCATACCAGCATTTCGCGATCGCCCGGACCCGCGCGATCGAAGAAGGGCTGCCCTTGGTTCGGGTCGCCAATAACGGCATCAGCGGGGTTGTCGACCCCGCCGGGCGGGTGGTGGCGCGCACCCGCCTCGACAGCGTCGGCCATGCCGATGTGCCGCTGCCGGCGGCCTCATCGCCGACCCTTTATGCGACCGCCGGCGATTGGCCCTTCGCGGCAATGCTGCTGCTGGGGCTCCTTCCGGCGCTGCGGCGCCGGCGCTAGGCCGGCCGGCAAATCCCGCGATCGGGGCTGAATTTCGCCTATCGCAAGTTGTAGCGCGCCGTTGACAGCATACAATCGTATGAGTTATCACGGCCGCCCTCTTCAGTGGCGCGTGAATTTATGGCGATATCGCGACCGGTCGGGCGGCCCAGCCGCCAAAAATCGGATAAACCCAACCCGATCGACGTGCAAGTCGGCTCCCGGGTTCGCTTGCGTCGCAATATGCTCGGGCTGAGTCAAGAGAAGCTCGGCACCTCGATCGGCCTTACCTTCCAGCAGGTGCAAAAATACGAGCGCGGCGCCAACCGCATCGGCGCGAGCCGGCTGCATGAGCTGAGCCGCGTCCTCGATGTCCCGGTCTCCTTCTTCTTCGACGACATGGATCCGGTGCGCGCGCCGGCGATCCCGGGCGGCTTTGCCGAGCCGCCGGCCGAGGCGTTCGATTCCGATCCGCTGCGCCGACGCGAAACGGTCGAACTGGTCGACGCCTATTATACGATCGAGGATGCCGCCGTGCGGCGCCGTCTCCTCGATCTTGCCCGGGCGCTCGCGGCAGAGGGCGAGCGGACCGCCGACAAACCCTCCGCTCGGCCCATCAGACGAGCCCGGCGACACGATCCTGCTTGACGCTCGGGGCTGCAGCCTCGACAAGGGTGCCGCCGGAGACGGGGGCGCCGGTTTCGATCATCCATCGGCCCGACGGCTGCCCGGCATTTTGGCTCAGGCCGATCGAGGGGAGCTCGGGCCGATCGAAGGGAGTTTGTCTTGCCAAAACACGATTTTGTTTTTACCAGCGAGTCGGTGTCCGAGGGGCACCCCGACAAGGTGTGCGACCGCATCTCCGATGCGCTTGTCGACACCTTCCTCGCCGCCGAGCCCGAGGCGCGGTGCGGCCTCGAAACGCTGGCCACGACCAATCATGTCGTCCTCGCCGGCGAGAAGCGCGGTCCGGCCTCGATCACCCGGGAGGTCATGATCGATGTGGCGCGCCATGCGATCCGCGACATCGGTTATGAGCAGGAAGGCTTTCACTGGCAGCGCGCGACGATCGATTGCCTGATCCACGATCAATCACCGGATATATCGCAAGGCGTTGACGCCAAGGGCAACAAGGACGAAGGGGCCGGCGATCAGGGCATGATGTTCGGCCATGCCTGCAGCGAGACCCCCGAATTGATGCCGGCGCCGATATTTTATGCGCACGCCATCCTGCGCTCGCTGTCCGAGGCGCGGCACTCGGGAGCGGCCCCATTGCTCGGGCCGGACGCCAAGAGCCAGGTCACCCTGCAATATGTCGCGGGCAAGCCGGTCGGGGCGACGGCGGTGCTCGTCTCGACGCAGCATTCCCCGACCATCGGCCCCGAGGAGGTGCGCGAGATCGTCCGGCCGCACGTCGTCAATGTCCTTCCCGACGGCTGGATGTGCGATGAGGCGCATTTCTATATCAACCCGACCGGGCGCTTCGTCAAAGGCGGTCCCGACGGCGACGCCGGCCTCACCGGCCGCAAGATCATCGTCGATACCTATGGCGGGGCGGCGCCGCATGGCGGCGGGGCGTTTTCCGGCAAGGACCCGACCAAGGTCGATCGCTCGGCCGCCTATGCGGCGCGCTACCTTGCCAAGAACGTCGTCGCCGCGGGCCTTGCGGAGCGCTGCACGATCCAGGTCGCCTACGCCATCGGCATCGCCAAGCCGCTCTCGGTCTATGTCGAAACCGACGGAACCGCCAGGGTCGACGAGGACAAGCTGTCGCGGGTGCTGCAGGAGCTGATGGATCTGTCGCCGCGCGGCATCCGCACCCATCTCGGGCTCAACAAGCCGATCTATGCCCGCACCGCCGCCTATGGCCATTTCGGCCGCCCGCCCGAGCCCGATGGCGGCTTTTCGTGGGAGCGGCTCGACCTCGTCGACGAGCTGCGCCGCGCATTCTAGGGCGGGAATTGCCGCTCTCCCGCCCCCTCTCCGCGCGAGCAAGGCTCGCGCCTGCCGGGCTGGCGCATCATCGATGCGCCAGGGGAGAGGGTGGCGAGCGAATTGAGCCGGGTGCGGGTGCCCCGGCTTCACCAATCCGGCGGGTTTACGGCCGCCGCCACGGGCGCCCGTTGCGGCAGGGTCGGCGCCTCCTCGCCGAGAGCCTGCTGCCGCGGATCGCGATCACCCTGCCGGACCCCCGGCCGCTCGACCCGACAACCCTGTTCCCGACGCCGCCAGCGGCGGTTTGGCTCGAGATCGGCTTTGGCGCCGGCGAGCATCTCGCCGCACAGGCCGAACACCACCCCAGGGTCGGCTTGATCGGCTGCGAGGTGTTCGAAAACGGTATCGCCCGGCTCATCGGCGACATCGCGCGCCAGGGCCTCGACACCATCCGCATCTTTGCCGACGATGCGCGGCTGCTGCTCGATTGCCTCAAGCCCGCCTCGATCGGGCGGGTGTTCATCCTCTTCCCCGATCCCTGGCCAAAGCAGCGCCACCACAAGCGCCGTCTCGTCGTGCGCGCCACGCTCGACCGCCTCGCGATCGTCATGCAACCGGGCGCCGAGCTGCGCCTCGCCACCGACGATCCCAGTTATCTCGTATGGATGCTGGAGCACCTCACCGCCCATCCGGATTTCGCGTGGGCGGCGCGTACCCCCGCCGACTGGCGCGAGCGAGCAAGCGATTGGCCGGCGACGCGCTATGAGGAAAAGGCCCGCGCCGCCGGGCGCGCGCCAGCGTTTTTGCGCTTCATCCGGCGATCGCTAACCCTCCCCCTCGATGGGGGAGGGTAGGGTGGGGGTGATGGCGGGCGATGAGGCTCCTCGACATGAAGAGATACCCCAGCGACGGAGCCCACGCTCGAGCGCGCGGATTGCGCCAGGCAATGACCGAGGCCGAACGGCGAATCTGGTCGATCGTTCGCGCGCGGCAAATCGACGGATTTCGGTTTCGCCAACAGGTGCCGATCGGCCGGTACATCGCTGATTTTGTCTGTCACGAAGCGCGGTTGATCATCGAAATCGATGGCGGTCAACATGACGCTGGCTCGCCACACGACGTCGAGCGCAGCCGATTTCTTGAGGGACAGGGCTACCTGATGCTGAGGTTTTGGAACAACGAGGTGCTGGCAAATCCGGAGGGCGTCGTCACGGCGATCGCCGCCGCTCTTGCCGCAGCGTCACCCCCACCCCACCCTCCCCCATCAAGGGGGAGGGAGTGAATAGGTGCCGCGGTGGCAATCGTTTCAGGATCGTCGCCGGGCCTTACCGGCACCGGTTCCGCCTTGCCAGGCGCGCCGGTCTCACTATATACCGTCACAAAAGTCCCATAGGGTCGGCTTGGGCGATTGAGCCTGGGCTCGGCCGGTTGTTGGAGTGGGCCCGACGGCCCGCTTTTTGTTTGTGCTCTGCGCTTTCTGCCGGGATAGGAATCGGTTGCCGATCGATACGAACGAGATTGCCCGGATCATCGAGCCTTCGCTGGAGGCGATGGGGTATCGCCTGGTGCGGGTTGCGCTGACCGGCACGCAACGGCCCACCCTTCAGGTGATGGCCGAGCGCGGCGACGAGGCGGCGATGACCGTCGAGGACTGCGCCCTGATCAGCCGTTCAGTGTCGGCGCTGCTCGATGTGGCGGACCCCTTCGCCAGTGCCTATATGCTGGAGATCAGCTCTCCGGGGATCGATCGCCCGCTGGTTCGCCCGGAAGATTACGATCGCTTCGCCGGGTTCGAGGCCAGAATCGAGCTGAAGACGCCGCTCGACGGCCGCAAGCGATTCCACGGGCGCCTCATTGGACGCGCCGAAGAGCATGTCCGCCTGAGTAGCGAGACAGGCGAAGTTCGCCTGCCGCTCGCTGCGATCGTCCGGGCAAAGCTTGTCCTGACCGAAGACCTTCTCGCGGCGGCGCGGCCGAAATCCGCGCCGACGCACTGACACGGGGAATACCATGGAGACCACCGCCACCTTCGCCCGCCCTGAGTTGTTGCAGGTCGCCGACACCGTCGCGCGCGACAAAGGCATCGACCGCGATGAGGTCCTCGAAGCGATGGAGCAGGCCGTCCAGAAGGCCGGGCGCTCGAAATACGGCCAGGAATACGACATCCGGGCCGAGATCGACCGGCGCAACGGCGAGATCCGGCTGTTGCGCTTTCGCGAGGTGGTCGACACGATCGAGAACGAGGCGACCCAGATCGCGCTCGACGCGGCGCAGCGGCTCAACACCGAGGCCGAGATCGGCGATTTCATCACCGACCCGCTGCCGCCCATAGATTTCGGCCGGATCGCGGCGCAGACCGCCAAGCAGGTGATCGTGCAGAAGGTGCGCGATGCCGAGCGTCAACGCCAATACAAGGAGTTCAAGGACCGGGTCGGCGAAATCGTCAACGGCCTCGTCAAGCGCGTCGAATTCGGCAATATCGTCGTCGATCTCGGCCGCGCCGAGGCGATGCTGCGCCGCGACGAATTGTTGCCGCGGGAGAGCTTCCGGCAAGGCGAGCGCGTGCGCGCCTATATTTATGATGTCCGCCAGGAGGCGCGCGGGCCGCAGATTTTCCTGTCGCGTACGCATCCTCAATACATGGCCAAGCTGTTCGCCCAGGAGGTGCCAGAAATCTACGACGGCATTATCGAAATCAAGGCGGTCGCGCGCGACCCCGGCAGCCGGGCCAAGATCGCGGTCATCTCGCGCGATAGCGGCATCGATCCCGTAGGCGCCTGCGTCGGGATGCGCGGCAGCCGCGTTCAGGCGGTGGTCGGCGAGTTGCAGGGCGAGAAGATCGACATCATCCCGTGGTCCTCGGACCCCGCCACGTTTGTCGTCAACGCGCTCGCCCCGGCCGAAGTGACCAAGGTGGTGATGGACGAGGAACAGCGGCGGATCGAGGTCGTCGTGCCCGACGATCAGCTCTCGCTCGCGATCGGCCGGCGCGGCCAGAATGTGCGCCTCGCCTCGCAGCTGACCGGGTGGGACATCGACATCCTGACCGAGGCCGAGGAATCGGAGCGCCGCACCGAGGAATTCCGGAGCCGCAGCCAGTTGTTCATCGACGCGCTCGACATCGATGACGTGATCGCCCATCTCTTGGTCACCGAGGGTTTCGGCTCGCTCGAGGAAGTCGCTTTCGTCCCGGTCGAAGATCTGGCCGAGATCGAGGGCTTCGATGTCGATGTCGCCGGCGAGCTTCAGGAACGCGCGCGCAGTGCGCTGGAGCGCCGCGACCGCGAGTACGAGAGCCGCTTCCGCGAGCTGGGCGTTGCCGACGACCTGGCGGCGGTCGACGGCTTGACCCCGGGCATGCTGGTCACGCTTGGCGAGAACGGCATCAAGACCCTCGATGATTTCGCCGGGCTTGCCGGCGACGAACTGGTCGAGATGCTTGCCGCCTCCGACAAGGGCGGCGTGACGCTCGAGCTCGACGATGCGAATGCGCTGATCATGGCGGCCCGCGCCCATTGGTACAAGCCCGCCGACACCGGCGCGGCCGAGACGGAGTAACCCCAACGGCTGCCGCCGAGCGCCCCGCGCCAGCGGCGGGCGCGGTGCCGACAAACGCAGCGCCGCCGCAGCGCCCCCAGCGCCGGTGCATCGTCACCGGCGAAGTCCGCGACCGCAGCACGTTGTTGCGTCTTGTCGTCGGTCCCGACGGCGCGATCGTGCCCGATATCGCGGCGCGGCTTCCCGGACGGGGTTTGTGGTTGACGCCGCGCCGCGATATAGTGGAGCAGGCGGTGGCACGACGAATTTTCGCGCGGGCGGCGCGACGGCCGGTTTCGGCGCCGCCCGAGCTTGCCGACCGCATCGAGAGCCTCTTGGCGCGACGGTGCGTTGACGCTCTCGGTCTCGCCCGCCGCGCCGGTCTGGCCGTGGCCGGGTTTGAACGGGTGAGCGAGGCGGCACATCGGGGCCGGGCCGCGCTGTTGCTGTTCGCGCTCGACGGCGCGGAGGGCGGGCGCCGCAAGCTCACCCCGCCCGGGCGCGACCTGCCGTCGGCCCGTGTGCTGACGGCGGCCGAGCTCGGCGGCGCGTTTGGCCGCGAGCGGATCGTGCACGCGGCGGTCGCCGGCGGTCCGCTGTGCCGGTGGTTGCTGGTCGATCTTCTGCGGCTCGCCGGTCTGCGCGCCGCGGCGGCGGTAGATCGCGGGATGGATTCTGCGCCGGCCAGGCCGGCGCCGCAGGATGGTGGTACCGAAGCCTATGACTGAAGCCAACGAGCAAGAAGCCAACGAACAAGAGCAGAAGCGGCCGTTGACCCTGGGCCGCAGCGGCACCAGGCTCGAGCTGCGCCGACCTGTCGAGACCGGGCAGGTCCGCCAGAGCTTCTCGCATGGGCGCTCGAAGACCGTCACCGTCGAGGTGCGCAAGAAGCGCACCCTGGCGGCGGGCGGCGCACCGGAACCCGGCCGCGCCGAGCCGGCCGCGCCGGCCGGGGCGAGCGTCGTCGCGCGCGCCCAGCCGGCCGCGCCGGCGCCGGCGGCCGAGCCTATTCGCCGTCCGGTAACCGTGCCGCGCGCGCTCACCGCCGAGGAGCGCGCGGGCCGGGTGCGCGCCCTTCAGGGCGCCCGCAAGGCCGACCAGGACTCGCGCTCGCGCGCTGCCCTGGCCGAGGCCGACCGGCGCCGCGAGGAGGAGGAACGCGCCGAGCAAGACGCTCGCCAGCGCGTCGAGGAAGAGACCCGCCAGCGCGCCGAAGAGGAAGACGCGCGCAGACGCGTCGATGAGGAGGCGAAAAAGCGCTCCGAGGATGAGGAGACGCGCCGCCGCGAGGAAGAATCGCGCCGCGAGGTCGCCGAGCGCGCCGGCAAGGCGGCCGCGGCAAAGGTTGCCGCGCTCGCCGCCGCCGGCAAGATGGCGCTGCCGGCCGAAGAGGAGGAGGAGTCCGCCGGCGCGCTGCGCCCCGGCCGGCGCCCCGAGATCAAGCGCCCGGCCGCCCCGGCCCGCCGCGACGAGCACCGCCGCCGTACCGGCAAGCTGACGGTGACCCGCGCGCTCGACGACGATGCCGGCGAGCGGATGCGCAGCCTCGCCTCAGTCCGCCGCGCCCGCGAGCGCGAGCGCCAGCGTATGCTGCTCAAGGAACAGCCCAAGATCGTGCGCGAGGTCGTCGTTCCCGAGACGATCACGATCCAGGAGCTGGCAAACCGCATGGCCGAGCGTGCCGCCGATGTCATCAAGTCCTTAATGCGCATGGGCGTCATGGCGACGATCAACCAGGTCATCGATGCCGACACCGCCGAGCTCATCGTGACCGAGTTCGGTCACCGGCTGCGCCGGGTCGCCGAATCCGATGTCGAGATCGGGCTGCGCGGGGAAACCGACGATGCCGACAGGCTCGAGGCGCGCGCCCCGGTCGTCACCATCATGGGGCATGTCGACCACGGCAAGACTTCGCTCCTCGACGCGCTGCGCGAAACCGATGTCGCAGCCGGCGAGGCGGGCGGCATCACCCAGCATATCGGCGCCTACCGGGTCACCCTCAAAGGCGGCAAGCAGATCACCTTCATCGACACCCCGGGCCATCAGGCCTTTACCGCGATGCGCGCCCGCGGCGCCAACGTCACCGATATCGTCGTCTTGGTCGTCGCCGCCGATGACGGCATCATGGAGCAGACCATCGAGGCGATCCGGCATGCCCGGGCCGCCAACGTGCCGATCATCGTCGCCATCAACAAGATGGACCGACCCGACGCCAAACCGGACCGGGTGCGCCAGGAGCTGCTGCAGCATGAGATCGTCGTCGAAGAGCTCGGCGGCGAAGTGCTCGACGTCGAGGTGTCGGCCCTCAAAAAAACCAATCTCGACAAGCTCGAGGAAGCCATCCTCCTGCAGGCCGAACTCCTCGACCTGAGCGCCAATCCCAACCGCGCCGCCGAAGGGGTGGTGCTCGAAGCCAAGCTCGAGCGCGGCCGCGGCCCAGTCGCGACCGTGCTGGTGCAGCGCGGGACCCTGCGCGTCGGCGACGTCTTTGTCGCCGGCAGCGAATGGGGCCGGGTGCGCGCCCTCGTCGACGAGCGCGGGCAGGCCCTGCCCGAAGCGGGGCCCTCCACCCCGATCGAGGCGCTCGGTCTCAACGGCTTGCCGCTCGCCGGCGATGATTTCGTCGTCGTCGAGAACGACAGCCGGGCCCGCGAGGTCACCGATTTCCGTCAGCGCCGGCGCCGCGACGCCGCCGCCGCCGCGGGTGGCCGCGGAACCCTCGAGCAGATGTTCTCGAAGATCGCCTCGGGGGCCGCGAAAGAGTTGCCGGTCGTCGTCAAATCCGATGTCCAGGGTTCGCTCGAAGCGATCGTCGGCTCGCTCGAAAAGCTGTCGACCGACGAAGTGGCGGTGCGGGCCCTGCACTCCGCGGTCGGCGGGATCAACGAAAGCGACGTCATCCTCGCCAAGGCGACCGGCGCCCTCATCATCGGCTTCAATGTCCGGGCCAATCCGCAGGCACGCGATCTGGCGCAGCGCGATGGCGTCGAGATTCGCTATTACGGGATCATCTACGACCTGATCGACGACGTGCGAGCCGCGCTCTCCGGCATGCTGTCGCCGACCCTGCGCGAGCAGTTCCTCGGCAACGCGGCGATCCGCGAGGTCTTCAACATCACCCGGGTCGGCAAGGTGGCCGGCTGCATGGTCACCGAGGGCGTCGTGCGGCGCGGCGCCAAGGTGCGCCTGTTGCGCGACAACGTGGTGATCCATGAAGGCGCGTTGAAGACGCTGAAGCGCTTCAAGGACGAGGTCCGCGAGGTGCGCGAAGGCTATGAGTGCGGCATGGCCTTCGAGAATTACGAGAACATTCAGCAGGGCGACGTGATCGAGTGCTTCGAGGTGGAGGAAATCACCCGCACGTTGTAGCCCGCACTCGTCTCGCACCAAAGGCAGGTGCCGGCCCCTCACCCTCCCACGCTTCGCGCCGGTCCCTCCCTCTCCCCGTGGACACGGGGAGAGGGCTGGGGTGAGGGGCCGGCACCGGCGCGTCAACCCGCTCGAAATCCGTTATAGCTAATGCCCAGACGACGCGAGCACGATCACGCACCGGCGCATGCCGCCGGCCCGTCCGCGGCCACCCAGCGGCAATTGCGCGTCGGGGAAGAGCTGCGCCATGTGCTGGCCCAGCTGTTGCGGCCCGGCGAGTTGCGCGATCCCGCGTTGCGCGAGGCGAACATCACGGTGACCGAGGTACGGGTCAGCCCCGATCTGCGGATTGCCACCGCTTTCGTCATGCCGTTCGCCGGCGCCAACGCCGATCAGATCATGGCCGGGCTTAAGCGCAGCGCGATCTTTCTGAAAGGGCGGGTGGCCCGCAAGGTCGAGCTTCGTCAGGTTCCCAACATCGTTTTCGCCCTGGATGATGCCTTCGACAACGCCGTACGCATCGCTGCCCTCCTCGCCCGCCCCGAGGTCGAGCGCGATCTCCACGCGCCGCCCCCGGACAATGACGAGACCCGGTGACGCCACGCTCGATATCCCGGGCCACGGCGGGATGCATGGCTGGCTCGTCATCGACAAGCCCTATGGCATGAGTTCGGCGCGGGCGGTCGCGCTGGTGCGGCGCAGCAGCGGCGCCAAGACCGGGCATGCCGGCACCCTCGATCCGCTGGCAACCGGGGTCCTGCCGCTGGCCCTGGGCGAAGCGACCAAGACCGTCCAATTCGCCGCCGCCGGCAAGAAGCGCTACCGCTTTCGGATCCGCTGGGGCGAGGCGCGCGACACCGACGACCGCGAGGGCGCGGTCATTGCCGAAACTGCGGCGCGCCCTGACGCGGCGGCGATCGCGGCGGCGCTCTCCGGGTTCACCGGCACCATCCTGCAGCGGCCGCCCGCCTATTCGGCGCTCAAGATCGGCGGCCGGCGCGCCTATGCGCTGGCCCGCGCCGGCAGGCCGCCCGAGCTGGCCGTCCGCCCGGTCGAGATCGCCGAGCTGCGCCTCATTTGCGCGCCCGACCCGGATCACGCCGATTTCGCGGCGGTGGTCGGCGGGGGCACCTATATCCGCGCCCTCGCCCGCGATCTGGCAGAAGCGCTCGGAACCCTCGGCCACATCGCCGAACTGCGCCGGCTCGCTGTCGGCCGCTTTGCCGAAAACCAGGCGATTTCGCTGGATTGTGCCGTGGCCCTTGGGCATAGTCTGGCCGCTTCCGAGCACCTGTTGCCGATCGAGACGGCGCTGGACGACATCCCGGCGATCGCCTTGACGGCAGACGAGGCGGCTCGATTGCGTCACGGTCAACGGGTGACGCCGCACGATGCGCGCGAACGGGCGCGCCTCGATGACATCGCCGACGGCACGACAGTCGGCGCGCGGCTGGATCAGCTTGTTGTCGCCTTGGCGCGGATCGAGGATGGCGGTCTTCGGCCGGTGCGCATCATCAATCGCTGAAGGGACCAACCCGATGTCGATCACTGCCGAGCGCAAGCAGACGCTCATCGGCGAATATGCCGTCAAACCGGGCGATACCGGCTCGCCCGAGGTGCAGGTCGCGATCCTCTCGGAGCGCATTCGCAACCTGACCGACCACCTCGCCACCCATAAGAAGGACTTCCATTCCCGGCGCGGGCTCCTCGTCATGGTCGGACTTCGTCGCCGGCTCCTTGATTACCTCAAGCGGGCCGATGCCGCGCGGTACACGACCGTGATCGGCCGCCTCGGCCTGCGGCGTTGACGTCTCGTTGACGAGGCCGCGCTCCCGAAATCGCCAGCCGGATTGCGGCTGGCGCAAGAATTGCCATATGCGTGGGGACATGGCGGTTGACGCGAATTGTCAGGGCGCGGGTTCGTCGCGCCGACAGGCGCCGGAGGATGGCCTCCGGCGGCGCTGTCGTTTGTTTGGAAGGATGAAGACGGATGTTTCAGGTTCATCGTAAGGAGTTGATGTGGGGCGGACGCCGCCTGGTGCTGGAGACCGGCAAGATTGCCCGGCAGGCCGATGGCGCGGTGCTCGCCACCTATGGCCAGACGACGGTGTTGTGCACCGCGGTCGCATCGAAATCGGCGAGACCGGGGCAGGATTTCTTTCCGCTCACGGTCAATTATCAGGAAAAAACCTTTGCCGCCGGCAAGATCCCCGGCGGCTTTTTCAAGCGCGAGGGCCGGCCTTCGGAAAAAGAGACGCTGACCTCGCGGCTCATCGACCGGCCGATCCGGCCGCTGTTCGCCCCCGGGTTCCTCAACGAGACGCAGATCGTCTGCACGGTGTTGAGCCACGATCTGGAGAACGACCCGGATGTTGTCGCGCTGGTCGGCAGCTCGGCGGCGCTGACCTTGTCGGGGATCCCGTTTCTGGGGCCGATCGGCGGCTGCCGGGTCGGTTATATCGACGGGGAATATGTGCTGAACCCGACGATCGACCGGCTGCCGGGCTCGCAACTCGACCTCTTGGTCGCCGGCACCGGCGAAGGGGTGCTGATGGTCGAGTCGGAAGCCCATGAGCTGTCCGAAGAAATCATGCTCGGCGCGGTGACTTTCGGGCATAAGAGCTTCCAGCCGGTGATCCAGGCGATCATCGATCTGGCCGAGGCTTGCGCCAAGGAACCGTGGGTCGTCGCCGAGCCGCCGGCCAACCAGGCCGCGATCGAAGCCCGGCTGCGCGACGCTGTCGGCCCGCAGATCGACGACGCCTATCGCGAGAAGGGCAAGCAGGAGCGCAGCAACCGGCTCGATGCGGCCAGAGCGAGCGTCCCGAGCCTCTTCGAGAACGAGGACGAGCGGACCCTCGCCTTCAAGCTGTTCGAGGACGTCGAGAGAGAGATCGTGCGCGGCGCCATCCTGCGGGATGGTAAGCGGATCGACGGCCGCGACACCAAAACGGTGCGGCCGATCGAATGCCAGGTCGGGCTCCTGCCGCGGGCGCATGGCTCGGTCTTGTTCACGCGCGGCGAGACGCAGGCGATCGTCGTTGCGACCCTCGGCACCGGCCAGGATGAGCAGATCATCGACGCGCTCGCCGGCGAGTATCGCGAAAACTTCATGCTGCACTACAATTTCCCGCCCTATTCAACGGGCGAAGCCAAACGCATGGGGTCGCCCGGACGGCGCGAGATCGGTCATGGTAAGCTTGCCTGGCGCGCGGTGCGCCCGCTCTTGCCGTCCAAGGAAAGCTTCCCCTACACGATCCGCGTCGTCTCCGAGATCACCGAGTCGAACGGCTCCTCCTCGATGGCGTCGGTCTGCGGCGCCTCTCTCGCGCTGATGGATGCCGGGGTGCCGCTGGCCAGTCCGGTCGCCGGCATCGCCATGGGGCTGATCAAGGAGCCCGACGGCTTTGCCGTCTTATCGGACATTCTCGGGGATGAGGACCATCTCGGCGACATGGACTTCAAGGTGGCCGGTACCGAGCGGGGGATCACCGCGCTGCAAATGGACATCAAGATCACCTCGATCACCGAGGAGATCATGCGCGTCGCGCTGGCCCAGGCGAAGGACGGGCGCGCCCACATCCTCGGCGAGATGGCAAAGGCGCTGACCGGCGCGCGCGACGAAGTCAGCGAGAACGCCCCGCGGATCACCACGATCTCGATCCCCAAGGACAAGATCCGCGAAGTCATCGGTTCCGGCGGCAAGGTGATCCGCGAGATTACCGAGACGACCGGCGCCAAGATCGACATTGCCGATGACGGCACCATCAAGGTCGCCGCGGTCGACAGCAATGCGGCAAAGGCGGCAATCGACTGGATCCGCGGCATCGTCGCCGAGCCGGAACTGGGCGGCATCTACAATGGCAAGGTCGTCAAAGTCGTCGATTTCGGCGCCTTTGTGAATTTCCTCGGCGCGAAGGACGGCCTCGTTCATATCAGCGAATTGGCCCAGCAGCGCGTCGGCAAGGTGGCCGATGTGGTCAAAATGGGCGATCCGGTCAAGGTGAAAGTCCTCGGCTTCGACGACCGCGGCAAGGTCAAGCTCAGCATGCGCCAGGTCGACCAGCAGACCGGGGAAGATCTGGGCGCGGCCCGGCGGCAGCCGGAACCGGTGCAGGCCGCGGTCTGACGACCGGCATCGCGGCTTCGAACGGGCAGCACGGCTGCCCGCCGGTCGCCCCGGTTATCGGCCACCGGGGCGCGGCGGCGCGTGCTCCTGAAAATACGCTGGCCGGGCTGCGGCGCGCCAAGGCGCTCGGCTGTGCCTGGGTCGAATTCGACGTGCGGCTGACCGGTGACGGCGCCCTCGTGCTGTGTCACGATCCGCGGCTCGACCGCACGACCAACGGCAGCGGGTTGGTTTCGGTGAAATCGTTGGCGGCGATTCGGGAATGCGATGCCGGGAGCTGGTTTGATCCGAGCTTTGCCGGCGAGAGGGTGCCTACCTTGGATGAGGTGTTGTTGCTCGCGGCCGAGCTCGACCTCGGCGCCAATATCGAGATCAAGTCCGATCGGGGCCGCGAATACGCGACCGCCGCTGCAGTCGCGGCCTGCGTCCAGCGGCCGCGCGGCCGCCCCCCGGCGGTGCTGGTGTCGAGCTTTCTGCCGCCCGCGCTGGCCGCGCTGCGCGAGCTTGCGCCGGAGATCCCGCGTGGCGTGCTGTTTTGTTTCATCCCGCGCGGCTGGGCGCAGACGGCGCTCCGGCTGGGCTGCGCGATGATTGGCGCCGACCATCGCCACCTGCGGCCACCCCGCGTCGCCCTGATCCGGGCCGCCGGCTACAAGCTGGCCGCCTACACCGTCAACGACCCGGCGCGCGCGCGTCTGTTGTTCGATTGGGGGGTGACTTCCGTTTTTTCCGACGCTCCCGATATAATCCGCCCCGGTATAATCCGCCATGTGAGCGCGGGTCGCAGCCCGGCCCTGGCGCGGCAAGGAGCGATGCGGTGAAGCCGCTCAATCCAATCGTGATTTCCGGCCTTGAGGTGCTGCCGCTCGTCGAGGGCGGTAAGGGCATTTCAATTTCGAACGGCGAGAGTTCGGGCGCCTGGGCCGCCTCGGGCGGGATCGGCACCTTCTCCGGCGTCAACGCCGACAGCTACAACGAGGCGGGTGAGCCGATCCCGCAGCTCTATTTCGGCCGAACCCGGCGCGAGCGGCACGAGGAGCTGATCGCCTACGCCATCGCCGGCGGCATTCAGCAGGCCCGCGTCGCCCATGAGCGGTCGAACGGCGAAGGCCGCATTCATATGAATGTGCTGTGGGAGATGGCGGCGGCCGAGCGGGTGCTGCATGGCGTGCTCGAGGGGGCGCGCGGGCTCATTCATGGCGTCACCTGCGGTGCCGGCATGCCGTACCGGATCGCCGAAATTTCCGCCCGCTACGGGGTCTATTACTACCCGATCGTATCCTCCGGCCGCGCCTTCCGCGCCTTGTGGAAGCGGGCCTACCACAAATTCTGCGACTGGATGGGCGGCGTCGTCTACGAGGATCCGTGGGTCGCCGGCGGCCATAACGGCATCACCAACAGCGAGGACCCCGAACGGCCGGAGCCGGCCTTTCCGCGGGTCCGCGAGCTGCGCAACCTGATGACCGAATTCGGCCTGGCAAAGACGCCGATCTTCATGGCCGGCGGGGTGTGGTACCTGCGCGAATGGGCCGACTGGATTGGCAACCCCGAGATCGGTCCGGTCGCCTTTCAGTTCGGGACGCGGCCACTGTTGACCCGCGAAAGCCCGATCTCGGACGCGTGGAAACGCCGGCTCCTGACCCTGCGCGACGGTGACGTGCTGCTCAACCGGTTCAGCCCGACCGGGTTCTATTCCTCCGCAGTGCGCAACGATTTTCTCAAAGAACTGGAGGAGCGCTCCGAGCGCCAGGTCGCCTTTACCGTCGAGCCGGTCGGCGAGCATGTCGCGCCCTTTGGCGTCGGCGCGCGTAGCCGCATCGTCTATCTGACGGCGCATGATCGCCAATCGGCGCAGCGCTGGGTCGCCGAGGGGTTCACCGAGGCATTGCGCACGCCGGATTCGACCTTGATCTTCGTCACCCCGGCCCGGGCGCTCGATATCCGCACCGACCAGATCAACTGCATGGGGTGCCTCAGCGCCTGCCAGTTCTCCAACTGGGCGGAAAACGAAAACGCCACGACGGGCAAACGGGTGGATCCGCGCAGCTTTTGCATTCAAAAGACCTTGCAGGCGATCCGCCACTCCGACGATGTCGAATTCCAGCTGATGTTCGCCGGCAGCAACGCCTATCGCTTTGCCTCGGACCCGTTTTACGCGAAGGGCCACGTGCCGAGCGTCAAACAGCTAGTGGAACGCCTGCAAACCGGCGATTGAGCGGCCCCCCGCTCAGTGCGCTTTATTTTTGCGCCGCCGCCGCCTATCATCGCGTCATGGAACTGTCACAGCCGACCTCAGCGGTGATCGAGCGGTTGCGTGCCGTGGGGCTGAGGCCGACGCGCCAGCGCGTGGCCCTGACGCGGCTCTTGTTCGCCAAGGGCGATCGGCACGTTACCGCCGAGCAACTGCACGGCGAAGTTCTCGCCGCGGCAATCCCGGTTTCGCTCGCCACGGTCTACAACACGCTGCACCAATTTACCGCGGCCGGGCTGTTGCGCGAGGTCGTGGTCGAGCCGGGGCGCTCATATTTCGACACCAACATCGCCGATCATCATCATTTCTTCTGCGAGGCGATCGCGCTGTTGCAGGACATCCCGGCCGAGGATCTGACGGTCATCGGGCTTCCCCTGCCTCCGTTGGGGACCGAGATCGGGCGGGTCGAGGTCATCGTGCGCGTGCATCCGGGCAACCGCTGATCGCAGCGCGCAACCAGTTTTCCAGTTTGGAATTTTTCTGATCTGTTGACTCAATGCGTGCCTCAATCTATACCAGGGCATCGCATCGGTTCGGCCGCAGTCTCGCGACCGCCCGTTCCAAAACATCGAGGGACGGATGCCGCTTCCTCGCAATCTCAAGACCGAAACCGTGATCGCGGAGGCTGCCGGCGAGATCGCAGGATGTCGCCTGCCGCGACCGCTCGCACCTGCCGCGCTCCGCGACTGGTGATCCAACATCAACTGTTCACTTAGGGAAGAAGGAGACCCCCGGATGGCACACCAAGAAGACATCGCTCTGATGGCGCATCTGATGCGGCGGGCGGGTTTTGGCGCGGGCCGCGATGAAATCGAGGCGCGCGCCGCCAAGGGCTACGAGGCTACGGTCGAAGAGCTGCTGCATCCCGAGACGCAGCCTCCGGTCGACGCGTATACGCTCTTGCGCTATCAGCCTGCGTCGTTGCTGCCCGGCGGGCAGCCGCCGATGGGCAACCTCAACTGGATGTTCTACCTGGTCAACACCAAGCGGCCGCTCGAAGAGAAGGTGGCGCTGTTCTGGCACCACGTGTTCGCGACCGGCAATTCCAAGGTCGACAATTACGACCAGCTCTTGGAGCAGATCGATATCTTCCGCAAGCGCGGCCTCGGCAGTTACCGGGACCTGCTGCTCGAGATGGCGAAAAACCCGACGATGATCTTCTGGCTGGACAACCAGCAGAACCACGGGACGGCGGTCAACGAGAACTGGGGTCGCGAACTCCTCGAGCTGTTCAGCCTGGGCGCCGGCAACTACACCGAGACCGACGTTCGCGAATCGTCCCGCGCCTTCACCGGCTGGACCTTCGAGACCAAGATCCCGCGGGCGCCCTATGGCCGGTTCCCCTGGAAGTTCGAGTACCGCCCGGAAGATCACGATGACGGCGAGAAGACCTTTCTCGGCCATAAGGGCAAGCTCAACGGCGAAGACATCATCAACATCATCGTACAGCAGCCGGCCTGCGCCAAATTCATCTGCCGGCATCTGTACAATTTCTTCGTCGCCGATGAACCCCAGGTGCCGGCGTGGCCGATCGAGGCGCCGCGCGATCCCAAGGCGATCGACACCTTGGCGGGAGTCTTCAAGGATTCGAAATTCGACATGACCGCCACCTTGCGGGTGCTGTTCAACTCGGATTTCTTCAAGAACGCCCGCTTCCAGCATATGAAATCGCCCGCCGAAGTGGTGGTCAGCACACTCCGGCTGGTCGGTGGCCATGAGCTTCCGTTCCCCGGCTATGGCGAGCTGTCGATGAACACCGCCTACATGGGCCAGGATCTGCTCAACCCGCCATCGGTCGAAGGGTGGCACACCGGCAAGGAGTGGATCAACAGCGGCTCCCTGATGGCCCGCGTCAACTTCTGCGCCGAAAAAATCGGCAATCCGTCGCTGCCCGGGGTTCGCGCTATCATCAACCGGCTGAAAGCCAAGGGCAATCTGAGCCCGGACCAGCTGGTCGATGGGTGCCTCGACCTCTTGGGCCCGATGGTAATCCGCGACGACACCAAGCAGGAGCTGGCCGCGCAGGCCAAGGAGTGGGGCCAGATCAGCTGGGATAGCAAAGCCAACGCCGAGCTTGCCGACACGCGCGCCAGCCAGATGCTGCAACTGATTGTCGCGACGAGAGAATATCAATTCGCCTAACACCGAAACATATCAGACGAGGAGGAAAACGATGCCAGCAACTGCTAAAGACCCCGTCATCGTCGTACTGCAACTCACCGGCGGGAACGATTATCTGAACACGGTGATCCCCTACAACAATCCGATTTACCGCGATAACCGGAAAGCGGTGGGGATCCCCGACAACCAGATCATGCACCTCGACAAGGACTACGGGATCCCGCATTACATGGCGCCGCTGAAGCAGTTCTGGGATGACAAGAAGCTCGCCATCCTGCACGGCGTCGGCTTCAAGGACTCGCCGCGCTCGCACTTCCGCGCCATGGACATCTGGCACACCTGCGAGCCGATCAAGGTCGGCACCGAGGGGTGGCTCGGCCGTGTGGCGCGCGAATTCGACCCCAAGAAAGAGAACGTCGTCACCACCGTCAGCATGGGGCCAAGCCTGCCGCGCTCACTGGTGGTGCAGGGCGTTCCGGTGGCGTGCGTGGCCGGCCCCTTGGAACGGTACGGCTTCCTGCCGACCATTCAGGGCGAGCAGCGCAAGCAGGTGCTCAATCGCTTCGCGCACATGTACCAGCCGGCGGTCGGCAGCGGCCTCGTGATGGACTACATGAGCGAGACCGGGCTTGATTCGCTGAAGGGCGAGGACATCCTCAAGGTTGCGCCGCAAAAGTATTCCTCGACGGTGCAGTATCCCAACACCCCGATCGCACGGAAGCTCAAGGGCATCGCCCAGGTGCATTTCGCCGATCTGGGCACCCGGATCTTCTACTGCGACCACAGCACCTTTGACACGCATGCCGGGCAGAACCCCGGACACGGCAATCTGTGGACCGCGGTGACCGAGGGTATCGATGCCTTCATGAAGGACCTGCGCGAGCACAAGCACGCCGACAACGTCATCCTCTTGATGTTCTCGGAGTTCGGTCGCCGCGTCCGCGACAATGGCTCGGGAACCGATCACGGCGCCGGCGGCGTCGCCTTCGTGCTCGGCGAGAAGGTCAAAGGCGGCCATTACGGCGAGATGCCGTCAATGAAGCCAGAGCACCTGGTTCAGGGCGACCTCGACCCGAATATGGACTTCCGCAGCGTCTACTCGACGATCCTCGACAAATGGCTGAAGTTGAACCCGGCCCCGATCGTCAACGGCACGTTCGAGCAGCCGGCCTTCCTTAATTAGCCGGAAGGTCGCCCGCTACCGCCCTCCTTCCCGTGGCACCAGCCGCGGGCAAGGAGGGCTGCGATGAGAGCGTAGGCGAGCGCCTCCGGTTTCCGGAGCGCTGACAGTGATTTGAATGGAGGCAACTATGCCGCTGACAACGGTCGCGAGTGGACGAGTCTATGATTGGAGCCATGCCGTTGGGCGCGGCGCGGCGCGGGGCACCGGCTTCAATTACATACAAACGATGTGCCTCGGCAAAGGCGGCGTCATCTATACCGCCAACCGGGGCAACGAAAACAACTTCGGCATGCACGTCAACAAGGTGCAACTCGGCGGTCCCGGCGAAGAGGAATTGCTCGCCGACTTTTTCGAATACGGCGAAGGCGACGGCCATTGCACGTGGCCGTTTGGCGTCGCGGTCGACAACAACGACCATGTCTACGTCTCCGATGAGTGGGAGAACTCGATCTCGGTGTTCGACAGCAGCGGCAAGTTCCTGCGCAAATGGGGAAAACCCGGCAGCGGGGATGGCGAGCTGTCGCGGCCTGCCGGTCTGGCGGTCGAGGCGAACGGCAACATCATCGTCGTCGATAGCGGCAACAATCGGCTGCAGGTCTTCAGCCCCGATGGCAAGTTCGTCGGCAAATGCGGCAAGGCCGGCAGCGGCCCCGGGGAGTTCAACCAGCCGTGGGGGATCACCCTCGACAAGGACGGCAACATCTTTGTCGCCGACTGGAAGAACCACCGCGTGCAAAAGCTCACCGGCCAGGGTAAGCCCCTGATGAGCATCGGGGAATATGGTGCAATCGAGGTCCCCGAGGATTCCTTCGCGGTGACCTATCTGGGTCCCTATATCGCCGCCGCGTCGGAGAAGGCAGGTAATCCGAGCCCCAACAAGCTCAACCATCCGACCGATGTCGCGGTGGACAGCGACGGCGACATCTATGTCACCGATTGGGGCAATCATCGGGTTTGCGTCTTCGATGCCGAAGGAAACCCGATCACCAGCCTGATCGGCGACGCCCAAACCTTGTCCAAATGGGGCCAGCAGAGCATCGACGCCAACCCCGACATGATGAAGGCGCGGCGCCGGGTGAAGAGCCTGGAGCCGCAATGGCGCTTCTGCTTCCCCACCGCGGTCGTCTTCGATCCAGAAAGCGATTCGGTTATCGTCGCCGACAGCCAGCGCAACCGCCTGCAGATCTATAAGAAGGTTCGCAATTACACCGATTTCCAGGCGAACCTGTAAGGATCTGCGGATCTGAGGAATTGGCGGGCGCGTCAGCCGGACGCGCCCGCCATAACTACCGATCTCCCGTGCGTTCCTGTCCCTCTCGGGGGACAGGAACCCGGTCTCGGCCGGGCGGCGGCGCCCACCAAACCACCGCCCCGTTGTGTTTGGCTGCGACTCTCCCTATATCGTTGGCATGAAAAGAATGTTGCCACAAGCAATCGTGTTGGGGCGTCTACGCGCGGCGGGGCTGCGGCCGACGCGCCAGCGCCTCGCCTTGGCCCGGCTGCTCCTTGAAAACGGTAACCGCCACGTAACCGCCGAGCAGCTGCATACGGAGGCGGTGGCGGCGGCAATCCCGGTATCGCTCGCGACCGTCTACAACACGCTGCACCAGTTCATCCATTGCGGGATCCTGCGCGAGGTCGTGGTCGAGCCGGGGCGCTCCTATTTCGACACCAACATCGACGACCATCATCATTTCTTCTGCGAGTCGAGCGGCAGGCTGCAGGACATCCCGAGCGAATTGGTCTTGGTCAGCAATCTGCCGCCGCCGCCCGCCGGCGCCGAGATCCGCCGGGTCGATGTGATCATCCGCATCCGCCAGGAAGCGCGACCGACCGCCGCAGCAGATTAGAATTACCCGAACTTAGATCACCCCGCCTCGCCCTCCATATGAAGGGGCGATGACGGGGATCTGTGATTCCGAGTCGAAGCGAAGCAATTTCGGGCAGCGCTGCGGTGGGAGGGGCCGATGAGATCGAAGGAGTCCGGCTGGCCGGCGCTCGATTACGCTTCCTGGCAGGACAGCTGCGCCACGCTCCACCTGTGGACCCAGATCATCGGCAAGATCCGCCTGGCGCATGCGCCGCTGGTGAACCATTGGTGGCAGGTGCCGCTTTACGTGACGGCGCGGGGGCTTACGACCTCCGCGATGCCGCGCGATGGCCGGACATTTCAGATCGATTTCGACTTCATCGATCATCGCCTGCGCATCGTTGTCAGCGACGGGCGGCGCGCCAGCCTCCCGCTCGTCCCGTGCTCGGTCGCCGATTTCTACGGCGAGGTCATGGGCCGGCTGCGCACGCTCGATCTGGAGACGCGCCTCTGGACGATGCCGGCCGAGATCGCCAACCCGATCCCGTTCGAGGAGGACCGCATTCATGCGGCCTACGATCCCCTGATGGTCACCCGGTTCTGGCGCGCGCTGGCGCAGATCGACCAGGTGTTCGCGGTGTTCCGCTCGCGCTTTCTCGGCAAGGCAAGCCCGGTGCATTTCTTTTGGGGCAGCTTCGATCTCGCTGTCACCCGCTTTTCCGGACGGCGCGCCCCGCCGCCGCCGAAGAACCCGAACATTCCGGATTTCATCAATCGCGAAGCCTATTCGCACGAGGTCAGCAGTTGCGGGTTCTGGCCCGGCAATGGCGGCTTCGGCCGTCCGGCGTTCTACTCCTACGCCTACCCGCCCCCAGCCGGCTTCGCCGAGGCGCCGATCAACCCGCCGGCCGCGTTTTATGCCAAGGATCTCGGCGAGTTCATCCTGCCCTATGACGCGGTGCGTGAGGCCCCGCGCCCGCGCGAACTCCTGCTCGAATTCCTGGAAAGCACCTATGCCGCGGCGGCCGACCTCGCCAAATGGGACCGCGCCCTCCTGGAGCGGGCGCCGGCATAGCCGGCATCGGAGATAAGCCCCGAGGCTTATTCACGTCGCTCGCACAGGTGACGATAGGGTATATCCAGAAGCCAGCCACTTTTCCAAAACGTACATCCGGTAGTTCTCAGACGGATGTGAGCCACAAATGGGTGCCAACTGATGTCCCATTTGCGTCAGCATTACGTGACCAGTACGTAGCATGTTTTCATCGCCATCAAATTCAATGAGAAGGGGTTTTCCGTAATACGCAACTGTGAGCGATTTAGGGAGATGCTGACGTGCCAGGTGAGCGATGCCATCAAAAGTTATCAATCCAATGTCGTCCAAATGCGTCAAGGTACTAAAATTTATGCCGACATCAGTAAATAGTTTGTTTTGTGAATCGTCAATAATTGGGCAAATATCACCAATTTGCCACACAAACGTACAGAATATCGTAAACAATTCCGCATCAGATTTGTCAAACGCTGCTACCAGATTGACCGTCTTCTTTGAGAAGGCCCCTTGCTTATTTGCTTCTCCAGCCAACATTTTGGCCCAAAGCGATTGCATTTCGACATCGGAGATTAGCCGACAGCGCTCAAAAAAGTGCGTAATCCAATCGTCGTCGACTTCCTCTGGTTTAGAATCAGGAGCGAGGTGCGGAATAGCCTTTGCCGTGATATTCTCAATGTTTTCTTGCCTCTTGCCTTCTTCTCGAACCATTCGCAGCAGGGCTCGCTGCTCGATCTCCGAGATTTCCATTTTGGTTTGAACACGTATTAAATCGGCTCTTGCTTCTGCCTTCGCAACACGGACCGTCTGCCACGGTTTGGCTATGCCTCCGACCGCGTCTGAGATTTTTTCTATAAGAACGGTGGCGGGCTTTGAGAGCTCTCCCAGATTTATTAGCCCTCCACCGCCTGGGTTGTCGGACATGAACTGCACTCCCGTCAGCCATACTCAAAATCTAATTCAATTCGCCAGTGTATTTATGTCCGCTCGTCGATAGAGGAAGCATCAACAGCGATGCGGTAGACGCACGAAAAGAAACCTGCGAGGTTTCCTTTTAGCACAGCGTTACCTCGTTTGGGAGGAACAAAACATGTCCATCCTGATCATCGGCGGCACCGGGTTCATCGGCCGCCGCCTCGTCCCGCTCCTCGCCAAGCGCGGCGAGGAAATCGTCTGCATGGATATGAACCCGCAGACCGCGGATTACTCGGAATTCGGCAAGCAGGTGCGGGTGACCCGCGGCGATGTCAGCCAGTTCGACGACGTCATGTCGGCGATGGCGAGCGCGAAGCCGTCGCGGGTCATCAACCTTGCATATTTACTCGGCAGCGAGCACATGCCGCGAATCGCCTTCAAGCTCAATATCCTCGGCATGGACAATTGCTTCGAGGCGGCGCGCCTCGCCGGCGTCAACCGGGTCGCCTATGCCAGCTCGCTCGCGGTTTCGGGCGAACAGAAATTCTATGGCGACCGCCTGGTGACCGAAGACGATTTTCGCCACGGCCATGTGCAATACGCGATGCACAAGATCTTCAACGAATGGCAGGCCCAGGATTACCGCGAGAAGCACGGCATGGAGATCACCGCGATCCGCCCAGCCAACGTCACCGGCCCGGACAAGATCGTCGGCTCGGTCGACCACGTCTATTGCATCACCACCCCGGCGCGCGGGAAGCCCGTGTCATTCCCCTACAAGGATGCGATGCGCTGCCCAGTGCATGTCGACGAGATCGCCGAGATCTTCGCGCGCGTCATCATGACCGACAAGCCGAAGCACATGGCCTACAACACCGGCGGCCAGGCGATCAGCATGGGCGAGCTCGCCGACATCGTCCGCGAATTCCTGCCCGCCGCGCAGATCACCTTCGACAAGGAAGTGGGCGGCAAGGAGCTGTCGGGCAATTACCTCATCGACAATACGCGGCTGGTGCAGGAATTCGGCGTGCAGTACCGGCCCTATCGCGAGCGCGTCCTGCAGATCATCAACGACATCCGCCGCGAGGAGGGCTTGCCGCTGGTCAGCGACCGCTGAGCGGATTTCGAACAGGCTGATCCGCCGGCGCCGGCCCCTCACCCCAACCCTCTCCCCGTACCCACGGGGAGAGGGAGGGACCCGCGCGAAGCGTGGGAGGGTGAGGGGCTGGGACGCGCTCGCAATCTCTCCTCACGCCGCCTGGGCCATCGGCAATATCGGGGCGTCGGCGTCGATGCGGCGGCCGGCGCGCAGGCAGAACAGCGGGCGCAGCATGCGCTCGGCCGTGGCCTCGGTCCCCTCGTTGTCGCGCAGCACCCAGCGCCCGCGCTCATCGGCCAGCACCGAAACATCGGCGATCGTGCCCGGGCGCAAGCTGCCGATTTCACCGTCGCGGCCGAGCATCTGCGCGGCATGGCTCGTCACCATCGGGACGATGTCTTCGAGCGCGACGCCGCAGGCCATGAGGCCTGTCATCGCCGAAATCAGGCTGAAATTGCGCGCGCCGGCGAACAGATGGCCCGCCGCGTCCTCGCCCTCCGACGAGAGGCGCGTATTGTAGCCGTGCATGTCGGCGCCGAGCGTGTGCGGCAGGATCCCGGCGTCGAGCACCTTCCTCGCCATGGCGAAGCTGAAATGCGAGCCGTGGCCGACATCGATCCGAAGCCCGCACGCCAGCGCCTCGCGCACGATCGGGTGGACCCGCCCGTCGCGCCCGACAAACCCGCCGGGGTGCCGGGTGAAGGGGTGGGCGAGGATGTCGCCCGGCTCCAGGAGGTCGAGGATGTCAGGGAGAATGCGGTCGGGATCGATCGCCTTGACGCCCTTGGCGTCGCCGCCCGAAGGCAACGGCCAGAGCTGGCCGAAATGGATGTAGAGCGGCAGCCGGGCCTGGCGCGAGATCTCCTTGGCGAGGCCGAACGCCGTGAGGCCCCAGCGCGCGAACCCGCCGATTTCGGCATGCGCCTTGATGCCCCGGACGAGGTCGGGATTAGCGAGCGCCGTCTTGACCGTGCCATCGACGTCGATGCCGTGCGGGCCGTACAGCTCCGGGTAGTAATGGCCTTCGAGCCCGCCGACCAGATAGGCCGACAGAAACGCATAGATCCGCGTCGCGGCCGGCTCGACCGCATAGGCGCGAAAGGCGCCGAGGGTCATCAGGCTCGGCCCGCCCTGATCAATGAGCGCAGTCACCCCGGAGCGCACCCCCACCATGTCCGCCTCGAGCCCGAACCGGCCGGTGACATGGCGGAACACATGGGCGTGCGTGTCGATCATGCCAGGGAGGACGAGCGCGCCCTGGACATCGATAGTCGTTCCCGAGGCCGGCAGACCGGGCTGGACCGCCGCGATCCTCCCATCCCTGACCGCGACATCCAAAACCGCGTCGATGCCCTGGGTCGGGTCGATCACCCGCCCGCCGCGCAGCACCAGATCGAAGCCTTGCGCCATCCCAAACTCCTTCCGGTCAGGGACCCCCATCATGATCCGATGCAATTCACTCGCCAAACGAGAAACGCCGCCCGCGAGGGGCGGCGTTAGCAAAAAATGTGCTAGTCAGCGGACCGGGATTGGTCGCGATCAGATTGTCACGGATACCGTTAAAATTCGGCTAACATATTCCACCAATTCTAGCGTTTGAACAGCGCTTCCGCGCCGCTGCGCTGCTTCTCCTTAACCCTGATTTCGGCCCGCGCCCGGGCGATCTCGCTGTCGAGCCCGGCGATGTAGTCCTCGAGCTCGGCGATGCCCATCAGGGTCAGATCCTTGAGTTTCGGCTTCTGCCGCTGCGGCGCCAGATCCTCCTCGTCCATGCCCGTCGCCTCCGTTCCTGTCTCTTGCCTTCCCTCGGCCGGCTCGGCTCATTATATCCTGAGCCAAAGCCGCATGTTAGCGCGGCTCAATCGGGAAACTTTGCCATGCTCGCTCCATTGATGCCGAAAGCGACCGCCGTATGGCTGGTCGAGAACACCTCGCTGACCTTCGAGCAGATCGCCGAGTTCTGCGGGCTGCACCCGCTCGAGGTCCAGGCGATCGCCGATGGCGAGGTCGCCATCCAGATGCAGGGGCTCGACCCCGTCGCCAACGGCCAGACCACCGCCGAGGAGCTCGAGCGCTGCCAGGCCGACCCCACCGCCCGGCTCAAGCTGTCGCCGCAGGCGATCCCGCAGCAATTCGTGCGCCACCGGGGCCCGCGCTACACCCCGATTTCCAAGCGCCAGGACAAGCCCGACGCGATCAACTATCTGGTGCGCAACCACCCGGAATTGTCCGACGCGCAGATCTCGAAACTGATCGGCACGACCAAGCCGACGATCGCGGCGGTGCGCGAGCGCACCCATTGGAACAGCACGAACATCAAGCCGCGCCACCCGGTGGGGCTTGGCCTGTGCACGATGGAGGAGCTCGATTCCGCGATCGCCCGCGCCTCGCGCGTCAAGGGCCGCCCGGCCGAGGCGGAGGCCGGCACCGAGGAGAGCGAGCCGGCTGAAACCTAGGCGCAAGTCCGATGAACCCCGTCATCGAAACCCTGCGCGAGGCCCGCGACGCTCTGGATGCGTTGCTCGCCAATCACGCCGCCGTCGACGCGATCGGCGAGGCCGGGCGGCTGATCGCCGCCGCCTTTACCCGGGGAGGTCGGGTGTTCAGCTTCGGAAATGGCGGCTCGATGTGCGATGCGATGCATTTCGCCGAGGAACTCTCCGGGCGCTATCGGCTCGACCGCAAGGCCCTGCCCGCGACGGCGATCAGCGATCCCGGCCATTTGAGCTGTGTCGCGAACGATTACGGCTATGAGCAGGTGTTCAGCCGCTACATCGAGGCGCATGGCCGTGCCGGCGATTGCCTGTTGGGGATCAGCACCAGCGGGACCAGCCGCAACGTCCTCCTGGCGGCCGAGAGCGCGAAAGCGCAGGGCGTAACGGTCATCGCGCTCACCGGACGGCCGGATTCCCGGTTGGGAGCTTTGGCCGATATCGACATATGCACACCGGCAGGCCGCTTTGCCGATCGGATCCAGGAATTGCACATAAAAATTGTGCATATCCTGATCGAGCTGGTGGAACGCGAGCTGTTTCCGGAAAACTATCGGGCGTGACCCGCTAGCGTGTGCCGCGCTGCGGATACCCCGCCCGCGCCAGCGCCTCGCCGATTTCGCCGAGGATCGCCGGATCGTCGATCGTCGCCGGCATGCGCCAGGCTTCGCCATCGGCGATATGGCGCATCGTGCCGCGCAGAATCTTGCCGGAGCGGGTCTTGGGCAGGCGCTCGACGACGAGCGCGATTCTGAAGCTGGCGACCGGCCCGATCCGCGTTCGCACCAGCGCCACCACCTCGGCCTCGATCGCGGCCGTCGGCCGCCCGACCCCGGCCTTGAGCACGACCAGCCCGAGCGGCACTTGGCCTTTCAGCGGATCGGCGACCCCCATCACCGCGCATTCGGCGACATCGGGATGCGCCGCCACGACCTCCTCGATCTCGCCGGTCGACAGCCGATGGGCGGCGACGTTGATGATGTCGTCGGTGCGGGTCATCACATGGATATAGCCATCGCGGTCGATAAAGCCGGCATCGGCCGTCTGGTAATAGCCGGGATAGGCGCTGAGATACGCTTGGACAAAGCGCTCGTCGGCCTGCCACAGGGTCGGCAGCGCCCCCGGTGGCAACGGCAGCTTGATTGCCAGCGCGCCGATCTCGCCCGGCTTCATCTCGCGGGCCTCGCCGACCGAATCGGCTTCCAGCACCCGCACATCCCAGCCCGGCGCGGCGCGCGCGCACGAGCCGTGCTTGACCGGCAGGTGCTCGATCCCGAGGCAATTGGCTCCGATCGGCCAGCCGGTCTCGGTCTGCCACCAATGGTCGATGACCGGAACCTTCAGCTGCTCCTCCGCCCACGCGACGGTCGGCGGGTCGGCCCGCTCGCCGGCAAGGAAAAGCGCGCGAAACCGGCTGAGATCATGGGCGCGGATGAGGACGCCGTCGGGGTCCTCGCGCTTGATCGCGCGGAACGCGGTCGGCGCGGTGAAAAAGACCCGCACATCGTGCTCGTCGATGACCCGCCAGAAGGCACCGGCATCGGGGGTACCGACCGGCTTCCCCTCATACATGACCGAGGTGCAGCCATAGATCAGAGGGCCGTAGACGATATAGGAATGGCCGACGACCCAGCCGACATCCGACGCGGTCCAGAACACCTCGTCGGGCTTCATCCCATAGATGTTGCGCATCGACCAGTGGAGCGCGACCGCATGCCCGCCATTGTCGCGCACCACCCCCTTGGGCACGCCGGTGGTGCCCGAGGTATAGAGGATGTAGAGCGGGTCGGTCGCCGCGACGGAAACGCAATCGGCCGGGCGCGCCGCCGCTTCGAGCTCCTCCCAATCATGGTCCTGCCCGCGTGTGAGCTCGGCCCGGCACATCGGCCGCTGCAGGATGACAGAAGCCTGCGGCTTCCAACGCGCCTCGGCGATCGCCGCGTCGATGAGCGGCTTATAGGGGATGACCCGGTTCGTCTCGATGCCGCAGGAGGCCGAGAGGATGACCCGGGGCCGAGCGTCGTCGATGCGGGTCGCCAGCTCGTGCGCCGCAAAGCCGCCGAACACAACCGAATGAATGGCGCCGATCCGCGCGCAGGCGAGCATGCCCACCGCCGCCTCCGGCACCATCGGCATGTAGATGAGGACCCGGTCGCCGGGCTTGACCCCGAGCCCCACCAGCATCCCGGCACAGCGCGCCACCCGGTCCAAGAGCTCGCGATAGGTGAAGCGCAGGAGCTGCCCGGTGACCGGGCTGTCCCAGATGAGCGCGGGGCGCTCGCCGCGCCCGGCGGCGACATGACGGTCGAGCGCATTCCAGCAAGTGTTGAGCCGAGCCCCCGAAAACCAGCGATAGAACGGCGGGCGGCTGTCGTCGAGCACCCGGTCCCAGCGCCGCTCCCAATCGATCGCCTCCGCCGCCTCGGCCCAGAACGCCTCGGGATCGGCCAGCGAGCGGCGACAGGTCTCGGCATAGCTCATGGTCATCGCCTCCTTGCGAACCAGAGGCATCGGTATGCCCTGTTTCCCGCGTCATACCGGCGAAGGCCGGGATCTATCTTTCGGTGCCCGAGTCCTCGGTCGTGTGGGTCCCGGCCTTCGCCGGGACGACAACTTTTTGGTGCTCCCCGGCGGCGGCTGGGATCGCAGCCAACCGGTAGCTCCGGTTCATTGCGCCTCGCCCGCCGCGAGCCGTAGGCCCGACAAGTAAAGCTCGCGGTACTCAGGATTGCGTAGGTTTGCCGCTTGATTGACAACAATCGGTGTGAGGGCGCGCAACTGCCTGACCACCTCGTGCGCTTCGTCGAGCCGGCCCATCTGCGCATAGCACGCCGCCAACCATCGAAACCCTGGGACCCAGCTGGGACTCTGTTCGTGCGCGGCACCAAGATTGGCTGCCGCCTCGTCGAACCGGAAGGCCAGAAAATGAGAGGCACCGATCACTCCCCGAGAATGTACCGCAAGGGGATCGCGAGGGCTGAGGCGAATACAGTTATTGGCATGTTCGATCGCGACTTCGAGTTGCCCGGCCCAGAGCCTTAGGTTGGAGCTGAAATACCAACCAAGAGCAAAGCTCGGATTGAGGATTAACGCGCGGCCAACCAGTTCTATAGCGGCATCGATATTTTCTCCGAAATGACCCAGCACGTATGCTGCATGGCCGAGAACCGTCGCGTCGTCAGCGGTGAGCCGAAGGGCCTGTCGCGCCAAAACGAGCGCCGTGCGTTGCTCATACGCCGGATCGTCGGCCCAGCCGCTGAGGTGCCGCCGGAGGTGGTAAGAAGCAGCCAATGCGAAAGCAGAGCCATAACTGGGATCACGTTCGATCGCTTTATCGAGCAGGCTGATCGCTTCAGTGACGCGGTTCTTCTCGTAGGACTGATGGTATCCGAACGCGCGTAGATAGAGATCGTAGGCGGTAAGGTCGCTGGTCGGTCGATTGGCCGAACGGGCGCTTTCGGCGGCTTGCAACGCCGGTTCAATAACCCCCGCGACGCTGATCGCTACCTTGTCCTGAAGGTCGAACACGTCTTCGAGCAAGCCGTCGAAGCGGTCGGCCCACAGATGCGCCCCCGTTTCGACCTCGATCAACTGCGCGGTGATGCGTACCCGGTTGGCGGCCTTGCGCACGCTGCCCTCGAGCGCATAGCGCACACCCAGCTCGCGCCCGACCTGCTTCACATCGATCGCCTGGCCCTTGTAGGTGAAGCTCGAATTGCGCGCGATGACGAAGAGCCAGCGGATGCGGGAGAGGGCGGTGATGATCTCCTCGACCATGCCGTCGGCGAAATATTCCTGCTCGGGGGCGCCGCTCATGTTCTGGAACGGCAAGACGGCGATCGACGGCTTGTCGGGGAGCGCGAGCGCCGGTGCCGGTGCCTCCACAGCCCCCACCCTTCCCTCCCCCGCAAGCGGGGGAGGGTAATTCGGGGCGCCCGCGCGCGGAGCTCCCTCCCCTCCCCGGGCTTGACCCGGGGATTGCGGGGGAGGGTTGGGGAGGGGGCTTCTCGGTCCAACGCGATAGACCCGCACCGGGCGGGCGATGTTCTTGAGGCTCCGCTCGCCCTGATCCTCGAAGGCGCAATCGAGCCGCCCCTCGACCTGGCTCTGGACGATCGCCGTGACGCAGATCATGCCCGGCTCGGCGAGCGCCTCCAGCCGCGCGGCGATGTTGACGCCGTCGCCGTGGATGTCGCCGTCCTCGACGATGACGTCGCCCAAATTGATGCCGATGCGGAATTCGATGCACTGGTCTTGCGCGGTCCCGGCGTTGCGCACGGCCATGCCCTGCTGCACGGCGAGCGCGCAGGCGACCGCCTCGACGACGCTCGGGAACTCAGCGAGGATGCCGTCGCCGGTGGTCTTGACGATGCGGCCCTTATGCTCGGCGACCCGCGGGTCAATGAGGTCGCGGCGCAGCGCGTTGAGGCGCGCCAGGGTCCCGGCCTCGTCCAGCCCCATCAGCCGGCTGTATCCCGCGACATCGGCCGCCAGGATCGCCGCGAGCCGGCGCTCGACCCGCTCTGTGTTCAAAATGCCCTCCCTGACGGCGCCGGTAGTCTTACTCTGCGCCTACGATGGAGAGCGATCAACGACCCAAGCGGCTCGACACCCCCGGCATCGCGGAGGAAGATGCCGGCGCAGCAAGGCCGAGGTTTAGGGAGGAGCTGATGGAACGTACGGCGCAATGCCATTGCGGCTCGCTTCGGGTGATCGCCTCGGGCGCGCCGGATCGCGTCTATGTCTGCCATTGCAAGGCGTGCCGGCGGCGGACCGGCGCCGTGGTGCATTCTGGAACCGCATGGTCGAAGACTCAGGTCCGCGTAGAGGGCGAGCACAAGATCTATGCCCGCATGGCCGATAGCGGGTTCGAGATTCGCTTTCACTTCTGCCCGAATTGCGGCAGCAATGTCTTCTGGGAAGGCGACAAAAACCCGGAGTTTTGCGGGATCACGGTTGGCTCGTTCGCCGATCCCAATTTTCCCCCGCCCACCTCGTCGATCTTCGAAGAAGATATGCACGCGTGGCTCGGCTTGCCGACGATGAGCGAGCATCATCCGCAGGGCCGCCCGCCGGTCACAAGCTGAGGCGCAGATCGCGATGAGCCAGGCATCCAATCCCTACGAGGCCGGGCTCGACAAAAACCCGGCCAATTTCATCGCCCTGTCGCCGATCGGGTTTCTGCTGCGCTCGGCGGCGATCTACCCCCAGCGCACCGCGGTCATTCATGGGACGCGCCGCTATACCTGGCGCCAAAGCCTCAAGCGCTGCCGCCGCCTTGCCTCGGCGCTGGCGGCGCGAGGTGTTCGGCGCGGCGACACGGTGGCGCTGATGGCGCCCAATGTGCCTGAAGCGTTCGAAGCGCATTTCGGGGTGCCGATGGCCGGCGCGGTGCTGAACGCGCTCAACTTCCGCCTCGACGCCGAGACCATCGCCTTCATCCTCAGGCACGGCGACGCGAAGGTCTTGATCACCGACACCGAATTTTCGTCCACGATCGGCCGCGCCCTCGCCCTCCTCGACAAGAAGCCTCTAATCATCGACATCGCCGACCCACAGGGACCCGGCGGCGAGCGCCTGGGCGAGGTCGACTACGAAGCGTTTCTGATGACCGGCGACCCCGCCTTTGCCGAATTGACCCCCGCGGACGAATGGGACGCGATTGCGCTCAACTACACCTCGGGCACCACCGGCAACCCGAAAGGCGTCGTCTACCACCATCGCGGCGCCTATCTGAACGCGCTCGGCAACATCCTCGTGTGGAGCATGCCAACGCACCCGGTCTATCTGTGGACGCTGCCGATGTTCCATTGCAACGGCTGGTGCTTTCCGTGGACGGTGACCGCGCTCGCCGGGACCCACGTCTGTCTGCGCCGGGTCGAGGCCGCGGCGATCTACCAGGCGATCGAGCAACTCGGCGTCACGCATCTGTGCGGCGCCCCGGTGGTCATGAACATGCTGCTCAACGCGCGCAACCGACCGCTGGAACACGAGGTCGCGATGATGACCGCGGGCGCCGCGCCGCCGGCGGCGGTGATCAGCGGCATGGAGGGGCTCGGCTTTCGCATCGCCCATGTCTACGGCCTCACAGAGGTCTATCGGCCGGCGGTGATCTGCGCCTGGCACGACGAATGGGATGCGCTCTCGCCCGAGGAGCGCGCCCGTCTCAAATCGCGCCAGGGCGTTCGTTATCCGGTGCTCGAGGGGCTGATGGTCGCCGACCCCGACAGTCTCGCTCCGGTACCCTCGGACGGCATGACGATGGGCGAAGTATTCCTGCGCGGCAACATCGTCATGAAAGGCTATCTGAAGAACCAAGCGGCGACTGGGGAAGCCTTCGCCGGCGGCTGGTTCCACACCGGCGATCTCGCCGTCGCCCATCCCAACGGCTATATCGAGATAAAGGACCGCTCGAAGGACATCATCATCTCGGGCGGCGAGAACATCTCGACGATCGAGGTCGAAGATGTGCTCTACCGCCACCCCGCTGTCATGGAAGCCGCGATCGTCGCGCGACCCGACCCGAATTGGGGCGAGACGCCCTGCGCCTTCGTCACCCTGAAGGACGGCGCCGCCGCCGAAGCCGCCGAGATCATCGCCTTCTGCCGCGAGCATCTCGCGCATTTCAAGGCGCCGCGCCACGTCATCTTCGGCCCGCTCCCCAAGACCTCAACCGGGAAAATCCAGAAATTCGTGCTGCGCGAACGCGCGAAGGAAGGGGCGTGAGCCCGGAGCTTCTGTAGGATGGGTTAAGCAACGCGAAACCCATCATCTGTTACTGGGACGCGATGGGTTTCGCGAGGCTCGACCCATCATACGATTTGCTGGAGGACCGTCATGAGCGACCCTGCCGAAGCACAGATCGTGCGCCACCAGAACCCGCTGATGCTCCCGCCGAGCACAAGCGTGATGCAGGCGGCGCAGCAGATGCACGCGCGCCATGTCCGCGCGGTTCTGGTGATCGAGGTAGACGCCAATCTGGTCGGTATCTTTACCGAGCGCGATGCCATCAGCCGCGTCCTCGCTGCCGGAAGGGATCCGGTTGCGACGATGCTCGCCGACGTCATGACCAACAATCCGGAGACGATCACCCCACAGCAAACCGCAGCCGAGGTGCTGCGCTTGATGAAGGAGTTGCGGGTTCGCCACCTGCCCGTTATCGATGACGGCAAGATCATCGGGATCGTCGTACGCAACGATTTCCCCGAACTCGCCTCTGGCGGCCCGCCCCGTTAAAAATGGCGCGCTGAGGAGGACGGAAGCGGCCGCCGACAAAAAAGCCGGGGAGGGGTTGCCTCGCCGGCTTTTTCAGGGCGCGGGGCGCAGTTCGGCGCGCTTAACTCTTCTCCAATTGAAAAATCTCATCCTTGATGCGGAGTTTTTGGCGTTTCAGATCGGTGATCGCGTCGTGGTTCGGAAGCGGGCGATGGACCTCCTCATCGATGGCGCGTTCGAGCGATGCGTGCTTCTCTCTGAGCGCCTCGATGCGATCTTGCACCGACATGCGTGTCCTCCTCGTAGACGATAACAGCAGCCGATGGTAACCCCGGAACGGCTCGCCGGCCAGGGTGCATCGCTCACATCGAGATGGGTTGCGCCATGCTGGTTTTGGAGGGGGAGAAGGCCGAGATGCGACACAAACCGGGGCGTCCGCGGCTCGTCATCGGCATCAGCGGGGCCTCGGGGGCGATCTATGGCGCGCGGCTCCTCGACCTCCTCCGGCCGCTGCCGGTCGAAACCCATCTGGTGATGAGCCGCTCGGCCGAGGTGACGCTTGCTCTCGAAATCGGTTTGAAGCCCGCCGATCTGCGCGCCCGCGCCGATGTCGTCCATGCCGTCGGCGATCTGGCGGCGCCGATCTCCTCGGGCTCGTTCCAGACAATCGGCATGATCATCGCGCCCTGCTCGGTGCGCAGCATGGCCGAGATCGCCACCGGGGCGACGACGACCTTGTTGACGCGCGCGGCCGATGTTGCCTTGAAGGAGCGCCGCCGCCTCGTCCTCCTGGTGCGGGAAACCCCGCTCCACACCGGCCATTTGCGGACGATGACGGCGCTCTCCGAAATGGGCGCGGTGATCGCCCCGCCGGTCCCGGCCTTCTATGCCAAGCCGCAGAGCCTCGACGAGATGATCGACCAAACCCTGGGGCGCATCCTCGATTTGTTCGGGCTCGATGCCGGAACGGTGCGGCGCTGGGGCGAGCCGGACGCTTCCGGCGCAGCGAATCTGCGCGTCAAACCGCGCCGGGGTTAGCGCTCAATTCCCGCAGCGACGGCAACTGTCGAGCCGAAGAAGAAACCCGTCAATGCTGGGAGCGCTCGGCGCGGCGGATCAGTGAGGCGAGGGCCCGGCGCAGCACGCCGGCTTCGGGCGAACCGGCCTCGTCGCCGAGATAGAGGGCGAGGTTGGCCTGCGCCGCGGCGAGCCCGTCCTCTTCGGGCGCCGCGCCGGAAATCCTCGACGCCTGTGCCGCCAGCCGGTACTGCACCCGCCGTTCGGCGGCTGTCTCCAGACCGGCGATGCGCCGGCGCAGCGCCTGGATATCGGGGTCGGGATCGGGGTCGGGGTTGACCGGGGCCTTGAGCTGCCGGCGCAGATGGCGCAGCGGGGCGACTGCCGAAGCTACGATCGGGGCGATCGCAGCCTCGGCATCGGCGAGGTCGCCGGCATCGAGAAGGCGACCCTGGCATGCCCCGAGCCAAAGGCCGAAGAGGATCACATTGACGTCGCGCGCCGCGCGGTCCTGGACCCTAATCAGCGCCTCGGCGATTCCGGGTCGGGAATAGAGCGCGAGCGAGAACCGCCAGAAGGCCTCGCCGTCCGAATCGTCTTGACCACCCGGATGCCGCATGATCGCCGCCCGATGAACCTCGCGCGATTTTGTGCTATAGGAAACCAACGGCGTTGCTGCTTGTGCCGCTGCCTTCATCATGCGCGAACCACGCGCCCTGGCGATGGATCTCGACGTCGAAGCCCTGAAGGCCAAGCTTGCGGCTCTGAAGATCGAGCACCGCGACCTCGACGACGTGATTGCGCGCATTGCCGAGCGCCGGCCGTTCGATCAGCTGCAACTCCAGCGGCTCAAAAAGCGCAAGCTGTTGCTCAAAGACCAGATCTCGAAAATCGAGAGCGAGCTGTTGCCCGACATCATCGCGTGATCCGCCGCGTTCGGCTCCAGGGGCGGCCATCCAGGGGCGGCTATTCAGGGTCCGCGTGCACGGCGGCGCGCTTTTGCCGATACATCGCGCGATCCGCGGCTTCGATCGCATGCTGGGGATCATCGCTCCCCGTAAACGCATGAACGCCGTAGGCGGTCGAGACGGTAATGATGAGATCCTCCCACCGCACTGGCGTTGCGGCGATTGCCGCGGCCAGCGCGGCGGCCTTGCCGTGAGCCTGCTCCTCGTCGGTCTGCGCGAGGATCACGCCGAATTCATCGCCGCCGAGGCGCCCGACGATGTCGCTCGACCGGATATTCTCGCGCAGCACGGTGGCAATGTGGCGCAGCGCCGCGTCGCCCGCCGGGTGGCCGTGTTCGTCGTTGATCTGCTTCATGTTGTTGATGTCGAAATAAACGACGCTCGCCGGCACGCCATAGCGGTGGGTGAAAGCGATCATGCGCGTCAGCTGGCGCACAAAAGCGCGCCGGTTGGCGACCGGGGTCAACGAATCTTCGTCGGCCAGGCGTTCGAGCGCGGCGATCCGCCCGCGCGCCTTGGCGAGTTCGTCGCGCAGACGGTTGCGCTCGGCCGCGAGCCGGGCCACCCCCGCGCGCAGTGCGGGGCTCAGCGCATCCTCGGAAAGGCCCGGTATGCCGAGCGCCGAGCCCGGTTCGCAGCCCCCGTATCTGCGCGCGCCGGGCGCCGTCGAGGCCGCTCGACGCTGGGGTCGCCCGGGTTTGAACCACGCCGTGGCATGCAATGCCCTTGCCTGGCCGCAGGATGGGCCTTCCCCGCTAGTCTATCACCGTCGGTCAATCTTTGTTTCACCGGTGCGGCAAAATGGAACATCTGGTATCACCCGCCAGGCGAGTGCGGCGCTCGCTTTGGGACCGGACGCCGCTCCTATAATCGGCCCCGCACGCGTACTCGAACCGGAAGGAACGACATGACCAAGGCGGCTTCGACAATCGGCATCATCATGGGCAGCCAATCCGATTGGGAGACAATGCAGCATGCCGCCCAGGCCCTCGACCGGCTCGGCATCGCCTATGAGACCCGCATCATCTCGGCCCACCGCACGCCCGAGCGGCTCATCGAGTATGCGCGCGGCGCGCAGGCGCGTGGCCTCAAGGCGATCATCGCCGGCGCCGGTGGCGCCGCCCATCTGCCGGGCGTGGCCGCGGCGCTGACCACGCTGCCGGTGCTGGGGGTGCCGATCGAGAGCCAGGCCTTGCGCGGGCTCGACAGCCTGTTGTCGATCGTTCAGATGCCGGCGGGCGTGCCGGTCGCCACCTTCGCGATCGGCCGAGCAGGCGCGGTCAACGCGGCGCTCTTCGCCGCGGCAATCCTCGGTCTGGCTGATCCCGCCGCCGCCGCCGCGGTCGACGAGTGGCGACGCACGCAGGCCGCCGCCATTCCCGACAGCCCACAGACGCAATGAGGCCGACAGCCGGCGCCAACCCAATCAGCGCGACGGGCGCAGCAGACGCAATGGGTTCGGCAGGCGTTCGGCCGCGCTCGCCAGGCGCTCGCGCAGCCCGGTCAGGCGGTGCAGGTCGGCGAGCCGGCGCTCGATAAAGGCCTCTGTATCGGCGGCATCGGGCGAGCGGTCGTCGAGCCAGAACAGCACCGCGCCGGCATGGATCCCGGCGAGGGTCGCGCGCTTGGTATAAAAGCTGAAATCGGTCGAATCGTCGCCGACCCCATGCCAGATCGCGTCGACCGTGTCGTAGAGGAGGCGCAGGCCCAAGGGGGCGTTCTGCGGCATCGCCAAGACCGAGAGGCCGCGGCGCACCGCTTCGCGCCATGGTGCCAGCACCGAAAAGCGCAGCCGCAGCGCCAGCGCGATCCGCTGCGACAGGCTCAGCTTCTCGGTCGAAACGGCGGCGAGCCGCTCGAGCATCTGGTGATCGGCCCACCGGCTGAATGCCGCGATCAAATCCGGCGCGCCGCGCGGAAACAGCGCCATCGCTTCGCCGGCCGGGATGTCGGCGCGCCGCGCGGCCGCGCGCACGGCATGCCGGGTCCAGCCGTCAAACGCGACATCGGGCAGCATCGCGGCGATCATCCGCTCGGTTTCGCGCTCGGCAAACGGACTCCTCATGGGCCTATCTACTCGGCAAGCAACGCCGCCAGGTCGATCGGATGGCGTTGCAGCTCCTCGACAAAGACGAGGAGGCGGTGGTCGGTCATGCGCTGCGGATAGAGAATGCCGTCGAGGTGGTCGCATTCATGCTGCACGACCCGGGCATGGAATCCCGCCGCCTCGCGCTCGAAGGGGGCGCCGTCGAGCCCCAGCCCGCGATAGCGGATGTAGAGATCCCGCGGGACGACGCCGCGCAGCCCGGGAACCGACAGGCAGCCTTCCCAGCCGAGCGAGCGCTCCGAGCCGACCGGCTCGATCACCGGGTTGATCAGCACCGTCAGATCCTGCTGGCTGTCGCCGGGTAACTCGGTCAGCCGCTCGCCGCCGACGCGGAACACGACGATGCGGTAGGGCATGTGGACCTGCGGCGCGGCGAGGCCGGTACCCCCGGCATCCTCCATCGTCTCGATCATGTCGCGGGCGAGCCGGCGCACCCACGGCGCGGTCGGATGTTCGACCGAAGCGGCGGGCGCGCGCAGTACCGGATGCCCCATGCGGGCGATCTTCAAGAGAGCCATGACGCCACTATGTGACGGCTCGGGGCTTTGGTAAAGCCACGCCCGCCTGCTTCACAGGCCCAACTGCTTCACAGGCCCAACTGCTTCACAGGCCCAGCTGCTTCACAGGCCCAGCTGCTTCACAGGCCCAGCTGCTTCACAGGCCCAGCTGCTTCACAGGCCCAGCTGCTTCACAGGCCCAGCTGCTTCACAGGCCCAGCTGCTTCACAGGATCGCCCGGGAGTGCTAAGTGTTGACGCGGAGAGAGGCCGCGCCCATGCGGCCCATATGAGGTTCAACCATCTGCGGAGGCGCAGCCGTGCAAGTCCTCGTTCGCGAAAACAATGTCGACCAGGCTCTCAGGGTCCTCAAAAAGAAAATGCAGCGCGAAGGGGTGTTCCGCGAGATGAAGCTGCGCCGCGCTTACGAAAAACCCTCCGAGCGGCGGGCCCGCGAGCAAGCCGAGGCGGTGCGCCGCTATCGCAAGCTCTTGCGCAAGCGCATGGAGCGCGAGGGGTATTAACCCGCTTGCAGATGCGCGAACTCCGACGTCATTTACCGGCATGCTGAATTCGCTCACCGTATCTGCGTACCTCCTCCCGCCTCCAACCGTTTTCCCCAGCGGGGTTCTCAGTGGTGAACGTCGCTCGCGGGGCGATCCGCTGGGCCGCCTTGCCGTGTTGGCTGCCTCGACCGCCAAGGATCGCGCCGCTCTCAAAAACCAAAGCGACCGATTTGAAGAACTCTATCGTGAAGCCGAACGAACCGAAGCGCTGCCTGAGGAATTGGAAGAAGCGGCGAAAATAATTCATGATAACGAACGCAAGATAGCCGCTGTTCTCGTCCCGCAGATCGAAAAACTTGAGAAAAACTTGGCGCGAAAGCATCCGCCAACGGATTTTGCTCGGTCCGTCCGACGATCGGCTGAGGAGGCGCTCGATATTGGGCAGACCTGGCTTGAGCTTTTTCAGAATCTCAGGATCCGCTTGCTGAAACTCGCGTCTGATCGCCGAGTCGCCGCCGGTGAGACAGGAAGCCCAGTCTTTTCCAGCGCCGACGAAATGGAACGCTATCTGCGCGGGATTGCCGAAGGATGAGGCCACGGCGCGTTACAACCGCGCCAGGATTCCACAAGGCATTGCGGGAGTTGCCCCCAAACCGGCGGGACGAGGTCATCGAGGCGGTGAAGCGCTTCATCGACCGCACCGCCGAGCGCTCTCTCCAACCAGAGCGTAAAAGCGGATTACTAGGAATCTGGGCATTTCGGGTCACGAGCGGAATCCGGGTGTTTTTATGTCCAGAAGAAAGATGACGCGGGCGCCTACAGCGAACTCTTTCACGTTGGTCCGCATGATGATTATCGAACCGTATCACGCAAAAGGCCCTGACGCAGGCCTCGCAACTATTCCAGCGCCTTGATGATCTCCTCGCACATCTTTTTCGCGTCGCCGAACAGCATCATCGTGTTGTCGCGGTAGAAGAGTTCGTTCTCGACGCCGGCATAGCCCGAGGCCATCGAGCGCTTGACGAAGAGGACGGTCTTGGCGCGCTCGACATCGAGGATCGGCATGCCGTAGATCGGCGATGAATGATCGGTCTTCGCCGCCGGGTTGGTGATGTCGTTGGCGCCGATCACGAAAGCGACATCGGTCGAGGCGAAATCGTGGTTGATCGCGTCGAGTTCGAAGACCTCGTCGTATGAGACGTTGGCCTCCGCCAACAAGACGTTCATGTGCCCGGGCATGCGTCCGGCGACCGGGTGGATCGCGTAGCGCACCTGCACCCCTTCCTTCTTCAGCATGTCGGCCATCTCGCGCAGCGCGTGCTGGGCCTGGGCCACCGCCATGCCGTAGCCCGGCACGATGATTACGGAGCCAGCGTTCTTGAGGATGAAGGCGGCATCTTCGGCGCTGCCAGATTTGACGAGACGGTCGCCGCCCCCCGGCCCGGCCGGCGCGGCGCCGCTCTCGGTGCCGAACCCGCCCAAAATCACGTTGATGATCGAGCGGTTCATCCCCTTGCACATGATGTAGCTGAGGATTGCGCCCGAGGAGCCGACGAGCGCGCCCGTAATGATGAGGAGGCTGTTGGACAGGGTGAAGCCGATGCCGCAGGCCGCCCACCCGGAATAGGAGTTCAGCATCGAGATGACGACCGGCATGTCCGCCCCGCCGATCGGCAGGATCAAGAGGAATCCGAAGGCGAGCGACACGAGGACCAAGAGCGCGAAGAGGCCGCTCGCCTCGGTCATCACGAACAGCACGATCAAGAGGATCAAGAGGATACCGAGGCCGGCATTCACCAGATGCTGGCCGGGAAAGACCAGCGGGCGGCCGGATACGAGGCCCTGCAATTTGGCAAAGGCGACGAGTGATCCGGTAAAGGTGATCGCGCCTATGGTGAGCCCGATCGCCATCTCGACGAGGCTACTGCCGTTGATCGCGCCGCGAATGCCGATGCCGTAATCCTCCGGCGCCGCGAAGGCCGCGCTGGCGACGCAGACCGCGGCGAGGCCGACCAGGCTGTGAAACGCGGCGACCAGCTGTGGCAGCGCCGTCATCTGGATCTCGCGGGCGATATAGCTGCCGATCGCGCCGCCGATCACGAGGCCGGTGAGAATCAGCCAGAAGCTGACGATTTGCGGGGTCACGAGCGTCGTCAGGATGGCGATCGCCATCCCGGCAATGCCGAAGATGTTGCCGCTCCGCGCCGTGTCCGGCGACGAGAGGCCGCGCAAGGCCATGATGAAACAGACCGAGGCGACCAGATAGAGGAGGGCCGAAAAATTGTCGCTCATAGGTTGACCCTGGCGCTCATGGGTTGACCCTGGCGCCCGCTACTTTTTGCGCTGGAACATTTGCAGCATCCGCTGCGTGACGATGAAGCCGCCGAAGATGTTGACTGCCGCCAGGGTCACCGCGACGAACCCCATGATCTTGGCAAAGCTCATGCTCATCGGCCCCGCGGCGATCAAGGCGCCGACGATGATCACGCTCGATACCGCGTTGGTCACGCTCATCAGCGGCGAATGCAACGCCGGCGTCACCCGCCAGACCACGTAGTAGCCGACAAACACGGCGAGCACGAATACCGTCAGCTCGAACACCAAAGGGGTGCCGGCGTGCGCGCCTTGCTGCGTCGCCAGGGTGAGCTGCTGCGACAGCTCGTCGAGCCTCTTGGCGAGCTCGCCGGCATCGCCGGCTAGCTCGCTGGCGCGTTGCGCGAGCGATGCGGGATCCGCCATTCCGTCTCCGTCAGCTAGGGGCGCCAGGGGTAGTGGCCACGACCGCCGGCTCCGGCGTGAGGGCCGGGTTGACGACCGCGCCGTCGAGGGTCAAGAGCGCGGCCTTGACGATTTCGTCCGAGGTGTCGATCCGCAACTTGCCCTCCTTATCGACGAGGAGAGCGAGAAAGGCCAGCAGGTTGCGGGCGTAGAGCTGGCTGGCGTCGGCGGCGATGCGCGAGGGTACGTTGCCGTGGCCGACGATCCTCACCCCGTTCGCCGTGGTCAGGGTCTCGCCGGGGCGGCTGCCCTCGACATTGCCGCCGGCCTCCACCGCGAGATCGACGATGACAGAGCCGGGCATCATGCCGGCGACCATCGCCTCGGTCAGCAGCACCGGCGCGCGCCGACCCGGCACCAGCGCGGTGCAGATGACGATGTCGGTCCGGCGCAGCGCCTCGGCGACTTTCTCGCGCTGCCGGCGCTGATAATCCTCGCCCATTTCGCGCGCATATCCGCCCGCCGTTTCGGCGGCGCGTGCGGCCTCTTCGTCGACGGTTATAAAGCTCGCGCCGAGGCTTTCGACCTGCTCCTTGGCGGCGGCGCGGACATCGGTGGCGCTGACGATCGCGCCGAGCCGGCGCGCGGTCGCGATCGCCTGCAAGCCGGCTACGCCCGCTCCCATCACCAAGACGCGCGCTGCCTTGATCGTGCCGGCCGCGGTCATCATCATCGGGAAGGCACGGCCGAATTCGCCGGCCGCGTCGAGCACCGCCTTGTAGCCGGCGAGGTTGGCCTGCGAGGACAGGACATCCATGGTCTGCGCCCGGGTGATGCGCGGGATCAGCTCCATCGCGAAAGCGGCAATCCCGGCCTCGGCGTAGGCCCGGATGTCGGCCGGGTTCTGCAACGGCGCCAAGAGGCCGATCAGCATCGCGCCGCGCCGCATCGGCTTGAGCTCATCAACTCCGTCGGCGCCCCCGATCAGCGGGCGCTGGACCTTGAGGACGATATCGGCTGCGGCGAGCGCCGCCGCCGCATCGCCGACGATCGTAGCTCCGACCGCTGTGTAAGCGGGATCGGAGAAAAAAGCCTCGCCCCCGGCGCCGCTTTCGACGACCGGCTCGAGGCTCATCGCGACCATCTGCTTGACGCTGTCGGGCGACGCTGCCACACGCCGCTCATCCTCGCGCCGTTCCTTGATGATGGCGACCTTCATCGCCGGACAATTCCTCGGTCTGCGGGGTCTCCGGGAAACCAGCGCATCAGCCCTGCCGTTCTCCAGTTGCGATGTCTGCGGCCCAGTTTGCTGCTGCGCACAATGCCGCGCGTCGGCGGCTTTGTGAAGGGCGACGCCGCGGCGCCCTCGGGAGTTGCCGCTTCGAGCGGTTTTGAATGGTTTATTTCGCGTGATAGGCTGCGGTGATGCGCCCGTACTCCGCTCGATGCCCGCTCTCCACCATCCATGGGTCAAGGCGGTGCTGGACAACCGATCCGAAGTCCGCCCGCCATCCCTGGCCGGCGGCAAGGGAATAATCGACAAGGAGGCGCGTTGTCGTTCCGTTGGAAACGTGAAGAAGCGCCGGCCGGCGCCGCCGAACGCGCAGATCCGGCGAGCGCAGGGTTCAGCGACCAGCTGATCGCGGTGTTGCCGCGGTTGCGTCGTTTCGCCCGCGGCCTCGCCGGAGCGCCTGCCGACGCCGACGATCTGGTTCAGGCCGCCTGCGAACGCGCGCTGGCGCGGGCGTATCAATTTGAGGAGGGCACCCGGTTCGACAGCTGGATGTTTCGCATCGTGCAGACGATCTGGATCGACCAGCTCCGCGCACGCGAGGTTCGCAAGGAGGATGGCGATGTCGCTGAAGAGCGGCTCGGATCGGATGCGGCGGTCCGCCGGATCGAAGCGCGGCTGGCCCTGGCCGAGGTTCGCCAGGCGGTCCAGCTGCTGCCCCCGGACCAGCGGACGGTGCTGATGCTCGTGACCGTGGAGGGCCTCAGCTACAAGGAGGCGGCGGTGGTGGCCGACGTGCCGGTGGGCACGATCATGAGCCGCCTCGCCCGTGCGCGGACAGCGTTGCAGCGTCACCTCGACGCCGGCGGCGGTATCCGCAGGAGTGGGAACAATGCAGCGGCACAGTGACGAGGCATTGGTTGCCTATCTCGACGGCGAGCTCGACGCCGACGAGCGGCGCCATGTCGAAGCCTGGCTCGAAGCCGATCCCGCGGTTCGCGATCGGCTGACGGCGCTTGCCCAATCGGGCGATCTGGTGCGCGGCGCCTATGCCGACATCGTCGCCGAGCCGGTTCCCGCCCGCCTGATCGCGGCGGCCCGCGGTGTGTCCGAAAGCGCACCGGGCGCACCGCAGGAAGCGGAGATCCTCGTCTTGAAGCGGCCGGGCTGGGCCGCGCTCCCGCTGCGGAACCGGCGCTGGCAGATTGGGCTTGCCGCCGCGGCCGGGCTGTTCGGTGTCATCTTCGGCGGCGCCGGCACCTATCTCGGCATGAGTATGCTCAACCCGGCGAACCCCGCCCTCGAGCACCGGTTGGCCGCGCTCGCCGCGAACAACACTTGGCTCGACAACGCCGCCGGCTATTACAAGCTGAGCGTCAGCGCCGGCGACACCATGCTGATCGACGTGCCGGCCAGCAACGATCCGCAAGAGGCTCTGCAGAAGATCAGCCAGAGCCTGCCCCAGCAGGTGCGGGTGCCCGATCTGAAGCCGTGGGGCCTCACCTTTCGCGGCGCGCGGCTGGTGGTCGTCGAGGGGCGCCCGGCCGCCGAACTCGTCTATGTCACCGACAACAAGGCGATCGGCCCCTTGACCCTCGTCATCGGCGCGTCGAAACAGCCCGATATCCCGCCGACCTTCGACCGCCGGCAGGATGTCAATCTGCTCTATTGGCGCCATCACGAGCGGGCCTACGCCCTCGTCGGCCAGACCGATATCGGCTATCTGTGGGGGATCGCCAACGACATCGCCTGGCAGCTCGACGCGATCTGACCGGCGTTCCCGACCTGCTTAAGTTAGACCGGCCCGCTTAAGTCAGATACGAGTGGATGATCTCGATCAGCTCCTCGGCGGCATCGGCCTGAACCGGCTCGGCGGCGCTATCAGCCGGAGCCATGCTCGGCTCATTCTGGAGCGGTTTGGCCGCTTCTGGGGGGCGTCCAGCGTGATCGACCTGTTCCTCTTGAACGCTCTGACGATTGTCACCGAGTTCATCGGCATCACCCTGGCGCTCGATTATCTGGGCCTGCCGCGGGAGCTGGGCGTCATGGCTGCCGCGGCGGTCATCAACTGGCGCCGGCCCATATGACGCCGCTCACCCGGATCTGGATGATCGTCCCGCGCGGCTATCTCATGCTGGCCGGCGGGCTCGTGCTCGTCCGCATCGTCGAGCTGGCGACTTCCAGCGGTTGAGTTCGGGCACCCATGCACCTTGTCCTCGCCGTCGTCCTGATGCTGATCGCCGCTCCGGTGAGCGCGCAAAAGGCGCCGCTTCCGTTTGCGGTGCCGGCCGTGATCGAGACTGCATCCGACGAAAGCGCGACGGCGCCGCCGAGCCCTGCCGGCGGCGAATCGCCCCAGGACCGCACGCCGAAGCCCGCCGATGATCCGTCACAAACGCAAACACCCTCGGCCGAATCGGTGCCGTCGCCGGATGATCCGCTGAGTTTCTTGTACCGACAGCGCAATCAACTGAAAGATCTCGGGATCACGTTCAAGCTGCACGAGGAGAGCGAGGTCTGGGGCAACCTGACGGGCGGCGGGCATCGGGCGACCAGCTACAACGGTCTGACCGACGCAAAGCTCGCTATCGATCTCGACAAGGCGGTCGGCTGGTCCGGCGCCGAGTTCCACGTCAACGCCTTCGATATCCATGGCCATGGCCCGACGCGCAGCCTCGTCGGCAACCAGCAGATCGTCAGCAACATCGAGGCGACGCCGAGCGACAAGCTCTACAATTTCTGGCTCGAACAGGGCCTTTTCGACAAGCGCCTGTACGTGCGGGTCGGCCAGGAGGGCGCCAACGACGAGATGATGATCACCCAATACGGCGCGCTGTTTCTGAATTCGAGCTTTGGTTTTCCCGGCATGCCGGCCGCCGATCTGCCGTCCGGCGGGCCCAACTACCCGATGGCGACCCCGTTCGCTCACCTCAAGTTTCAGGCAACCGACAACGTCAACCTTATCGGCGCGGTCTACAACGGCGACCCGGCGCCGCCGGGCGGGGGCGATCCGCAGATCCGCGACCGCAACGGCACCGCGTTTCGGCTGAACGACCATGCCCTCACCTTTGGCGAAATCTGGTATTCGCCCGATCCTGGGGCATCCGACGCGTTACCGACCACCTACAAGCTCGGGGCCTGGTATTCCACCAGCCATTTCGCCGACCAGCGGTTCGACAGCGCCGGCGGGCTGCTCGCCAGCCCGGCGAGCACCAGGCGGGCGCTGCAGCACACCGGCGATTGGGCGATCTATGGCATCATCGACCAGATGGTGTGGAAGCGCGACGGGACGGAGGACCAGGGGATCGGGATCTTCCTCCAGGTCATGGCCGGGCCGGGCGATCGCAATCTGAGCAATCTGTTCATCGAGGGCGGGATGAATTGGCTGGCGCCGTTCCCCGAACGGAAAGACGATGTCTTCGGGATTGGTTTCGCCTATCTCGGGATCAGCCCGGCGGCGCAGCGTTTCAGCCGTGACCTCGTCGCGTTCGGCGTCGCTGGATCAACCTACGCCGCCGACGAGACGGTGGTGGAGGCGACCTATACGGCGCCGGTCACCAGCTGGTTGACGCTGCAGCCCGACATCCAGCTGGTCCTCAACCCCGGCGCCGGGGTTCCGGGCCCGTTCGGCCGCAAGACGCTGGCCGACGCGGTGGTCATCGGGACGCGTGCGACGATCAAATTCTGAGCATCGCCCGCTATCGATTTTCGCCATGCGGCTGCATCTGCAATACTGAGCGCCGCGCCTATAATCGGCACGGGATACCTGGATCCGGCTCCACCCATGAGATTGCTGCTCGTCGAGGACAACGAGCGTTTCGCCGCGCTGTTGAAACAGGGTCTCGCCGCGGCGGGGTTCACGGTCGACGTGCTCGCCACCGCCGAGGATGCCTCGACGGCGTTGCGCACCGGGCGCTGCGACATTGTCGTCCTCGATCTGGGACTGCCCGACGCGGACGGGCTTTCGCTGCTCGCCGAGATGCGCCGGCGCGGTGATGCGACGCCGGTTATGATCCTGACCGCGCGCGGCAGCGTAAAGGATCGCGTCACCGGGCTGCAGAGCGGCGCCGACGATTACCTCGTGAAACCCTTCGCGCTGGAAGAGCTGATCGCCCGTCTGCAGGCGCTGTTGCGGCGCCCGGGCAATCTTTTGGGGCTCGCCCTGAAGCTCGGCAATCTCACCCTCGACACGGTCGCGCGGGAGGTATCCGTCGACGAGCGGCCGATCGGGTTGTCGCCGCGCGAAATTGCGGTTCTCGAGCATCTGCTGCGGCGCAGCAACCGGGTCATCGCGAAGAGTCTCTTGGAAACCAGCCTCTATGGGCTGTCGCAGGAGATCGGCTCGAACGCGGTCGAGGTCTATGTCCACCGGCTGCGCAAGCATCTCGCCGAAATCGGCGCCCGGGTACAGATCCACACCGTGCGCGGGGTCGGCTACTTGATCGCCGAGGAGCGCTGAGGGTGTTCCGCTTCCGCTCGGTCGTCGCGCGCACGATCACGCTGCATCTCATCGCGATCGTGGTGACCTCGATCTGCATGCCGCTCGCACTCTATCTGATGCTGAAGCATGCCGCCGAGACGCTGCAAGAGCGCGCCCTGGGCGAGCAGGCGGCCGAGATCGCTCGCTATATCGAGCCGGCACCGCAGGGCGAGTTGCAGATGAACCTGCCGGGCGGACTCGCCGAACTCTATTCCAAAGCGTATGGGCGCTATGCCTTTGCCGTGCTCGACCCTTCAGGGACGGTGCTGTTTTCGTCGCTGTCCGACCGCGGTGCCATCATCCCGACGGCGCAGAAGGACGAGATTGCCTATTTCACCCTCAACCGCGACGCTGCCGAGCTTTACGGTGCGACCGTGCCGACCCAGGTCGCCGGCCGCCGGCTGTGGATCCAGGTGTCGCAGGACCTCGCCCACCGCGATGTCCTGATCGATGACATCGTCGCCGAGTTCTTCCCCCGAATCGGCTGGATCACCGCGCCCATTCTGCTCTTGCTGCTGATTATCGACGTCGTCATCTTCCGCCGCGCGCTGAAACCGATCGTCGCCGCCTCGGCGCTGGCCCAGCGCATCGGTCCGCGCCACACCGGCCTGCGCCTGCCGGAGGCCGGCATGCCGCAGGAGGTTCGCCCGCTCGTTCATGCGGTGAACGAGGCGCTCGACCGGCTCGAGGAGGGGTTTCGCGGGCAGCGCGAGTTCACCGCCGATGCCGCGCACGAGCTGCGCACCCCGCTCGCCATCCTGCGCACGCAGATCGACATGATCGCCGACCGCGAGCTGGCGCGTTCGCTGCGCGAGGATGTCGCAAGCATGACCCGTCTGGTCAACCAATTGTTGGAGATGGCCGAGCTCGATACCTTTGTCATCGGGCCGGGCGAAACCGCCGATCTGGTTGCCGTTGCCGCCAATGTCGCCGCCTTTATCGCGCCGCTCGCCCTGTCGCGCGGCCAGACGGTGGCGGTGACCGGCGCAAAGGACCCGGTCGAGGTTGCCGGCAACGCCGACACGATCGGGCGCGCCATCCGCAACCTGGTCGAGAACGGGCTTGCCCAAACACCACGCGGAGAAGCTGTCGAGATCGCCATCGACCGCGCCGGGATCGCGCGCGTCAGCGATCGCGGGCCGGGCGTGCCGGCGGCCGAACGCGAGCAGATCTTCCGCCGGTTCTGGCGCCGCGACCGGCGCCGTCCGGGAAGCGCCGGCTTGGGCCTCTCGATCGTCGCGCGGATCGCCGAGATGCATGGAGCGACGATCGAAGTCGCCGACCGGCCGGGCGGCGGCGCCGTCTTCGCGCTGGCCTTCCCGTGCGTCATCGAAGTGGGACGCCAGGGGGAGGAGGCGTTCGCAACCGCGCTATGAGGTTTTGCCCCGCGCGCGCCGCCGCGCGAACTTGTATGGTGACGCAACCAATCGTTTCAGCGGAGGAGACAGAAATGGCCGAGACGCCGACCTTTGGACGCTACGCCGAGATCCCCTACGACCAGATGACGCCGGAACAGCAGGAAGGCTATCGCACGCTCATTGAGACGCGCGGCCGGCTGCCGGGCCCGAACAAGATCTATGTGCACAACCCCAAGCTGGCCAAGGTGATGGGGCCATTGGGCGCGCATTTCCGCACCGGCTACTCACTCTCGGAGCGCGAGCGCGAGATCGCCGTGTGCATCATCAACAGCAAGTGGCATTCGGCCTACCCGACCAACGCGCACGAGCGGGCCGGCAAGGCGGCCGGACTGCCGAACGACAAGGTCGAGGCGATCCTCTCGGGCCTGCCAACCTCGTTCACCGACAAGCGCGAGCAGGTCGTCTACGAGATGGCGATTTGCCTCAGTAATTCGCGCTGGGTGGCAAAGGGGCTCTATGACCGCGCGGTCGAGGCCCTCGGCCATGTCGGCATCACCGACGTTATTACCCTGATCGGCTTTTACACCAGCGTCTCGATGACTTTGGCCTTCTACGACGTGCCGGCCGGCGCCGAGGGCATGGCGCGCTGATAGGCTGCGGGACGGGCCTCCGCGCCCGTCCCCTCTCTTACCGGCGCTATGCGACCATCCCTTCGACGATGGTGGCGAGGGCATGGGCGGTATCGGGGTCGATCGTGCCCTTGGTCGACTCCTCGAACTTTCGTACCCGCTCCCGCGCTTCGAGGTAATGCGTGGTGGGCAGCACGAGGCTCACCCTCTCCCGGCATAAAACGCTCAAATGCATGAGCCCGTCGCAGCTCAAATCGAGCTGCCGGAGCCGGTCGATTTCCGCGACGATTTTCGCAAGCTCGCTTTTGCAGCGGTCGAATTCCTCATCGTATTTGAGGTAATAGTCGGCATCGCCGACGAGCAGCAGCCGCAGCGTCGTCATTTCGTCCGGCGAGAGGGCAGTCCCGGCGCGCAGCTTGCCAACGAGCGTGCGGTAATCGACATTGGCTTCGCAGGATCGCTGGGCGAGCGCCGCCAGATCTTGCAGCTGCTGTTGCAGCGCCTCGTAATTACCTGTGGTTTCGTCGGTTGTGCAGCGCGAGGCGGCGGCGAGCGCGTCCGCGGCCTTCGCGACGACATCCTGAGGGCCGGCCATGTCTGGGTTCCCTGTTCGGTTACAATGACGATCATAAACTCGCGCCGCCGAGGACTCGGCGGCTACCGTACGCCAGGAATATCGCATAACATGACTGGTAAATCCTCAGGGAAGGCGAACGCCATGCTGATCGTCGACGCGCAGATCCATCTCTGGTCGCAAGGCCTCCCGACCAACGCGGCTCACCGTCAGGTCCCGTCCTATTCGGCCGAGGAATGCCTGATGGAGATGGATAACGGCGGGGTGCGGGCGGCGCTGATCCATCCGCCGGGGTGGGATCCCAACAGCCTCGTGGTGGCCGAATCGGCGGCCGTCAGATACCCCGACCGCTTTGCGATCCTCGGGCAATTCCCGCTCGATAAGCCCGAGAGCCGCGACCTGATCGCCGGCTGGAAGACCCGGCCGGGCATGCTCGGGCTGCGTTTCGCGCTGTTGCAGCCGCACCAGCAGAGTTGGCCGACCGACGGCACGATGGATTGGCTGTGGCCGGCCTGCGAGGAGGCGCAGATCCCGATTGCGCTGATGGCCTCCAATTTCCTGCCGACCGTCGCCAAGGTCGCCGAGCAGCACCCCGGCCTCAAGCTCATCATCGATCATTTCGGCCGGGCGCGCGGCGGCAAGGACGACGCCGCGTTTGCGAATGTCGCGGAGGTCGCCGCCCTCGCCAAATTCCCCAACGTCGCGCTGAAGGCGACCGGGGCGGCGGGCGAATCGAGCGAGCCCTACCCGTTTCGCAACATCCACAAATACCTCCAGCAGCTGTACGACGCGTTCGGGCCGCAGCGCTATTTCTGGGGCACCGACATCACCCGCATGCCGTGCTCGTGGCTGCAATGCGTGACCCTGTTCACCGAGGAATTGCCCTGGCTCAAGGGCAACGACCTCGAACTGGTGATGGGCCGCGCCGTGTGCGACTGGCTCGGCTGGAGGCTGCAGGCGTGACGCGTCCCTAGGGGAGGGCTCAATGATCCCGGCCTTTCCGGCGCTGGTCAGCGCGCTCGCCTTGCTGCTGTACGTCGGGGTGTTCGTGGCCGCCGGCCAAGCCCGGCACCGCTTCAGCATAAAGGCGCCGGCCGTCACCGGCGCGCCCGAATTCGAGCGCGCCTTTCGGGTTCAGCAGAACACCCTCGAACAGCTCGTCTGGTTCATGCCCTCGTTGTGGCTGTTCGCGCTCTACGTCTCGCCCTCCTGGGGCGGCATTATCGGGCTCATATGGATCGCCGGTCGCGCCTACTACGCGCGCTCCTATTACCAGGACCCGGAAACCCGCGGGCCGGGGTTTCTGATCGGCTTTGCCAGCGCCGCATTGCTGCTGGTCGGGGCGTTGATCGGGATCCTCGCGAGGCTGGCCTGAACCCGCTCAGCTTGCCTCACCGGCGAGCCAATCCTCGAGCAGCCGGCGCGCGATCGAATCCTTCCGCGGCAGCCGGAAGCTGTCGTCATCGGCATGCGACAAGATCCAATCCCGCTCGAACCAGCGCGCGTCCGCCAGTTCGCCGTAATCGACGGTGATCGCGCTCGATGTCGCCTCGGCATAGAACCCGAGCATGATGTTGGCCGGGAACGGCCAGGGTTGCGACGAGTGGTAATGGACGAGGCCGACCTCGATCGCGGTTTCCTCGCGCACCTCGCGGGCGACCGCGTCCTCAAGGCTTTCGCCCGGCTCGACAAACCCCGCGAGCGTCGAATACATGCCGGGCACGAAATTCTTGTTGCGGCCCAACAGCGCGCGCGTCCCATCGGTCACCAGCATGATGACCGCTGGGTCGGTGCGTGGAAAATGCATGGTGTCGCAGTTGGGGTCGGTGCAGCGCCGCATATGCCCGGCTTCCTCGCTACGCGTCGGGCTGCCGCACAAGCCGCACCAGCGATGGCGCGAATGCCAGAACATCATGGCGCGCGCAAGGGCGAGCAGCGCCCCCTCGCGGCGTTCCAGCCCTCCGGCGAGCTGGCGCAGATCGGCAAAGCGCACCCCAATCTGCGACATGCCGCCGGCGGCGATCCCGGCGGCGGCGAGGGCGGGCGAGCGCAGCATGTCGAGCGGCGTCTCGTGACCCGAAACATCGAACGCGAAATGGGCGCGCTCGTCCATCAGGCCGAGAAACACAAATTCGCCGCGGGTGAGGCGTTCGGCGACATCACTATCGCTCAATGAGCCGAGCAAGGGGCCGACCGCATCGACGGTCAGCACCGCGGCGCGCGGCTCGCCGCCTTCCACCTCGATGACGAGGTTCTGGTTGCGCCAGACCGGGACAAACACGCTTCTCGGATCGAGCACCCGCGCCAGGATCCAGTCGGGCTCGCGGCGGCGCAGGCCGGCGCGCTCGAAGCCCGGCGCGGCATAGTAATTGGGCGATCGCATCGGTGAAGACTGGCATACCGGGCAGCGCCGCTGCAAGAGAGCCATGCCATGCGGCGCTCGCGTGCGGCATGGCTGCTTGTTTGATCGCGACGCGCTCGGCCGTATAATCAATGTTGCTCACCATCGGACCCGCGCCGGGCTTTACCGCCGGATTTCAGGACCCCCGCCGCATGCAAGTCATTTCGACCGAGATCGCCGGGGTAAGGGAGATAAGGCCGGTCCGCCATCGCGACCCGCGCGGCTTTTTCTCCGAGATTTTTCGCGAGGACGTGCTGCGGCGACACGGCATCGACATCGCGTTCGTCCAGGAGAACCATTCGCTCTCGCTCGATCGCGGCGTCGTGCGCGGCCTGCATTTCCAGGTTCCGCCCGAGGGCCAGGCCAAGCTCGTCCGCGTCGGCGCCGGGTCGATCCTCGATGTTGCGCTCGACCTGCGACAGGGTTCGCCGAGCTACGGCCGCCATGTCGCAATCGTCTTGAGCGCGGCCGAAGGCAACCAGCTGTTCGTGCCGGAAGGGTTTGCCCACGGCTTTTGCACGCTCGAGCCGAACACCGAGGTCGTCTACAAGGTGAACCGCTACTATTCGGCCGAACACGACCGCGGATTGGCTTGGGACGACCCCGAATTGGGCATCGCCTGGCCGGTGTCCACCGCCGAGGCGCTATTGTCGGACAAGGATCGCCGCCAGCCGGTTTTGGCCGAGTTGCCGCCGCACTACCGCTACGGATCATGAAGCTTCTGGTGCTTGGTGCGGGGGGTCAGGTCGGGCACGAGCTGTGCCGCCTCACCTGGCCGGCGGGGTATAGCATCGCCGCTTTCGGTCGCGACGGCGTCGATATTTCGCAGCGCGAGCCGGTGCTCGCCATGGTGGCGCGCGAGCGCCCCGACATCGTCATCAATGCCGCGGCCTACACCGCGGTCGACCGCGCCGAGAGCGAACCTGACATCGCCTGGGCCAGCAATTGCACCGGCCCCGCCAACCTTGCCGCTGCCTGCCATGACGCCCGGGTCCCGCTCATCCACCTCTCGACCGATTACGTGTTCAACGGCAGCAAGACCGGTGCCTATCGCGAGGACGATCCGGTGAAGCCCCTCGGGGTTTACGGGAAGAGCAAGGAAGCCGGCGACCGGGCGGTACGCGACGCGCTCTCCCGCCATGTAATCCTGCGCACCGCCTGGGTCTACAGCGCGCACGGCCACAATTTCGTCAAGACGATGCTGCGGCTAGGCCAAGAGCGCCGGGTATTGCGGGTCGTCGCCGACCAGATCGGCTCGCCGACCAGCGCCGGCGACATCGCCGCCGCGATCGGCACCATCGTGCAACAGCTCAATGCCGGGAACACTAGCTGGGGCACCTATCATTTCGCCGGCGGCGGGGCGGTGACCTGGCACGGTTTCGCCCAGGCGATCTTAGAGCTGGCCTCGCCGTGGCGCGGGCCCCCGCCGCTGGTCGAGGCGATCGCCACCGCCGATTACCCGACCCCGGCGCGGCGCCCGGCCAATTCGGTGCTCGATTGCCGCCTTATCGGCGAAGCCTTCGGCATCGTGCCGCGACCATGGGAGGAGGCGCTCGCCGAGGTGATCGGGGAGCTCTATCGCAGGGTGCCAAAAACGTAGAATAACCGCATTCCCGGCGAAGGCCGGGACCCACCGGTCCGTCGCTCGAACGGTTGATTGATGGATCCCGGCTTTCGCCGGGAAAGCGGTTGTTACGGGTCAACCGACCGCAGCGTACCGTTCGCCGAGGGGTACATCCGCTTCAGGTGGACTCGTCAGTCCATGCGGCCGCGGTCAGGGGTGATGCCGGCGCCGTGTTGCTTGATCGCATCGGCCGCATCGACCGTGACCTGGTCGTCGGTGGGCTGCCCTGGGCGCCTCCACCTGACGCCGCGTCAGAGAGCGGCGAGGGCAGCGTTCAGCGTCGCACTCGGCCGCATCGCCGCCGATGTCTTAGCCTGATCGGGCAGATAATAGCCGCCAGTATCCACCGACTTACCCTGCGCGGCGATCAACTCAGCATTAATCTTGGCCTCGTTGGCCGCCAGCGCCTCCGCCAGCGGTTTGAAGCGGGCTGCCAGTGCCGGGCTGTTGTCCTGCCCGGCCAGTGCCTGTGCCCAATACAGCGCCAGGTAGAAATGGCTGCCACGATTATCCAGTTCGCCAACCCTCCGCGCAGGCGAACGGTTGTACTCAAGCATCTTGCCGTTGGCCTCATCGAGCGTCTCGGCCAGAACCTGCACGTCCTTATTCCCACTTGTCTGCGCCAGATGTTCCAGCGAAGCGCCAAGCGCCAGGAACTCGCCCAGCGAATCCCAGCGCAGATAGCCTTCGTGCTGGAACTGCTCCACATGCCTGGGCGCCGAACCGCCGGCCCCGGTCTCGAACAACCCGCCGCCCGCCAGCAGCGGTACGATCGACAGCATCTTGGCCGACGTGCCCAGCTCCATGATCGGGAAAAGATCGGTCAAGTAGTCGCGCAGCACATTGCCAGTGACGGAGATGGTGTCCTGCCCCTTGCGAATGCGATCGAACGAGAACTTGATTGCCTCGACCGGCGCCAGGATGCGGATGTCGAGACCCGATGTGTCCTCGTTCTTCAGGTATGTCTCGACCTTGGCGATCAACTGCGCGTCGTGCGCGCGTTTGGCGTCGAGCCAGAACACCGCTGGGGTGCTGGTCAGGCGCGCGCGGCGCACCCCAAGCTTGACCCAGTCCTGGATCGGCGCGTCCTTGACCTGGCACATCCGGAAGATGTCACCGGTCTCGACCGGCTGTGACAAGAGAACCGTGCCGTCATCGGCGACCACGCGCACCGTTCCGCCCGTGGCGACCTCAAACGTCTTGTCGTGCGAGCCATATTCCTCGGCTTGCTGCGCCATCAACCCAACGTTCGGCACAGAGCCCATCGTCTTCGGGTCGAAGGCGCCATGCGCCTTGCAGTCCTCGATGACGGCCTGGAACAGCGTCGCGTAGCAACGATCGGGGATC
>Ga0182024_10000977_pt1 | contig 74034 bp, 84 predicted proteins | sample P32metaG_FD_120480 | JGI IMG/M metagenome (GOLD analysis project Ga0182024, IMG submission 120480) | Permafrost microbial communities from Stordalen Mire, Sweden - P3-2 metaG (Illumina Assembly) | ecosystem: Environmental > Terrestrial > Soil > Wetlands > Permafrost | place: Sweden: Stordalen...
GTAGTCTGGCCGGCTTTCGCAGCGCATGACTTCGGATTTGGAATCGAGGCCGTGCTTGAGGGCGTTTTGTGATGAGCGTGCGAGGCCTGCCGGTGAGGTGGGACCCGTACAATGCTGCGCGTTTTCGCGGTTTGCCGCTATTTGTTTATCTGATGCCATCTGAAATATAGTTCTCCTCGCCTGGAACGTAGCATGCGGGTCAAGGGATTTCAGGAGTGTTTTTTGGGATGTTATTGATTCAAAGGGAAATAGAGTTTTAAAATTGGCAGTACTCGACCGCGAGTTTTTGGCCATATTGCCTGCCTGGCAGATTTGCGGCGGCAGATTTACCAACCTGCCCTACATCGGCGGAATCGGCGGAGGTTGTATTGGATGGGAGTTTGTATTGGATGAATGATGAGGTTGATTTAGGGCGTTGAAATGATGGGGAAGGGTCGATTTAGGTACCCCGGATCAGGTGGATTACGAGGAATACCACCGCGAGGCCGATCAGGATGTGAATGCCGCCTGAAGCGACGTGAAATGCAAGCCAGGCGACCAGCCAGACCGTGGCGAGGAAGAAAAACAGGATCAGGAAGATGAAATCGGTGAGAATTCGCATGTTGCAGGATCAGAGAGCAAGCGGAACGCCATGCCGGTTGCGCCGACGGTAGTCTCATAGTACAATTAAATGACTGGTTAGTCATTATGGCTTTGGGCGGCAAGAGCAAACAGGAAGTGGTCTCTGAGTTTCGCTGCGGGGAGATCCTGAATGCCGCGCGGAGAGTCTTCGCGACTAAGGGTTTCACGGAAGCAACCGTGGACGATGTCGCTGCGGCGGCCGGTATCGCGAAGGGCACGGTCTACCTTTATTTTCCCTCCAAGCGGGACATTTATCTCGCGGCGCTGAAGCACGGCCTGCTGGAACTGCAGACGCGGACGAATGCGGCGATGCAGGCGGCCGAAGGGGTCCGGGCGAAGCTGCAGGCGTTTGTGAGAACCCGCATTGAATATGCGGAAGTCGATCGCGATTTTTTCAGGATTTATCATTCGGAGTTTGGAAACCTGACTAAGGCAGCGACCTCCGACAAAGAGTTTCAACAGCTGTATTTACAACAAGCGAAGACATTGGATCTCGTCTTGCAGACAGCGGTGAACGACGGAGAAATCCGCCCGATGCGAACCAATTTCGCGGCTTTCATCATCTATGACATGGTGAGGGGCGTGATGACGCAGCGAATGCTGGAGTGGTCCACGGGCGAGATGGAAGACGACATCGCGATGTTGAACGATCTCGTGTGGAAAGGAATTGTGGCATGAGGCAGTTGTGGGCGGGCGGTTTTTTGATGGTGACTCTGTTGGCTGCGAGCGGCGCACGGGCGCAGGACCCTTTTACGGGGAGCGTGGCTTCCGGCAGTGCGACTACGGAACGTCTGCCGCTTTCGCTGGCCGATGCGATCTCACGCGGGATGAAAACGAACCTGGGAGCGCTGGTGGCGAATCAGGATGTTCGTTCGGCGCAGGCCGCGCGCGGTGAGGCGTTCAGCCGGTTGCTGCCGAACCTGACCGGTGGCGTGACGGAAACTTCCGAACAGATTAATCTGGCGGCTTTCGGTTTTAAGAATTTTCCGGGGATAGGCCAGATCGTTGGACCTTTCGGGCTGACGGATGCGCGGGCATTTCTTTCGCAGCCGATTGTCAATTTCAAGTCGATTTACAGCACGCGATCGGCGACGGCGGATCAGAAGGCCGCGACGCTTTCGAGCCAGGATGCACGGGATATGGTGGCGCTGGTAGTGACCGGTTTGTACTTGCAGGCCGGGGCAGCAGCGAGCAGGATCGAAACGGCGCGCGTGCAGATTACGGCGGCACGGGCGGTTTACGATCAGGCAACGGATTTTCGGAAGAACGGCGTGGTGCCGGCAATCGAAGTGTTGCGGGCGCAGGTGGAATTGCAGACGGAGCAGCAGAGGCTGATCGCCGATCAAAATGCCGCCGATAAGCTGAAACTGCAATTGGCGCGCGCAATCGGGCTGCCGGATGGGCAGGCGTTCGATCTCACGGATACGATTCCGTATTCGCCTGCGCCGGCGCTCAAGCTGGAAGACGCAATCGCGCGGGCGTACACATCGCGTATGGATTATCAGAGCGCTGAGTCGCGCGTGAAAGCGGCGGAACTGGCTCGTAAGGCGGCGGATGCCGACCGCTTGCCTACGGCGGATTTTAACGGAAACTACGGGGATATCGGCCCCACGCCCGACGACTCGCATGGAACATACGTGGCGGCGGTGAGTGTCAACTTTCCCATTTTTCAGGGTGGGCGCATTCGTAACGAAGTGCTGCAGGCCGATGCGGAGCTGGAAAAGCGCAAGGCCGAACTGGCGGATCTGCGCGGGCGGATTGCGTATGAGATTCGCGCGGCGTATCTGGATCTGGGGTCGGCGGGACAGCAGACGCAGGTGGCGCGCAGCACGATTTCGCTGGCGGAACAGCAGCTCACGCAATCGAGAGACCGGTTTGCGGCGGGCGTGACGGACAACCTGGAAGTGGTGCAGGCGCAGGAGGCGGTGGCGACCGCCAACGACAGTTACATTTCGAGTCTGTATGTTTACAACGCGGCCAAAGCGACGCTGGGCCGCTCCATCGGAAACGCGGAAAAGACGATTCCATCAATTCTCCAGGGGGGAATTCAGTAATGGCGGAAGCAGTGGCGGAACAACCAAAAGAAGCGGGAACGACAGCGGAGAATCCGGAAGCCAATCAGCCGGCAAAGAAGAGCGGCTTCAGGCTTTCATCGACAGTGAAGTGGATTGTGATTCCACTGGTGCTGGTCGCTATGGCGATCGGCGGATACATGTTCTGGCAGTATTCTTCGGTGCGCGAATCGACGGACGATGCGCAGATCGACGGCCATATTTATCCGGTGAGTGCGATGGTGGATGGCACGATTACCGACGTGCTGGTGCAGAACAATCAATACGTTGAGGCGGGAACGGTTCTGGCGCATATCGATCCGCGGTATTACGAGGCGGCGGTCGAGAAGGCGCAGGGCGACGTGGGTGAAGCGGCCGCGACGGAGAAAGAAAACCGCGCGGGCGTGCCGATTACGTCGATCAACACGTCGACGCAATTGAGCGGCGCGGAGGCGGGCGTGGAGGAACAGACGGCTAAGATCGCAACGGCGCAGCAGCAGGTTGCGGCGGCGAATGTGCGTCTGACGACCGCCGAAGCGCGCGTTCGCGAAGTACAGGCGAATACGGTGAAGACGCAGAGCGATCTGACGCGGATGAAGCCGCTGGTGGATAAAGAAGAGATTTCGCGCCAGCAGTACGACGCGGTAGTGGCGGCGGCGAGCGAGGCGACGGCGGCATCGGACTCGGCGGCAAGCCAGGTGAGGGAAGCGCAGGAAGAGGTCAAGGTGGCGCAGTCGCAACTCGCACAGGAGAACGCGCACATGGCCGAAGTGCGCGCCCGCGTGGCCGCAACGCAATCCGCCCCGGATCAACTGGCGGCGAAACGCGCGCTGGTGGAATCTTCCGCCGCGCAGGTTCAACAAAAGGAAGCGGCGCTGAAACAGGCGCAGATCGATCTGGGTTATACGGTTTTGCGCGCGCCTGTCAGCGGCGTGGTGAGCCAACGAAATCTGGAAGTGGGGCAGACTGTGAGCAAAGGCCAGTCACTGGTGGCGGTTGTGCCGCTCGACGATGTCTGGGTGACGGCCAATTTTAAAGAAAGCCAGCTGGAGAAGATGCGGCCGGGGCAATCCGTGGAGATCGAGGTATCGTCTTACGGGAAGACCTACAAGGGACACGTGGAAAGCATTGCGGCGGCGACAGGAGCGCGCTTCAGTTTGCTGCCGCCGGAGAATGCCACGGGTAATTACGTGAAGGTGGTGCAGCGCGTGCCGGTCAGGATCTTCTTTGAAAATGGCGAGGACGCGGACCATCGATTGAGGCCCGGGATGTCGGTGAATCCGACTGTGCTCACGCAATAGTTTTCCAAAACCCCGTCAGGAGATTTGTTTCTGCCTTTCAACAGCCAATCCGGGCCGTCCGCGATTCCACATATCAACCCGTGGATCGTGGCGATTACCGTCATGTTGGGCACTTTCATGGAAGTGCTCGATACGACCGTAGTCAACGTTTCGCTGCCGCACATTGCGGGAAATCTTTCCGCGACGATTGACGAGGCGACATGGGTGATCACGTCGTATCTGGTGGCGAATGCGATGATTCTGCCCATCACGGGATGGCTGGCGAATTATTTCGGGCGCAAGCGACTGCTGATGATGTCGGTCACGGGTTTCACGGCGGCTTCTTTTCTGTGTGGGCTGGCGCCGACGTTGCAGCTTCTCATCGTGTTCCGCATTCTGCAGGGCGCGGCGGGCGGCGCGTTGCAACCACTGTCGCAGGCGGTGCTGCTGGAATCGTTTCCGCCCGATCAGCGGGGCAAAGCGATGGGATTCTGGGGCCAGGGCATCGTGGTCGCGCCGATTATCGGGCCTGTGCTCGGCGGATGGCTGACGGACTCATACAGCTGGCGGTGGGTGTTTTATATCAATATTCCGGTTGGCATCGCGTCGATCATCATGACGTCGCTGTTTATCTACGATCCCGCGTATATCCGGCGGGCGTCGCAGAAGATCGACTACTGGGGCATGGGAATGCTGGCGATTGGGATTGCGGCGCTGCAGATCATGCTGGATAAAGGTCAGGAGCAGGATTGGTTTTCGTCGCACTGGATTACGACGCTGCTGGTGGTTGCGATCATTTTCCTGATCGCGTTCGTGGTGCGTGAATTGCGCGCGGAGCATCCGGTGGTGGCCCTGCGGGTATTCAAAGACCGTACTTACAGCACCGGCGTGTTCCTGATGACGCTGCTGGGCTTTGTGCTGTACGGCAGTCTTGTGCTGCTACCGATCTGGCTGCAGACGCTGCTCGGGTATCCGGCGATGCAGGCCGGGATTGCGATGGCGCCGCGCGGGATTGGGTCGTTCATCGGGATGACGGTGATCGGCAGAATCATGAACAAGTTCGATCCGAGGAAATTTTTGGCGATCGGGCTGGGGGTGGGTGCGCTGACGCTTTATCAGCTTTCACAGCTGAATATTAACGCGGGGTACTGGGATTTCTTCTGGCCGCAATTCGTGCAGGGGATATCGCTGGCGATGCTGTTTGTGCCGCTGACGACGATTACGATGTCGAACATCCCGAAGGAGTCGATGGGCAATGCGACGAGTCTGTTTAATTTGCTCCGCAATCTTGGAGGTGGGATCGGGATTTCGGGCGTGAGTACGCTGGTGGCGCGGTATTCACAGAAGCATATTAATCTGCTGGGCGCGAATGTGACGGCGTATAACCCGAAAGCGACGGCTTTGCTGTCGCAGCTTCAGGCCGGGATGCGGGCGCATGGGTCGGGGAGTACGACGGCGGCTCGCCAAAGCTACATCCAGATGTTCGGCCTGATCGAGCGGCAGGCGACGATGTTGTCGTATGTGGATGTGTTTCAATTGCTGGCGCTGATTTTTCTGGTGATGATACCGGTGGTGATGATTATGAAAAGGCCGGCGCAGGGGGTTAAGCCGATGGCGGCGCATTGAGGGGGAACCTGATGCCATGCTATTGACAGAATATTCTTTGTAGGGCATAATCTGATCCCAGTGGCATGGGAAGTCGAATTCACCAACGAATTCAACTGATGGTGGGTCTGACCGGAGATCAGCAGGACGATGTCGCGTACTCGGCCGGCCTCCTTGCCGAACTCGGCCCTGCACCGGGGTTTCCGCACAGTTCGAAAATCAAAGGCTCGCGCCACGCGGGAATGTGGGAACTGCGAACGCAAAGCGGAGGCCGGCCGCTGCCGACGCCCTACGCCTTCGACCCTTTGCGCTCCGCCATCTTGCTGGTGGGCGGGGACAAGACGGGCGACGACAGATGGTACGAGAGGTTTGTTCCGCTGGCCGATCGAATCTACTTAGAACATCTTGCTGAGCTCCGAAAAGGGGACAAGCTGTAATGCCAACTCGAAATTTTCGTGAATTGCTCGCCGCGCTTCCGGCAGATCGCAGGAACAAGGTTGCGCGGCGCGTCCGGGAGACGATTTCCGCCATGCCGCTCGATGAACTGCGCCGGGCACTTCAGATGACGCAGGTTAAGCTCGCCGAGACTCTGGGTGTCAATCAGAGCGAGGTTTCGAAGATCGAGCACCGAACGGATCTTTACGTGAGCACATTAACGGAGTACGTGGAAGCGCTGGGTGGGACGCTGGAGATCCGCGCCGTTTTCCCCGACCGCGAAGTGCGGATCTCGCAATTCGAAGAACTGCGCCAGATGAGGCCTGACTATGCGACGCCGTAGAGGCATTCCCAGGCCACGACTGTGTCGTCGTCCTCCTGGTATACAACGACCCGGATTCCGTAGCCTTCCACGTGGGCAATGGCGCCTTTGTCGTTTTCTTTCGGCGCGATTCGGCGGGTAACGAGAAGACGGCGGCCCAGAACGTCTTTCGATATTGCCTTCGCTATCGGTAAAAGACCTGGATCGATGATGGATTGCACCACACGGTCGTCGCCGGCGAAGCGCTCCAGATCTTTGTAGGGCTGGACTCCCCGCGACCACTTGTCCAGAGCGATGATCGTGCCGGATTCGACGACGGTCGAGTGGAGTGCGCCTGGAGTGGGCTCGTAAATGCGTTGCGCGGAACTCAACCTGAGGAGGGTCGCGAGGCGTGGCTTCGCGAGTGCGGCAAAGCGATCGGCGGCGGCCTGGGCCTTCACTCGGAGGACCGATTTCCCGTTGCCATTTTGCCGTCCCAGCGAGCCGTGAGCTCCACATGGATGCCGAACTGGTCGAGAATCTTCATCACGATGTGATCGACCATTTCTTCCAGGGATTTCGGGTGGTTGTAAAAACCTGGCATCGGCGGCAGGATGGTCACGCCCATGCGCGCCAGCTTCAGCATGTTCTCCAGATGGATTTCATTTAATGGCGATTCGCGCACCACAAGCACGAGCTTGCGGCGTTCTTTCAGGATGACGTCCGCAGCGCGATGGACCAGATGTTCGCCCTGTCCCGTGGCAATCGCGGCCAATGTCCGCATGCTGCATGGCGCGATCACCATGCCATCCGTCAGGAAAGAACCGCTGGAAATTGCTGCGCCCTGGTCGTTTGGGTTGTATGCCTGCGAGGCGAGCGCGTTGACTTCATCGGCCGTGCGCGACGTTTCGTGAATCATGGTTCGCGCGCCCCACTTGCTCATGATGAGATGGGTTTCGATATTCGCTTCACGCATGACTTCGAGGAGGCGAACTCCGATGATGGAGCCTGTGGCTCCTGTGATGCCTACGACAATGCGCTTCAATGCGCCGCTCCGTGTGTGTCGGGCGCGATCTCGTCGGCTGTCACGAATGATGTTCGGATATCGACCGGCAGGTTGCTCATGCGGGCAATAGTCGCGGCCGTATCAGGCCGGAGCACGGCCAGCTTGTCGAACATCTGCTTCGCGCCGGCGTAATCTCCGGTGGCTTCGATCATCAGCAGATCGTGCGCCAGATCCCGCACTGCGCCTTTAATCTTCGTGTTGTCTACTTCCCAGACGCCGCTGCGGTAGACGAAGGCGCCCTTGTCGGTGAGGTAATTGAACTGCACCGCCATCCCTTTCCCGTGCGCTTCCTGGAGTCCGAATCGCAGGGTGCGGAATGAGGAAGCCAGAAACGTAGTGTACAGGCTCTTTTCGTCCTGTTTGATGTAACCCTTGTCGTTCAGGAACTGGAGCATGTAGAGGCCGAGCACGTCGGCTTTCGCTTCCTCGATGGCGCTATAGAGATCCTTCAGTTCGAGGCGCACGGCGGTCTCTTTACCGTTGACCGTTATCTGGTGGGGTCCGATGCCGTGGCTCATTTCGTGGGCCAGTATGTGGGTGAAGAAGGAATCGAACTGCAATGACGGTAGCGCGGCGGGGGCGAGGGCAAGTTTCGCGATCGGAGTCAGCGTCGCTTCGAATTTAGCCTGCTGGACATTGCGCAACAGGACTTTCTTGCTGCCTTTTTCCTTGATGACGCGGTCGTCGTTGGGAAGATTGTAGGCCGCTGTTTTCACGCCGTGGTCGCCATCGCCGGAAGCGATGACTTCGTTGACGACGCGGATGGGAGACAGCGCGCCGAGCTTCGGATTCCTGAATTTCGCGTCAATCGGCAGGTTGTTTTCCACTTCCTGCATGTGATCGCCGAAGAATTTCAGCTTGGCGGTTTCGGCATCGTCGCGAATGTTGACGTAGGATTCGAAGGCTGCCTTGTATCCGAAGAGTTCGTCGTTGTATGTTTCGTAGGGACCAAAGGTAATGTCGATGGGGGCGTCGAGATCCATCCAGGCCATGTCGCTGCCGTAGTAGTCGTTCGAGAGAAAAGCTTCGCCGCGAGCCTGGAGAAATGTCTTCAGGGACAGATTGCCGGTTAGTGTGGCGGCTTCGCGGAAGAGGCGGGCGCAGTCGGTCAGGTCCTTTTTGTACGCCACGGAATATTTCACGGATTGCAGGGTGTTGCCGGGGCCGCGGCGGATGACGGTGAAGAAGCTCTCCGCCTGAGTGCGCGCTTCGGGTGACAGAGTTGCCACCCAGGTTTCAAACTGCTTCTGGTTCATGTCCTCGGGGTAGAAACCCGCGCCGAGCGGCTTGCGCGGCGGGACACCGGGCAGGAACGCCTTGTGATCGTCAAGATCGTCGAACGGTCCTTTGTATAGCCAGAAGGCATCGAGCCGCGCTTTGCCGAGCGGCGTTTTGTCCAGCTTTAGTTTTTCGTAGAGAGCGGGATTGCCCGCCCACATCTGGCCGAGAAACATGTGATCGAGAATGCGCGAGGCTTCGATGAGTTTGGCCAGGGCGGCGCGGTCACCGGTGGAGAGCTTGCTGGTATCGACGCGAAGATCGACAGACGCGAACTTCGCCATCATTTGCTGAAGTTGGGGCAGAGTCGCATCGGCTGCGGATAAGGTCATGGCGATCAGGAAAACGGCTGCGAGTTTCATCGTGAATAACGCACAAGATCTGTATTCGGGCGTCATCCGCATTGTATTACTTCAGTTGAACCGGGTATTGCGGACGAGCCGGGCCCAGAGGAAATACTGGTGGCGTTTCTAAGGGGGCATGGTTGGTAACGACGGCGCGCTATTTGCCCACGACAGATGCCGGGCTGGAGATTTCGAGCGGATTCTGATGTGGGCAGGCGGAACCGCCTGCCCCACACCCACACGGATCAGTTTTCTGTGGGGACTCGTTCGGCGTGATCTACGACCAGAATCTCGATGGATTCCTTTTTCGGTTCCAGTCTGAGTCCCAGTTGTTGCTCGACTGCGGCGAAAAAGTCGGGCGGACCCGAGCCTGCCGTGGCATCGCCCGATTGTGCCGATAGCATCGTGTACATCAAAAAGAAGCCGTAGCGGCCTTCGAGACCCGTTTTATCCAGAACCGGGCGGCCGGCGGAGTTCGTCAATCGGGTCGCGAGCTCGGGCATCGTGACGACTCCGTTGGACGCCACCACGCCGGTTGGATCTGCGGGCGGGCGTGGCTTAACAACAGGACGAGCGGGATCGAATAGCCATATCTTCAGACCGCCTTTCGCAACGACCATATCGAAGGCCTGCATTTCCTTCATTTCGCGATGGACGGCGAGGTGGAAACGCTCCTTCAGCAGTGCCTGTAGCATGGGCATCAGGTCGGTGTCGGCAACACCCTGCGGCGACTTAGCCACAACATCGTAGCGGTCTGAATCGAGCCAGTCCGGACCACTAATCTGCAAATCGCTCAAACCGTATGCAGCCCGAAGTAACCTCCGCATCCACACGTTCCGGGCGGTGAACGTGCCATTTTTGAAATCGGGACCGCTCATGGCGTTGTCACCCGCGGGATGTATCTTCACTGTCGCAACTTCAAATGCGGGCGACTGCGCGCAAAGTGCCGAGCCAACGGTTCCGGTGACGACAAGGCCGATGAGAGTAACAAGCGCGCCGGGTATTCGCATTTTACGGAATGGGTGTTGCGGTGAGTTCAAGCTGAGTCTGCCGTTTGGTTGTGGCTCCGTCGGAAGAGAAAACGGTGACAGCCTTCTTCAGAGGTATAAGCACGGTCGATCCCCACGAAGTATTCCGAATCACCGGATTACCGGGGAGGCTGTCGCCTGGCGTTTTGAGCTGAACGTCGGGAACCACGCTCGAAATATTGGCGCGGACGTAGAGCGCCAGCTCGTTGTCAACCAGCTTCAAAGCGTTGCAATCGATGTTAACGCCTACATCCTGATAACTGACCTGATCCTTTCCGGTGACGATCGGAACTTTATCGCCCGTGCGAATCGAAACGTTGTCGCCTTTCTCATTGGAAAGGGCGGTTGAATAGCTGCGCGAGGTCAGGACCTTGCCGCCTTCAATCTCTTTTACCGTGAAATCCAGCCGAAAGTATTTCGCCGGCTCGGCCGGTTTGTTTTCTGTTGTCTGGGGGAAACAGGGCGCGGCAAGTAACGCGGCGACCATACCCATCCATACGAACTTCATCTTTAGTTGCATTTTGCTCCTTTTTTTATGGCAGTGCTTCGATCTTTAACGGGTCGATCTTCAGGTCTTTCATCTGCCCGGAATCGGCAAACAACTCACGGGCTTGTTCTGGGTCGCTCCGGGCGAAGCGCATCAGAGCTCGCTCCCCGGGCGTCATGGTTTCGGGCTCGGGAACTCTTTCCGGCTTCGGCAATTTCACGGGTTTGGTTGCTACTTTCGCGACGGTCGGAACGGGCAGCGGCGGCGCGGGCAATTGCGTGACGAGGACGACCTGGGGCTGCGACTGAACTTTTGGCCGGTCGGGAAGCGCCGTAATCACGAGCAGTGCGATTGCCGCCAGCGATACCGGGATCAGCGCCCAACCGATCCACCACGACGATCCCTTCGCAGGCGAACCGGCGCGAAGCTGCCGAAGTACGCGTTGTTCCAGCCCAACTCGCGGCTCACGATTCGAATAGTCGCGCAGGGACGCATCCAGAACGGAGTCGAGTTCATCCTTTCGTTCATGTCTCATGGCGTATCCCCATTGAATGAGCCAGTTTCTGCTTCAAAATCTCCCGCGCCCGCATGATGCGAGTGCGCACCGTACCTTCCGGAATCCCCAGAACCGAAGCAATTTGCGGCGAAGTCATTTCGTCGATGCTGGAGAGCACCAGAGGTTGCCGAAGCTCTTCGGGCAACGCGTCTACCAATCGATGCACAATCGCGGTCCGGTTGCCGAGGATGGCGGCTTGTTCGGGTGTCGCGGATGGCTCGGGAGAATCCGTTGCGGTCGGCTGCCCGCGTCGCGTTCGCAGCCTATCCACCGCTAGGCGCCAGGCTGCGCGGGCAAGGAACGCACGCTCATCCTCAATGCCCTCCCATGCGCCATTTCGATAAAGCTTGAGAAATGTTTCCTGCACGATGTCCTCGGCATCCTGCGGGTTGCGCAGAATCGCCCACGCCACCTTAAAAACAAAACGCGATTGCCTTTCTACTAATTCCGTGAAACGTGCGTTGCCGGATCGCTCGGCGTTTTCGGCAACGGTGTCGGTAAGCACGTTCAACAACTAAGACTGGCGGCGGCCTCAGAGCGTTCAGATTTATTTACCGGTGGCTAGAATAAAGGTATGGGCCACCGGGTCGTGATTGTCGGCGGGGGTTTTGCCGGCCTTTACGCAGCCCAGTCCCTCCGGCGTGAGCAGGTTGACGTCACACTCATCGACCGCCGTAATTTCCATTTGTTCCAGCCCCTGCTCTATCAGGTCGCGACGGGCGGCCTTTCGCCGGGAGAAATCGCGTCGCCGCTGCGGTTCGTGCTCAATCGCCAGAAGAATACGCGGGTTCTGCTGGGCGAAGTTGTCGACATCGATGTCACGGCGCGCGAAGTAGTGCTTGCCGACCAATCGCGCTATCCGTATGACAGTCTCATCGTCGCGGCTGGCGCGACACACCATTACTTCGGTCATCCAGAATGGGCCGCGTACGCGCCTGGGCTCAAGACCGTGGAAGACGCCACAGAGATCCGTACGCGCATCCTGTTGGCATTTGAGCGGGCTGAGAAAGCGACCAACCCCGACGAGCACGCCGCGCTTCTCACATTCGTCGTGGTGGGTGGCGGACCTACCGGCGTTGAACTCGCCGGCGCGCTCGGCGAGATCTCGCGCGACACGCTCAAGGCTGACTTCCGGCACATCAATCCCGCGGAAGCGCGGATTTTTCTGCTGGAGGGGGAGGCTCGGCTGTTGCTGACCTATCCGCGCGAGTTGTCGGCAGCGGCCGAGCGTTCGTTGATTCAACTGGGCGTGCGTACGAAGGTCGGCGCAAAAGTTACGATGATCGACGCCGACGGCGTGACCATTAAGACCGGCAGCGGCGAAATGCGCATCGCCACGAGAACCGTGCTGTGGGCTGCGGGGGTCGCAGCATCGCCGCTGGGAAAGATACTGGCGGAGCGTACTGGAGTGCCGCTCGATTCAGCCGGGCGCGTTTCCGTCGATAGTGCGCTGTGCGTTCCCGGGCATCCCGAGATCGTGGTAGCGGGCGATCTTGCGCGGGTCCTGCAGGATGGCGCGCCAGTCCCCGGCGTCGCGCCCGCCGCCATGCAGCAGGGACGGTACGCGGCGCAGCTGATTGTTGCCAGACTGCGCAGCCGGGCGATAGCCCCGTTTCACTACCGCGACAAAGGCAGCCTCGCGACGATCGGCCGCAATCGCGCGGTTGCAGTGATCGGAAAACTTCATCTTTCGGGCTACCCTGCGTGGTTGTTATGGCTGTTCGTCCACCTGCTCTACATTGTGGAGTTTGAAAGCCGTGTGCTGATTGCGATTCAGTGGGGGTTTGCGTATTTCACGTTTAATCGGGGGGCGCGGCTGATTACAGGTGACGGGGATCGTTGCGATGACGATACAGGCAGGCGGAACCGCCTGCCCCACACAGATCAGACAGATCTACACAGATCATGACGGATCATGACGGCTAAGTTTTTCGGGCAAACCAGATCAGAAGACTGAAAATAACCACCGGAATCATAATTAGCCCGAAGTACATCAGGATCTTCCTGGCAAGACCCGTCTTCCGCACTTTCCAGTTACGCATCTCCTCGCGATCCGCAACGCCGACTTCATTCTGATGTTCCAGATCGTGGATGAATTCGCGCGCGGTCGGATAGCGGTTCGCGGGCTCGCGTTCCAGAGCCCGATAAATAATTTCCTGTAACTCCGGCGTGATGGAAGGGTCGATTTCACGCGGCGGAATCGGATTATTGAGCAGCCGCTCATTCATGATGGCCAGCGGGTTTGAGCCTTCAAACGGCATTTTGCCGGTCAGCATCTCGTAGAACATCACGCCCATCGCGTAAAGATCTGCCCGGCCATCTCCGCGCTTGCCCTTTACCTGTTCGGGCGAAATATAATCGGGAGTCCCGATCACATTCGAGAGCTTGGCGAAAGTCAGACGTCGCGAGCCTTCATTTCCGGCAATGCCAAAATCGATCAGCTTGATATTGTCGTCCGCATCCACCATGATGTTTTCCGGTTTCAGGTCGCGATGAACCACTCCGTTCGCGTGAACATACTCCAGCGCGCCCAGAATCTGAATCATCAGGTAGACGGCGCGATCGACGGGCATCTTATGTTGCGGACCCAGCAGGCGTCGGAGGAGCTTGCCCTCCACCCATTCCATGACCATATAAAGGCGGCTGCGTTTTTCGTTGTCGAAAACCTTCATGACGCCCGGGTGATTCAGCTTGACGCCGATTTCGATTTCGCGCTTGAAGCGGTCGAAAAGGACCGGCTCGCACTCCATCTCGGGATGGGGCAGCTTGATGGCAACTTGCTTTCCGTCGTTCAGGTCGATGGCGCGAAAGATAGATGCCATGCCGCTGCGGGCGACAAGCTCGTCGATGCGGTAGTGATCCAGCTGATTGCCAACACTGAGTCCGGTCATGAGGAAGAAATGTTCGGGAAGCCGACGTGGTTACCGCAGCTTGTAGGGCCTTCCGCGGTACATCCCCACGCGCTCCACGTCGCGCACGCGGATCAACTGGACACTGATATTGTCGCCGCCGTCGCGCTCCTTTGCCAACTCCACCAGTTTAGCCGCAGCTATGGCAGGATTGGGGTTAAAGGCGACGATATTGGCCAGGTCCGCCGATTTGACAGACCCGTATAGGCCGTCGGAACAGAGCAAAAGTACGTCATCGACATGGACCTGATGATCGTCGATTTCCACATTCACAAAGAGATCGGCGCCAAGAGACCGGCTGAGCAGGTGGCGCTTCTCGGATTGCTCGGCCTCTTCCGCGCTCAGAATGCCGAGCCGCATCTGGTCCGCGACAACCGTATGGTCCCGCGTAATCTGCTGCGCGATCCCGTGGCGAATCAGATAGCAGCGCGAATCGCCGACGTGCGCGATGACCGCGCGGTCATACCGAAGAGCGCACGCCACAATCGTGGTGGCCATATTCACCCCGCCCGGACTGGCCGCGCGTCCGGCTTCGTAAACTCTGAGGTTGGCCTTCTGGACAATACGCGGCAGCGATGCGGTCAGGGCCTCGCCGCGTGGAGCGCCGCGAAAACCTTCGAGGACGGCTTCGACGGCGGTTTGCGAAGCGACCTCGCCCCGGTCATGACCGCCAACTCCGTCGGCCACCACGAAAAACCAGCCGTGCGTGTGGCCTTCTTCCGGAGTAGCGGGGATGTAATGACCGAGATAGTCCTCGTTATGATCGCGGACAACGCCGACGTCGGTGAGTTCACAGTACTCAAGTTCCAGCATGGAATTTCCGGACAGGGTCAGGCTCGCGGCAGTACTCAATTATGATCTCTCAACAACTCCTGTCAAAACAACGCTCCCTCACAGCCGGTTCAGGGCCGTGAGGGAGCGATTAGTGCACTCCTCCGAGAAAGCTACTGCTGCTAGGCGGTCACGCCACGGCTCGTCACCATCGTCGTTTTGCCTTTCTTTTTACTCGACGACATAAAGTAAAGCCCGCCGTATATCGCCCAGACTCCGGCAATGCCCAGCGCACAGAAGGGTTCCATCTTGGTGCCGTACCCCATGAACGGTCCGATGATGTAGAACGCCATGCAGGCCAGATTGGCCACCAGACCGAACACCGGGATGATCATGTGCTTCACCGGGTTGAAATCCGGACGACCATGATAGCCCACCAGGCAAATGATACAGCTCAGGGCATACAGCACGAAGGTGCCGAAGTTCGAAGCCAGCGTCATGGTGAGCAGGCTGTTCGGCATGGAAGCCATCACATCGTGGCTCGGATAACCGAAGCTGGAGAAGAAGCCCTGCGGCAGCGCCTTGATGGTGGCATCGGAGAGCGCAGTCGCATCGCCGAACAACATCGAAACGGAGACGCAGCCCACCACCGCCGAGATAGCGGCCAGCACCCAGATCGCGCGATGCGGCGTGAGGTTCTCGGAGTGGAGTATGCCGAAGTGTTCCGGCACTTCTTCATCTTTGCCCATTGCGTACGTCACGCGGGCTCCCGTGTTCATGCAGGAGAGTGTCGTCGCGATAATCGCCAGGAAGACCGTGAAGGCTTCACAGAGCATAAAGGTGCGGCCACCGCCGGCTCCGAAGAACGAGTTGCCGAGGATCACCATCATGTCGCCGATAGGCGCCGACGATCCCGACGCGGTTGCCATCGGATACCCCGTACTGAGGAAGTAGTTCGCCGCAAAGTACTCGATGAGATAACAGAAGGCCCCCTGCACCAGCAGCGAGATGATCACGGCTTTGGGGACGTCGCGTTTCGCGTTCTTCGCTTCACCGCCAAACGCCGTCACCGATTCGAAGCCGACCAGAATCAGGATCGCGACCGTGGCCTGAACGAAGGCGAAACCCACATTGTGAATGCCCACCACCGATGCGGGATCGGGATGCGAAACAAAGTTGCCCTTGTCGTCTGTCGCGGGATACTTGACCAGGAACGGAACCTGTTTGCCGCTCGCATCGAGCTGCGGCTTGGGAGTGCCGTCCTTTTCGCGGACAATGCTGTCCTGCATAACGCCCTTGTCGTCTTTCACCTTTTCGGTGGCGAACTCATACTGATAGGCATCGCCCGAAGTGGAATCGAACTGCCAGGCCGGCGTTCCCGCCGGGTGGCTGCTGCGATAGCTGAACGCCATCACCGCGAACACCAGCAGCGCGGTGATCTGCACCACGTTGATCGCGATACTCACGCCAGTGGAGCCGTTGATGCCGCGGTGCGCGATCCATGCGATGAAGAAGGAGAACACCACGGCGACCGTCATCATAAACATGGGCCCCGGATTCGAAGCGCTCATGAAGCCGGGCCAGAGCGTGCCGACCAGGTAGCCGCAAAGCACGCCCATGACGCCGACCATCACTCCCGGATAAATCCAGTAGTACAGATGCGAGCCCCAGCCGACGACGAACTTGGCGAGGCGCGCCAGTTTCCAGACCTTCTCGTGATTGAGGAAAGACTGTTCCGCGAAGTAATACGAACTGCCGGTACCAGGGTAGAGTTTGGCCAGCTCCGCATAACAAACAGCGGTAGCCAGGCAGAGAAGAAGCGCAATCACGATGCCGATCCACATGGCCGGAGCGGTATTACCCGTGGCCCCCTGAATGGCAAACGTGAGCCAGAGGAACGCGCCCGGCGCTATCAGCGCCATCGCATTCATCGTCAGGCCTGTAAGGCCCAGTGTCGGTTTCATTTCCGAAGAAGTAGTCTTATCCGCCATTTACTTGCTCCTTAACGTGGTGTGAGTTTGAATTTCTATTTCTCCGGGAACGTGCCCCGAAGGTATGGCAGGACTAACTCGGTCCAGCTATTTATCTATCCTGCCAATGTATCCCTTCGAAAGTGAAACTCAATTTTCTTATGCCTGTCATCAATGTTTTGGATCTGTGAAGAAAGCAAAGGCCGGATCGCCTGAAATCCGGCACGGTCGTCGGTAATAGATATAAGTGATCGGGCGGTTGTGGTATTTTGACCGTTATGGCAGCGCCCTCCAAAAGGTCCGACCCGCTGAAACCAGCCGGTTTTCTGTTGTTGATTATGGGCTGGATCCTCGTACTTTCAGCCGTTGCGCTGCTGAAGCAGCAGGGCGCGCGCGCCGGCTTTGTGATTGCTGGTTTGGGCGTGGAAGCGCTCGGCCTCGTGCTGGTGGTGCGCTCGCATATCGCTCCCAAACCGGAGCGGAATTAAGGTGAGCAGCCTGTCCGACTCGCAAACCATTCTCTGCATCGTCTCGTTATTGATCGCGCCACTTGCGTGCGCCGGCCTTGCTCTGATCAACTCAGGCCTCGGCCGCGCACGCAGCGCCGCCCACACCATGACTGGCGCTCTCTGCGTGATAGCCGTGGCCGCCTGCGTCTATGTCATCTGCGGTCGTAGCTGGCAGGGTTTCGCCGGAGAAGCTTCACACGTCATCACAATCGGTGGAAAGGCGTCGGGAAAGCCCTGGAGCTGGCTCGGCGCGGCATCGCCGTTTTTCGCCGGGCTATCTTTCGACGGGTCCCCTGCCCTGCTTGCGGCCTGGATGGGCATGCTCGGCGCGGCCCTCGCCAGCCTGATTCCGCTCGGCAGCGGCAGTGAGCGTTGGCGTTTGGGTTCGATTTGTATTTCGACCGCCGTGCTGGCTGGCTGGACCTTCCCGCTCTTCGCGCACTGGGCCTGGGGCGGTGGATGGCTCGCGCAACTGGGCGTGAACTACGGCCTTGGGATGGGGTATGTCGACGTCGGAGGCAGCGGCACGATCCATGTTTTGGGTGGCCTCACAGCGCTGAGCGTCGCCTGGCTGCTGGGCGCTCGAAAAGGAAAATTCGGCTTCGACGGCATGCCGATGGCGATTCCCGGCCATAATGCCGTGTACATCCTGTTCGGCTGCTTGCTGGCGCTGGTGGGCTGGACGGGCCTGAACGCTGCGGGCGCATTGCTGTTCGCGGGAGTCCAGCCGGGACGCCTGGCGCTGGTGGCCGTCAATACGATTCTGGGCGCGGCGTCGGCGGGTCTCGGCGCGGCCGCCATCACGCGTGTGCGTTTTGGTAAGCCCGATTCATCGCTCACCGCCAACGGCTGGATCGGCGGCCTGGTAGCAGTCAGCGCCACGTGTGCCTTCCTGCCGCCAGCCGCTGCAATCCTGATCGGTCTGGTCGCGGGCGCGCTGGTGGCGTTCTGTGTGGAGCAGTTCGAACTACATCTGGATATCGACGACCCCGGCGGCTCGATCTCAGTCCATGCGGTCGCCGGAATCTGGGGCCTGCTGGCAGGTGGCGCGCTCGGGCGACTTCCCGGCAGCGGCGGCGGTCAATTCCTCGCCCAGGTCATTGGGGTGGCCACTCTCATTGGGTTCGTTTTGCCAATGACTTTTGGCGTGAACTGGCTGGTCAATCGCTTCTTCGGCCTGCGCGTGGCGCCGGATGCGGAACGTCAGGGGATGGATCTCGCGGAACTGGGCGCGGGCGCGTATCCCGAATTCGTCACGCACACTGACGATTTCATGCAGCGGTAAAACTCTGCATAAAACTCAAATCCTGTCTCAGGCTGGCATGTGGGGCAGGCAGTTTTGCCAGGCGGAACCGCCTGCCCTATGTCGAGCGAAGCTCGAGTTCCCGCAACGTCGTGCCACGCGCCGTCAGCGCCGGAACACAATAATGTGCTGCTCCGGCAATACCTCAATCGACTGATCGAACTTGAAGCCTTCCGGCTGCACTTCCGCCTGCACCTGTTTCAGCGTCATCTTGTGCTCGGGCTTAATCGGGACCTTCGGGTCTTCCCCGCGATACTCCAGCAGCACCAAACGGCCATTCGGCTTCAGCGATTCGCGAATCCGATCCAGCATTTTCTCGGGCTCGGAAAATTCGTGGTACACGTCGACAAGCAATACCAGATCCAGCGCGTCCTTCGGCAGCTTCGGATCGACGATTGTGCCAAGCACAGGGCGGACATTTTCCAAATGCCGGTCCTGCATATTTTTCCTCAGCTGGTCGATCATTTCCGGCTGGATATCCTCGCCGTAGACGATGCCTGCCGATCCGACGCGCTCAGCCAGCCGCCAGGTGAAATAGCCAACTCCCGCGCCGACGTCTGCGACCACGGCTCCTTTCGGAATTTTCAACGCGTCGAGAGCTTCGTCGGAATGTTCTTCCGCTTCGCGCTCCGGCCGAACCAGCCAGTCGGAGCCCGCCGGCCCCATGACCTGCGCGATGCGCCGGTGAGTAACAGGGTGAACGTCTTCGGCGCTGCCCACGAATACAAACAGAAGAACGAGCGCGCAATTCCTGACTCTCATCGTCACCAGTGTATAAGGCTTCGCGCGGCCTGAGAAAGCTTTTTAGTTCGACAATCCACCAAATTCGTCCCCGAACCCTTGACATATCAGGCCACGGGTGACATTCTGGTTCAGAAATCCCGTAGAACCAAAGGAAATTCCATGTCCGCATTCCGAACTATTCGATTGTCATCCGGCCTGCTCATCGCGGCCCTGGCGGTCATGTATATCGTCACTTCGTCCGGCCGTGCGCAACAGCCCGCAGGCGCGCCTGGAGCTTCAGGCACACCCGCGCCGCCGCCGAATCCGATGACGCTGGCGTCGCAGGAAGATCGTCAGAAGATGATGGACCAGCTCCACATCACCACGCTGCGTCGTGGCCGGGACGGCAGCAACAAGCAATCGCCTTTTTACGCGAACTACGACGAATCGAAAGCCAATCCTTATCCCACGCTGCCCGACCCGCTCGTGATGAAAAACGGCAAGAAGGTCACGAGCGCAAAGATGTGGCCCGCGCGCCGCGCGGAAATCGTGGAGGATTTCGATCGCGAAATTTACGGCCGCGTCCCCGCCATCACCCCGAAAGTGAAGTGGGAAGTACTCAAAGTGGTCAACGAAAAGAACGGCGATGTGCCGGTGATTACAAAAACAATCGTGGGCCACGTGGATAATTCCGCCTACCCCGCGATCACGGTCGATATTCAGCTGTCGCTCTCGACTCCCGCCAATGCGACCGGCCCTGTTCCGGTCATGATGTACCTCGGTGGCAACGCGCCTGGCTTCCCCGGCCCGGCAGGGTTTGGTTTTGGCGGCCCGGCTGGCGGTTCCGGACGCGGTGGCCGTGGCGGCTTTGGTGGTTCCGGACGCGGTGGCTTCGCGTTCGGCGCATCGGGCCCTGGCCGTGGACGCGGCCCCACGGGTCCATCCTGGCAACAGCAGGTTCTCGCGAAGGGCTGGGGCTACGCGACCATCGGCACCAGCAGCATTCAGGCCGATAACGGCGCAGGACTTACGGCCGGCATCATCGGCCTCGTCAACAAGGGCCAGCCGCGCAAGCCGGACGATTGGGGCGCACTCCGCGCCTGGGCGTGGGGCTGTAGCCGCGCGCTCGATTATTTCGAAACGGACAAAGCCGTCAACGCGAAGATGGTCGGCCTCGAAGGCCATTCGCGCTGGGGCAAGGGAACCATTGTCGCGATGGGGTACGATACGCGTTTTGCGATCGCCTATGTCAGCTCGTCGGGCGAAGGCGGCGCCAAACTCAATCGCCGCGACTGGGGCGAAATCGTGGAAAACGTGGCCGCGACCAGTGAGTACCACTGGATGGCGGGCAATTTCCTGAAGTACGCCGGCCCGCTGACATGGAACGATATGCCTGTCGATTCGCACGAACTCGTAGCGATGGTGGCGCCGCGCCCCGTGTTCATCAGCGGCGGCTCCCTCGACGCAGGCGACGGCTGGGTGGACGCCAAAGGTATGTTCCTGGCCGCTGCCGGCGCACAACCCGTCTACAGGCTGCTCGGCAAGAAGGACATGGGAACGAACGAATTCCCCCCGATGGAAACCGCGCTCATCGATGGCGATGTCGCGTTCCGCCAGCACAGCGGCGGCCACACGGACGTCCCGAACTGGCCGACGTTCATTACGTTCGCCAGCCGCTACCTGAAGTAACTCAATTTTCGGTCGGATGTTCGATCTTTTCGACTACGTAGACCTGCACGGGGCCTTTCGCCGATTCGAGGCGCAAGCCAAGCTGATCGGTGAGCGCAGTGAAGATGGACGCGCCCAACGGAGTGTTGTTTGACGCGTCGGAAGGGCTGGGATCCGGCGTCCAGTCTAGTTTGAAATCGTATACACCCGTGAGGCCGGTCTTGTCCGTGACGGGGCGGCTGAGTGCGCTGGACAGATAATCTGCCAGCACTTTGATCGGTGAGCCGAGAGACTCGACATGTCCGTGTCCGTTGTTATGGAATGTCACCGGGTGGGCTCCGTCCGTCTGCGTGACCTTAGCGCCTTTGCCGGCCTGAACAAGAAGGTAGATCGGCAATTCGCGGGTTTCGGAGCGCAGCACGAGGCCGAAGCGGTCGCGCAGGACGGCCTGCACTCGCTGTTTGCTTCTATCGACCCACGCCAGGGCCTCCTTCGCCGAGGTATTGGCGTCGACCGTCGTCTCGGGTCGATCCGGCGTGAGCGTGATGTCATAGCGCTCCGACGAGACCCAGCCAGGCACGTCGGCAAACTGGTAATCCCGAACGTCGTACGCGAATGTCAGCAAGCTCATCAGCGAGGTGTTGCTCGTCTGCAAACCGCCCGCCGGACCCTTACCAAAGTGTTCGCTCGTCTGCCCCGGAGCCGATTTATGAATGGAAACCGCGTCGTAGCCATAAGCGGGCGCGGGCGGTAAAGTCTGGGCGCGGAGAACTCCGGTGACGACGGCAATCGACACCGCGGCAAGAGTTGCGCCGGCGAGCATTGCCTCAGCACGTTTTGTCATGGTACGACACGTACCATAATCAGGACACCCAGTCAATTAGTTTTCTGAAGGTTTCTCTGCGTGGTCCACGACAATCGTATCCACGGGTCCCCGCGTGGCTTCGAGCTTCAGTCCGAGCTGCTGCTGCACCGCTGCAAAAAGATCCGGCCTGGGCTGATCGGGATTTGGCTTCAGCCCCAGGCCACCAAACTGAGTCTCGTCGGGCAGCCACTCCAGATCGAAGTCATAGCGTCCCGATATCCCGGTTTGATCGATGACGGGACGGTCCATTGCCGCCCTTTGCAGCACCGAGGCAAATTCTCCCACTGTGGCGCTTCGGGCCGGCAGTTTCACACCATCCGGGTATATGACGAAAGCGAGCGCCGGAGGACCTTCGGGAGTGACATCCGGAGAGCCCTCGCGTAACTTCGGCCCACCTTTCGCAACTGTCAGAGCGTAGATTGGCATTTCTCTTTGTTCGCGATGGAACACCACTTTGAACCTGTCAGCCAGCAGCTTCCGAAGCATTACCATCTGCTCATCCAGGTTCGGCCGCGTCTCGCCGGGCGTCTCCGCGAGAACGTCGTAGTGCTCCGCCTCACTCCATTCGGGCACGCCGAAAATCGCTTTCGGACTGAGGTTGTATGCAGCGGCAAGAAGCGTCTTCACCGCATGATTCCGCGCCACAAACTGATGTGCGCTCTGCATCCGGATAAACCGGCCCCCCGACCAGTCGGGAGGCGTCGGCTTGATGGTTGCAACTTCAAACGAATCGAACGCAGGGCGAGGAGCCTGCGCGTATAACGCCGCAGCCGCGACAATGAGGATCACAGCGTTCTTGCTCATATTTAATTTTCCGACGCTCTATCTATTCCATCGATCACGATCAACTCAACCGGACCTTTCATCGAAACAAGCCGCAGTCCGAGTTTTTGCAGCACGGTAAACAGACTCGGCACCGTGCTGTCCGGCGCTTCCTCGGTCGACCACATCAGATCGAAATCGAATTCACCGCTCAATCCGGTCTTGTCGGTCACCGGGCGGCCCAGTTGCCGCCGCAGACTATACGCAAAGTCGCTCATCGGGACCTTCCCTGCCTTCAGAGTGACAATCCCCGCCCGCAAACTGGTATTGGAAAAGGTCCCGCCATCCCCCGTATGCGGCTTCAGTTTTGGACCGTCTTTCGCGACTTCGATCGCGTATTCCGTCAACTCTGCTGTTTCCCGATGATATTGCAGGTGAAAACGCTTCCGGAGGAGAGACAGCAGAAGCGTGGAGATGTCGTTCCTGGTAATTTCAATACCCGCCGGCATCTTCGCTTCGATATCGTAGTTCGTCGAATCGATCCAGTGGGGCGCCCCGGAAATCTGGTAATCCTCAACGTCAAATGCGTTGCGAATCATTTTCCTGACGTTCAGGTTGATCGCCGTGAGCCTACCTCCAGGCAGGACCGTCGTGCTCGGCTCGGAATCCGTGCTCGTATGCAGCCTGATCGCCGCCACTTCAAAATCGGGAAGCGTCTGCGACTCGGCGGGAATCGCGGCGAAACACGCGACGGCTGCTAGTCCTGTATAGAGAAACCTTCGGATCACGGACATTCGACGCCCGCCATATCCGGACGTTAGCACGAACCGGAGAATTCCGATAAAATGGACTCCCGAATGATTCGCCGCATATCGATGTGTTTGTTGTTGGCCAGCGTATTGTCCGGACAGACCGGCAAACCCGAAGACATTCCGGTTCTCATCGCGCAAATCACCAACCAGGCCATGCGCTTCGAGGGGCACCTGCCGGACTTCATCTGCACACGCACAACCACCGAAAGCACGGGCAACGGCGACAAATGGAAGAAGCAGCGCGTCATTGAGGAACTCGCCGAATTCCCCACCAACAACGTCAACGCCAGGTACAAGCTGATGAAAATTGACGGCCATGCGCCGACACGAAACCAATCCGGATTCAGCGGCCACGATACCAGTCTCGTGGGTCTCAGCCTCGTTCCCGACTGGATCTTCAGCGCGAAAGCGGACGCCCGCTTCGAGTGGCGCGATCGGGAGACACTGAACGGACAAGCGATGAACGTCTTTTCCTGGACCGTACACCCGTGGTTTTCAATGTCGCCCCTCGGCCGGAAGAGCTACATCGTGGGCTTCCACGGCCTCGTATTCGCGTCCGTGGACGAAGCCTGGCCGATCCGCCTGGAACTCCACGACGATGGACCGCCGGATTACCCGATGCACGACGATACGATCGTCGTCGACTACTCCTGGGTTGAGATCTCCGGCAAGCGTCTTCTGCTACCCGCGCGGACAATAATGCAGGCCCGTTTCGGCAACGACAGGACTTTTGTCCGGCGCGAAGCAGTCTTCAGCGACTACCGAAAATATTCGGCCGACTCCAGAATCGACTTTGGCGACGCGCCGCAGTGACCGAAGCTGCTCAGGGCTACGCCGCATCCGGACTCGACCGCAACTCCTCGCGCACCGCCCGTCGCACCATCGCCTCCAGCGATGGCGCATCGATCGATTTCCTTAAAGCCTCGTTGATCATCGTCTGGTATCCAATCACACCTCCAGCCTCGTCAGCCTTCGCAAGAAAATAATCGACGACATCGTGATCGAGCCGAATCGTAATTTTTACCTTGCCCGCGGGTTCCGGATCCTGTTTCTTAATCCGCCCGCGTTTGCCCTTACTGAAATCGTAGGAACTCTTCATACCAGTCCTTTCTCATAGGCGGCGCGTTCATACCGCGTCGCAGTTCGCGCCGAAATAATTCGTATATTTGTCCCGCGATATGCATACACAACCACGAGTACCCGCCCAAGTCCACCGAGACCAATACCAACGAATCGTCTCTCGAATTCGTCCGACTCATCGTCAACAATCGTGATCGCCTGAGGGTCCTCGAAAACAGCCTTCGCCTCCTCGAAGTGAACGCCCTTGTGCTTACGAACGTTTTCGCGCGCTTTATTCACGTCCCATTCAAAGCTCACTCTATAATTGTACGTACAAACGTACGGCACGGCAACGCGGAAATGCGCTCAGGACCAACTTTCCCGCGCACACCCCACCCCTGTGCTAAACTCAAAGTTCCCGAAATATCAAAGCCATGCCTAAATTAAAGACCCACAAAGGTGCGTCCAAACGGTTCAAAAAAACCGGGACTGGGAAAGTTGTCCGGGGCCACGCATTTGCCCGGCACATTCTCACCTCCAAGTCGCGCAAACGTAAGAACAAACTGCACACTACCGTGGTCGCCGATGCTTCCGACCAGGCGAAGTTGCAGCGAATGATCCCCTACTAGGCTTTAACAGCCTGCCCAGGAAGATCACGCGAGTGAACGGTGCCACCGCACGTGCCCGATTAGCCGCATTTGTATAGAAAAACCAACAGGAGAAAAACGTGCCCAGAGTTAAACGTGGTACCAAGCGGTCTGATCGCCGCACAAGAACGCTTGCCCTTGCCAAGGGCTACTTCCTCACTAAGAGCAAACTGCACCGTTCCGCCCAGGAAGCGGTGGAGCGCGCGCTCAAGTTCGCCTACACGGGCCGCAAACAGAAGAAGCGCGAATACCGCTCGCTGTGGATCGTCCGTATCGGCGCTGCCGCACGCGAAGCCGGTCTCACCTACAGCACGCTCATCCACGGCTTGAAGCTCGCCGGTATCGATCTTGACCGCAAGGTTCTGGCCGAAACTGCCACAGCCGACGCCTCGCAGTTCACGCTGCTGATTGAGCAGGCGAAGACAGCCCTCGCAGCTGCTGCCGAAGCAAACGCCGCCGCAAAGAAATAATTCCAACCCCGGAACCGACTAAATGGCGAACACAGTAAAGGAAGTCGACCCCCTCGATCATCTTGAGGAACGCATCCAGAAGGCTGTAGCCCTGGTCACTCGTCTCCGCAGCGACAAGGAAGCCGTTGCGAAAGCGGCTGCCGAAGACAAAGAACTCGCGGCCCTCGAAAAAGAAGACGCCGCGAATACCGCGGCTCTCGAAAAAGCGGCGGCGGAGCAGGTTGCCGACGCCCTGCGCGTAGATCTCGAAGAAGCGCAGAATACTAATGCCCGGCTCACCGCGGAATTAGAGTCGATGCGTACAGAGCGCCAGCAGGTCCGGTCGCGCCTCGAAAAGCTCCTCGGCCACATCGACCAAATGGGCGCAGCGTAATCGCGCCCGCATCTCCCCCGCAACACCCGAACGCGTAGAATAGGTTAGAGCATCCCGATGCCGAAGCAGCCTGTCCGCGTCCACATTTTCAACCAGAGCTACACGCTGCTTGCCGATGGCGACCCTGCGGAAGTAGAGATGGTCGCGCATGAAATCGATGAGCTGATGGCCAACATCGCCAATCGCTCGGGCACCGGCGATTCCACCCGCGTCGCGGTTCTCGCCTGTCTCCATCTCGCCGACAAACTGCGCAGCACGGAAACGCAGTTGCGTGCCATCGAAGACAAGTCCGCGCGCATCGCCGACCTCCTGGAGCACGCCCTCGACGAAGCCCAGCTCGAAAACGTCTGAACATGCCCGCCCATTACGACGCGTTTCTCCTCGTCTCCTTCGGTGGTCCGGAAAAACATGAGGACGTGATTCCCTTCCTCGAAAATGTTCTGCGCGGGAGAAATGTGCCTCGCGAACGCCTGCTCGCGGTCGCTGAACACTACTATCACTTCAACGGCGTGAGCCCCATCAACCGGCAATGTGAAGACCTCATCGCCGCGCTACGCACCGAATTCGCCGCGCACAATTTGAACCTGCCCATTTATTGGGGCAATCGCAACTGGCATCCGATGCTGCACGACACGGTCGAACGCATGCGGGCCGATGGAATCCGCCATGCCCTCGCGCTCGCAACCTCGGCCTACGGATCGTACTCGGGTTGCCGCCAATATCGGGAAGATCTCGATCGTGCCTGCGCAACCATACCCAATGCGCCCATAGTCGACAAGATCCGGCCATTTTTCGATCACCCCGGTTTCATCGAAGCGTCAGCCGCGCGCGTCCGTGAAGCGATCGACCGGCTACCCGGCGCCGACCTCGTCTACACCGCTCACAGCGTGCCCCTGTCGATGGCCCAATCGAGCCCTTACGAAGAACAACTCCGCGCCACCTGCGAGCAGGTCAACAGAATCTGCGGTATTGAGAAAACACCCGTGCTGGCCTTCCAGAGCCGCAGCGGTGCTCCCGGACAACCCTGGCTCGAACCTGACATCGGCGATTACCTCCGCCAGACCAATTCGAAGCGCCTCATCGTGGTCCCCATCGGTTTTCTCTCCGATCACATGGAGGTGCTGTACGACCTCGATACCGAAGCCGCCGCCATCGCCGGCGCGCGCGGAATAGAATTCGCGCGCGCCGGCACCGTCGAAACGCACCCGGCATTCGTCAGCGCAATCCGCCAGATGGTGCAAACTGCGATCGATACTGGCGGCGTCAACCCGTGTCAGCCCGATTGTTGCAAACCTTCTCAAAGACCTCCCGCGAGTCCATGAAAATCCTCATCCCGTTTACCGCTCTGCTCCTCGTCTGCGGCGTCATCGCGCAGGTACAGACGCATGTCAAAAAGGCCGCAGTCGTTCCCGTGTATGGCTATCAGGTCGTCCACGTTTACCCGCACGACCGGTACGCCTTTACCGAAGGTCTCGAATACCACGACGGTTTTCTCTACGAAAGTACTGGACTCAATCGCCGGTCCACGTTACGCAAAGAGCGCCTCGAAACCGGTGAAGTCGTGCAGCAGATTCCGCTCGCGGACCAGTATTTCGGCGAAGGGATCACGATCCTCGGCGACCGGATTGTCCAGCTGACCTACCGGACGCAGGTCGGCTTCGTCTACTCCCTGAAGGACTTCCACGTCCAGCGGCAGTTCACCTATAAAGGCGAGGGCTGGTCCCTGACACACGACGCGACCAATGTCTACATGGACGACGGCACGGACGAAATTCGCATCTGGGACCCCACAACGCTGGCCGAGCGCCGACGCATCAAAGTGCACGACGGCGCAAAACCGATCGACAGCGTCAATGAACTGGAATATGTGGAAGGCGAGCTCTACGCCAACATCTGGCAGACAGACCGCATCGCGCGCATCTCGCCGACCACGGGCGCGGTGCTGGGCTGGATCGACATGAGCGGCCTCCTGAGCCCGATGTATCGCACCGGCACCGAAGACGTCCTGAACGGAATTGCCTACGACGCGGTTCACAAGCGGTTGTTCGTAACCGGCAAGCTATGGCCAAACCTTTTTGAGATTCGTATTGTGCCGAAAAAATGATCTCGACGGAGTGCTTCGAGAATGCTCTGAAATCGGAACCGGTCGCGCTATACGTCAGCTCAGCATGATATATTATATATTACGTATTACGTAATATATGACACTCCCTGCCACACTACTTCTCGCAGCCGCCCTGGTGGCTCCCGCTCAGAATCTCACAGCGCCGCAACGTCCGACGTTCGATGTAGCGTCCGTTAAGCCCTGCAAGGATGGAAGCGAACCGGGCAATCTGGAGTTTCTTCCAGGTCGATTGAACCTGGGCTGTCTTCCGTTGATCCGGCTCATCTCGATGGCTTATGGTGAGAACGTCGACGGCCGTTGGAATTGGTTTCCGATGAAAACAATCGAAGGCGGACCATCGTGGATTCAGTGGACGATGCCGGGATCCAACGAATACGCCATCGATGCGAGAGCGGCTGGAGCGAGCGTGGAGATGGTCAAAGGGCCGATGTTTCGGGCGCTTCTGGAAGACCGATTCCAATTGAAACTTCGGCGTGAAACCAGACAGGTGCGTGTCTACGCGCTGACCGTGGCAAAGGGCAGCCCGAAGCTGAAACCTTTTGACGGAAGCTGCGCGCGATGGGATATCTCTCCGCAGGAACCGGCGACGGCCCAACTACCAAGCTGCACAGTCAGCAATACCGGCCGAGGCTACACAAGAGTGCTCGACATGCGCGGGATCACGGTGTCCACGTTTGCCGCGAGAGTCGGGCAACGTGCCCAGGAGCTCGGAGATCTGGACGGCCCCATTATCGATAAGACCGAGCTTTCCGGATCGTTTGACGTTCGTCTGGAATACGCCTTCGACCCGATTGGCGGCGCCACCACACAGACAGAACCGCCTGCGAATGTTCCTTCCCTCTTCAATGCCCTTCAGGAACAACTGGGTCTGAGACTCGAACGAAGCATCGGGCCGCGAGACTTTCTGGTGATCGAGCATGTGGAAAGGCCGAGCGAAAACTGAGACCGGACGCGAATACGCCGGACCGATTAGAATGAAGGTGAGGTCTCATGCTATGGCAAAAGACGACACCAGCAGTTCGATAGCGTGGTTTATCGCCGGCGCGGCGACGGGCGCGGCCCTGGCGCTTCTCTATGCTCCCAAAACCGGCAAAGATACGCGCAAGTTGCTCCACAAGACGACTCGCGAAAGCCGTGAAGCCGTGGAATCGAGCGGCAAGGAACTGATGGACCGGGGCAAGGACCTTTACGATCGCGGGCGCAAAATTGCCGACGACGCCGCCGAGTTATTCGAACGTGGCCGCAAGCTTGTCCAGCACTAACGGACCCGATCTTTGACGTCTACTGTCCTCGAAATCGGCGATTTCCGGATTACGCTTGTTCGCGCGGGTTCCTACCGGTGGGACGCCGGGGCGATGTTCGGTGTGGTGCCGCAGACGCTTTGGTCGAAGTCCCAGACGAGAGACGAACTCAATCGCATTGAGGCGGGCTTCAATTGTTTCGTGGTGGACGATGGCACGCGGCGCATTCTGGTTGAAACCGGCGGCGGCGTGCGGCACGATGAGCGCGCGCTGGAACGGATGGGCATGCCGCGAGGCGTGCATGCGACGGAGGCGCTGGCGGAGTGCGGATTCGAACCAGAATCCGTCGATTTTGTGGTCAACACGCACCTGCATTGGGATCATTGCGGGGGAAACACGGTGGGTGATGGCGAAAGCGCCGTCGCTGCGTTTCAGAATGCGCGCTATGCGACGCAACGCCATGAACTGGAGCATGCCCGTGAGCAGCATCCACGGGATGCGGTGAGTTATCGGGCTGTGAATTACGAACCGCTCCTTGCGACTGGCCGCCTGCATCTGCTCGATGGCGACGTGGAAATTGCGCCGGGTATTCAGGTGCAGGTGACGCCGGGGCACAATCGCGACATGATGGTGGTGGTGGTGCGGTCCGGCGGCGAGACGTGGTGCCATCTGGCCGATCTCGCCCCTTATGCGGCGCATGTGACACCGACGTGGGTGGCGGCGTTCGATCTGTTTCCGCTGGAGACTATCCAGTCGAAAACCGACCTGTTCACGCGGGCGGCGGCAGAGGGTTGGTGGTGCAGTTTCGGGCACGATCCGAAAGTTTCGTTCGCCCGGATCGTGGCGCGCGACGGGAAGTTTTCGCCGGGCGACGCTGCCTAAACACGATTCCCTACCCCACAATTCATCTGAGTCCAGGCGCGCGCCGGGCCATCGCCTGGATTTTGGCCAAATTATCCTGGGCACTGCGCGAGTCGGGATCCAGGCGTAAGGCCTCCCCGAATTGCGCCGCAGCCCCGTCCAACTGGCCCTTTTGGGCGAGAGCGATCCCCAGGTCATCATGGCCCTCGGCATAGCCGGGGTTGAGTTCTACTGCCTTTCGAAGATGAGGCAGGGCTTCGTCTATCCGTCCCCTGCGGGCGAGAATGTCACCCAGGTCGAACTGCGCTTCGGCGTAGTTCGGATCGAGCTTCAAGGCTTTTGTATATAGGTCGATCGCCTCGTCCAGCTGCCCTTTCCCGGCCAGAGCAATCCCGAGGTTATTGTCGGCGCCCGGATAGTCCGGGTTGATCTCCAGGGCCTTTTGAAAATGGACGATAGCGTCGTCCGACCGACCTTGCCGGAATAGAACGTTGCCGAGGTTGTAATGAGCCTGCGCATAATCCGGATCGAGCTTCAAGGCTGCTGTAAATTGTTCGATTGCCTCGTCCGACCTCCCCTTTTGGTTCAGAGCAATCCCGAGGTTGTTGTGAGCCTCCACGTAGCCGGGGTTGAGTTCAAGCGTTTTTTGAAAATGAGCTATAGCTTCGTCGGTTCGCCCCTCCTGCGAGAACGTGTCGCCCAGGATCTCATTGCCCGTCCAACTGGTTGGATTTTTGGCAACTGTATCGGTCCAAAGCGTCTCCTGGCTTTCATAAGCCCAAACTCGCTGCCAGCTCGATACTCCGAGAACCACGAGCACAGCCGCGCCGACGAGCGCCTGCATCCACCGTGGTTTTTGAACTGAAGAACCGGGAATCTTCGTCAGCCACACCACTCCGGCCCCGACCAGCGCCAAAGGCGCCATGCCGGCCAGATACTGAAAGTGAAGGTAGACCCAGGAATAAGCCGCGGAATAGCGACTCGTATAGGGGTCGACTAAACCGATTGCGGGCAGCAAGGCGGTGATGAACCACGCCAATACAAAAAAATACGGGCGGGTCGATGGCATTCGCCTGCTTTGCACCAAACCTGGCCACAAAGCGACCAGCGCGACAAGCAGGAGCAGCAGCGGCAAATACGAAAACCACTGGCTCGCATCGATTTTCGGATCCGGATACATGGCCATCAACGGATGTGGCCACACCAGCTTGCCCAGATAAAACCAGACTGCGTCGGCGGATCTGACGATGCGCTCCGGCAAGGTTCCCACCGACAGCGGACGATCGTGAGACATGACCTCGCGCTTCCCCTGCGTCCAGATCACCGCCGCGCTCGAGGCTGCGGTCATGAGAACGACGGGGATCACCCTGAGCAGGTTGCGCCACTGCCAGCGGCCCTGCAGCCACCAGGCGCACAGGCAGAGTGAAGCCGGCAGGATCACAGTGGACGCTTTGCTCGCCATCGCCAAAGCCGCGAAAAGCAGAGTTAATGCGTATCGCCACCCCACGCCCGTTTGTGCGTCGCCGGCTTCTCCAGCGCCGGCTTGTCCGAAGGCCCTTCGCCCATTTATTTCCTCCACAAAGAAAAAGATCGAGAGCAGAAAGAATAGCCCGGATTCCGTATTCTTCATCTCGCTGATCCACGCCACCGATTCGACCTGGATTGGATGCAGTGCCCAGATTGCCGCACCCAACCATGCGCCAGGCACGCGCAGTCTTCGCAATATCTGCCAAAGCAGGATCGCGCAGGCCCCGTGCAGCAGGACATTGATGAGGTGATAAGGCAGGGGTGGCAAGCCCCACAACTTGTGTTCCAGCCAGAACGTGCTCCGTGTCAGCGGAGAGATATCGCCGGCGCTGGTAGTCCAGATTTCTTTCAACCCGAGAGGGCCGACGACGGTGGGATTTGCAGTGAGATGGTCGTCATCGTCCCAGACGAATCCGGCGTGCCATACCGGTTGATAGACGATGGAGACAAGAAGCAACAGAAAACAACCGCGCAGCCAGTCGCGGGAATACCAGGAAGATGGCGGGGGAGTCGACCCGGCGTTTACAGTTGCCGTCGCCGTCCGGGTCGCCGTGGGGGGCGTGAGCGCTTCAGTGGGAGCGCTCACCACCCTTTTGGATTTGGATCGTTTGGCCATACGGGCAAGCGTCTCTTGCAGGCGCAAATGCCTGCGCTACATGTTTTCGAAGACGCTGGTCACCGGAACAATCTGCACATCTTCCGGTTTCAGCCCCAACGGCCACACTCCAACCGTTTTATCTTCGTCCAGAATATCCTGCGGCTTAGCTGAATTGTACTGAATCGGGGTAGCGGCTGCGCTGACCAACGCGGCCTTGATTGCGGCTGCGTCTTTCGCCACGCCGATGACCTGCAGCCTGTCGGCATGAAGATACTTCTTCACCGCGCGATTCACATCGTCAACCGTCAGCTTCGCAAGCGCCGCTTTCAGGTACTCGTTGTATTCGGGCATCCCGTAATACTCGCTGTCTACCGCGTAGCCCAGTTCCGCCGACTTCGTTTTCGTCAGGATATTCACGTACTTCGAAAGGAAGGAGCGAGTCTTTTCGAATTCCGCGGGAGGGACGCCGTTTTTGACGAGCTTGTCCAGTTCATACATCGCGAGGCGCAGCGCGAAGACGGCATTCGGAGTTTCCACCGGGCGAATCCAGATCTGAAAAATCTGCTGGTGGCGGGCGATGTTCGGGTCCGGCTCGAACTGGAACATCCCGTTGGGGAAATATTCGATATAGGCGTAATCGCCGTAGTTCAGGCCGCGTAATTCGCGCATGCGGCTGTACAACTCGCCGCTGCTATCGCGATGCTGGCCCAGCCAGGATTCGGCGACCAGCAGCGCCGCGAAATCGGGATCGCCGCGTTTCAGGGCGATGGGGAAACCGAACGACCAGGCGACCGAGCGCGTGTCCTTCTCGATAATCGTGGCCTGATTGTGCGTGAGCGCGGCTGGCGGCGGAAGATCCAGGTGGTCCGCCGGTCCTGCGGGTAACGCCGCGAAATCCTTCTTCACGCGCGCGGCAAAACCGGCCGGATAACCGCCCGCCAGCCCGATGATCAGATTGGCCTGGGTATAGTGCCTACGATGAAATGCTTCGAGGTCGGCCACGGTCATCTTCTGGAGCGACGCAACGGTTCCCAGGTCTTCATGGCCGTAGGGATGCCCCGCGTAGATCGCATTGTAGAGCGCTTCTTTGCCGAGTTCCTCGTCGTTATTTCCGCGGAGGCCCACGCGCAGAGCGGTGACCTGGTCGTCGCGGACGCGCGTGAAATCCTCCGGACGCCAGCCTGGATTGAGTACGGCGTCCCGCATCAGGGCGTAGAATTTCTCCAGATTGTCGATGTGCGTCTGACCTACGAACGTGGTCATCTCCTTGTCGGAATAGGCGGAGATCCCGGTGGCCATCGGGTACAAGGCGTCCGTGATCTGTTTGTAGGTGAGCGTTTTCGTGCCGCTGTTGCTCAACATCTGCGCCGTCAGGGACGCCACGCCCGGCTTATCCGCAGGCTCCGACGCCGCGCCTGTCGTGAATACCAGACGGATCGTGACCAGCGGTGATTTACCCGGCAGTTCCACGACGCGTGGCTGTGCGTTGCATACGGTTGCGCACGCGAGAAAGGCAAGGGCGCAGGCCAAAGGCCTACTCCACACAGACGGTTGCGTCATTTCGCCGCTCCTTTCGTGGTCAGCGTAACGACATCAAGATTTTTATCGATCAGATATTTTCGCGCCACGCGCTGAATATCGGCGGGCGTCAGCTTCGCGTACATATCGTAATAGCGGTTGATCGTTTCGGGCGTCCTGCGCAGGGCGACGTAGCCCGCCACGGTGGACGCAATGGCTTCGCTGTTATCCAGCTGGAGCGCGAAATCGTAACGCTGGTGCTGCTTGAGCGCTTCCAGTTTCTTCGCCTCCACCGGCTTGTCCGCGAACGCCTGAGCGGTGGCCCTGACCTGCGCTTCCACGAGCGCAAGATCCTTCGCGTCCTTCACATGCGCGTTCACCTGAAAGAACTCCGGGTCCAGATTGCCGGGCGCATCGGCGCCCAGCGTCTCCACCTTTTGCTCTTCGACGACGAGCTTTTGGTAGAGCGGCGAATTCTGATCGTACCCGAGATGGGAGATAGCGTCGAGCGCTACGGTATCCATGGTGTCGTCCGAGTAGGCAGGGCCACGCCACGCCACGGTGATCTGAGGCGTTGTCTCACTCTGCCAATCGACATGCGCGCGGCGCGGGCCGTCCTGAGGAGGCTCCGCCGGAATCTGCGCCTTGAAGCTGCCTCGTTTCCAGTTGCCCCAGCGCTCGTCCACCAGCGAGCGGACCCGTTTGGGATCCACGTCGCCGGTCACGATGATGGTAGTGTATTCGGGGCGGTAGTAGCGGGAGAAAAACTCGCGGCTGTAGTCATAGCCTTCCGGCATGGCCTGGACATCCCTGAGAAAGCCCATGGTCGTATGGCTGTAAGGGTGAACCTTGAAGCCGGTTGCGCTCAGCGTCTCCCAGAGTTGCTCTGCCGGGTCGGCGCTGTCCTTGTTGTATTCGCCCAGCACGGCAAGCGTTTCGGTCTTGAAGACGGCTTCGGTGTAGTCGAGATGCTGGAAGCGGTCGGCTTCCATGGAAAGAATGGTCGGGAGATCTTCTTTGGAGAATGTGGTGTGGAACGCCGTGAGGTCGCTCGAAGTGAAGGCATTCGATGCCGCACCCGCGCTTTGAAGCGTCGCCGTGTACTTCGCGGGCGGATATTCGGCAGTGCCCCGGAACATCAGGTGTTCGAAGAGATGGGCAAAACCGGTCTTGCCCGGTTCCACCTCGTTGCGGGAACCCGCGCCCACCACGATGTAGAGGGAGACGATGTTCGGATAGTCGGTGGGGATGGTGATGAGACGCAGACCGTTGGGGAGATCTTCCTGAACGTAAGGATAGGGGAAGATTCCCGTGGCGGCCAGCAGGCAGGTCGCCGAGACGAAAAGGCTTGCCGCCGCAAGAGAGCGGACCAAACGCATATGTGAAATCCCTCAGGGCGCCGTGCGCGCACGCCAGATTACAGTTTAAATGGATTAGACGCGCCTGGAGGGAAAACAGGCTTAGGACGCTGCCGCGAGAGTCTCATCTTCGCGCGGATTCATAAACTGATAGCGTTCCATGGTCACGGCAATTTCGTAAGGGGCGTCGTCGCCCTGCTGCTGGCTGCGCAGCACTTTGCCCAGACAACGGATACGAACCGGGGGATTGCTGCCGGAGAGGGTGATCAGGTACTCGATGCGGCCGCCCACCTCAACCTGTTCGCTGGACAAAAAGCAAACACCGCCGGAACTGATATCCCGCGTCTGTTCCGTGCGATTTACCTTCTCGCTGCCGACCTGTATGATGTGCAGCGGGAGCTGCATGCGGTACCGCGGTGCGCGTCGTTGCTCCAAATCGATCCCTCTGATAGTAAGGTTACGCTCTATTTTGAACCAATGCAACGAGCTATAGTACTACTAATTTCGCCATCCTTACGCCCTGGGGGCCCCCTGAACGCGCCTGTGCGCTGGTTGGGGTCCGGAAAGACACCGCCCAGCGCACAGGTGAGAGCCCAACTGTCCCGGAATTAGTGATTGAACATGATGATCACGGCGAAAGTGTAAAGCGCAAGCGATTCAATCAGGACCAGGCCCAGAATCAGCGCAAATCGAACGGCGGCGGTAGCGCCCGGATTGCGAGCCATACCTTCCGCCGCTCCGGCGACGGCTTTACCCATGCCGAGGGCGCAAAGGCCGGAAGCGATTGCCATACCGACGGCAGACGCCGGACCCAGCCAGCTGGTGCCGCCCGAACTTGCCGCGGCCGTCGTATCGGCAGCGAACATCGGAAGCGCCGAAAGCATCAGCGCCGACGATAAAAATGCCAGTTTCTTCTTCATTTTTTACTACTCCTTGCACTACAGGCTCGCTGACCGGAGGTGGTTGCGTTCCACGCCTGGGGGCGGGAGGCCTCACACGGAAAGCGGCAAAATCGATTTAGTGCTCGTCGGCGACAGCGCCTGCCACGTAGATCATCGTCAGGAGAACGAAGATATAGGCCTGCAACAGCGCCACAAACACGTGAAGCCCCATAAAGGCCGCGGGGACCACCAGATACGTAAGGCCCAGAAACGCCATCGTGACCTTTTCTCCGGCATACATGTTGGCAAACAGACGAACGGTCAAAGACAGTGGACGCGCCAGATGGCTGATGATCTCAATCGGCAGCATCAGCGGCGCCAGGGCGGGGATGGGACCAAAGAAATGCTTCGTGTACCTCCACAACCCGTTCTTCTTCAGGCCCGCCAGATTGTAGTAAAGGAAGGCCAGGAGCGCGCAACCAGCGGTGACGTAATGTGACTGGGTCGGGCTGACGAAGGTCGGAATCGCCCCAATCAGATTCGCGGCCAGAATAAAAATGAACAGGGTCATGAAAATGACGATGTGATGCTTGCCCTCGTGGCCCACCTGTTCATCGGCCTGATCGGTAATGAATTCGTGGATGAGTTCGAAGATGTGTTGCAGCTTGCCCGGCCGGTCCACCGACAGCTTGCGGCGGAGCACAAAAAGCGTCGCGATAACGAGCAGGGCCACCAGGATCTGCATCACCATGAAGTCCGCCCACGGCTCTTTCGGATTCGAAGCGGTTTGATGGAACAAAGAAAGCAGGGCGTTTCCGGGACCTGCCAGATAGGCATTGAAGAGCTTCGTCAGCCAGGCTTCACGAGTGACCATATGTGATTAATTCGTATACGATTTCGATAACGGCGGCGGCCGGGCACACCAGGAACCCAAACAGCGCCGCCATCAGGTTGAAACCGGTAAATCTGAGTATAACAAAGGCTAAAGCGCCGAAAATCGCAAATTGAGCGAACACCCGGACGCCGCTTCCCTCGCGTACTTTGCCTGGTTCCGCGGCTGTCAGCCGGACGATCCGGTTGACGCCTCGTTCGATCAGCCGAAGATTGAGCCACGCCGCGACCGCGCCGATCAAAAAACCCATCGCACCGGAAACTCCGGCGTAACGGGCGGCGAAACCTGCGCCGACGATTCCCAGCAGCGCCATCCAGTTGGGCAGGCGGGCGAGGGCGCGTTCGTAATCGAGAGCGGTCATGTGCGAAGAAACGGCCGAGCTCCGCTCGACCAAGGGCAGGCGGAACCGCCTGCCCCACACGGGCTGAAGCGGATTGGCGCTGTCATTTATCCTTGTCCAGCTCGTAAATCACATCCATGACGCCCGCGATTGCCCCAAACACCAGGAACAGCCAGCGTATCCAGGTCGCGTGGAACAGTACATCGAGACCATACCCCAGGGCATAACCGACGCAGGTCGCAATCGGCAGCATCAGCGCCAGCCCCATGTACTTGCCGATACCTCCGGGAGAAGACGGATCCATCGCGCTATGCCTCGCCCGAGACGCCGCCGAGGCCCGTCCGGAACGGGCTATCGCGCCCCGGATTCCCGCGGATGATCTTATCCAGTTCCAGGAATTCGTGAATATCCGGATCCTCCGAGCTATACAGATCCGCCGGGGGCCCGAAGAACGCTACCCTGCCCTTGCTGAGGAAAACCACCGTATCCGCCACACGATGCAGCAGATCCAGATCGTGCGTCACGACCACGCTCGTCAGCTTCAGTTGCTTCTTCAGGCGCAGCATCAGGACCGTCAACTGGTCGCTCATGATCGGGTCCACCATCGTGGTGGGCTCGTCGTAGAGGACGCATTGCGGCTGGGCGGCCAGGGCGCGTGCGATGGCCACCGCGCGCCGGTACCCTGTGGAAAGATCGCTTGGATACGCGTCGCGGGCATCCAGAATATCCACCATCTTCAGCAACCCGTTGACGACGTCTTCCTTGTTCTGTGCGTCGTAGTCTTCGCGAAGTTCCAGCGAGAACAGGATATTTTCAGCCACCGTGAGCGAATCGAACAGAGCCCCGGACTGGAAAACCATGGTCACTTTGCGACGGATACGGTTCATCTCGGCCTCGCTGTAGCCCGTAATATCTTCGTGGGCGACGATGACGCGCCCTTGATCCGGCTGTAGAAATCCCATAATGTGGGCGAGGGTCACGGACTTGCCTACCCCCGAGCGGCCGATGATCGCCACGGTCTGGCCGGCATCCACGTGAAAATTGGAATCGACTAAAACGGGCTTGTCGAACGTCTTATAAACATGCCGGAACTCGATGTAGTGCGGATATTCTTCAGCCATGGTGGAACCTGCGCCAGTCTTCCGGGGTGTTCAGATTGGCGAATGCCGCCGGATCGGGTACCCGAACGTATCGTATCGCGAACTCGCGGGCTGCGCACAACTGGAGCACGTCAGTGACCTTGCGGACTCCGGCCTCCAGCGCCTCCCGGATCACGGAATGGCAGCGGCGCTGGTATACGCCGCAAAGCGGTTCGATGTCGCCGTTCGCATGCCTTGGCACCACGCAGTCGCCTCCAGCTGCGAAAAGCTCTTCAAGCAAATCCTCCGGAACCGATGGTATGTCACACGCAAGAATCAGGTTAGCCTCACAGGCCGATGCCGCCAGCGCGGCTTCGATTCCGGCCAGTGGCCCCTGCGCCGGAAAACGATCCCCAATCACCGGCAAGCCAAGATCTGCATACATGGCGGGATCACCCACCAGTGAAACCGCTCGGCACACAGCGGCCGCCTTGTCCGCACACCGTAACGCCAGCGCGCGGCCATTCGACTCCGCGCGCGCCTTGTCAACGCCCATGCGGCTGCTGCGTCCGCCCACCAGAATCCATGCGGCTCGGTCTGGATGCGGGGGCGTCAACTCACCCAAAATGTTAACATCAAAGTTCGTGAACCGAGGCGCGCCAGACGGAAATACGGCCCGCATATTTAGAAACGTTTTCATGCGTTTTTGTTTTATACTGTTACTGGCCATGCCAGTTCTCGCCGATTCCGTTCCGTCCGACTCGCAATCTGCCACTGCGCCCGCGCGAAGCGCTGTCCAAACGACGCGCAGCGTTGTGCATGCGAACCCGACAACCGGGCGTCTGGTGCGCACCGTGGTCGCGCCTCCGGCTGCCAGAGTTGCGCCCGCGAAATTGAATGAGATCGTGGACCGGGTTGCCAGCCAGCAGGGCGTGGAAGCGCCTCTGGTTCACTCCGTCATTCTCGCCGAGAGCAATTACAATGCCTCCGCCGTATCGCCGAAGGGCGCACAGGGCATCATGCAGCTGATCCCCTCCACTGCGCGGCGCTTTGGTGTCGGCAACGTGTTCGATGCCGAGGATAATATTCAGGGCGGTGTGCGCTATCTGCGTTTTCTGCTCGACTACTATCACAACGACTACACGAAAGCCATCGCCGCCTACAACGCGGGAGAATCCGCCGTCGATAAATATAACGGCGTTCCTCCCTACGCGGAGACTGTCGGCTACGTACGTACCGTGGCGAACAATTTGGCGGCAGAGCGGCGAATCGCGGCGGCCAAATCCCCGATTCCGGCGCAACCGGATGTAGCCGAAACGCATCATCATATTCAGACCCAAATCGGCGCGGACGGTCTGATCTACTACACGACCCCCTGAGAAACTATGATCCGGCGACTTCACTGGGCGGCAGCGTTCTTTTCGATCCTGCCCGTGAGCGCCGCGCCAAACTCCGGCATAATTCAGGTAACGGGCGTCCACGCATGGTCGCACCCTGGCGATACCCGCGTCATCATTGAAACCACTGGCCTGGCCGACTATCACGCCGACCGCGCCCGCAATCCCGATCGCCTCTTTTTCGACATTCTGCACGCACGACCCTGGATCGATAACCACCGCGTGGCAATCCGCAACATCAACGATGCGTTGGTCAAACGTGTCCGTGTGGCTGAGACCGCGCCTGGAACAACCCGGGTCGTCTTCGATCTGACCGGCGATGCGCAGTATACGGTCAGCAGGCTGGACACGCCTGACCGGATTGTGATCGAGCTCACACCGAATAGCGCGAAATCGCACGCGGCCCCAACGGCGCCCACGCAGATCTCCGTTTCCCGCGCTCCGGGACGGACTCCGGCCCCGCCGCGCGTCGTCTCGTCATCAGCCAGACTTCGAACCCACAAACCGTTTGTGCCGCCGGTTCTCCCGCAACCGATAGCGCGCGTGATCGCCGCGCCCGACCCGCCGCCGACCATCGAACCCGCTGCCTTTTCCCCTTACCAGATAGCCGACGGATGGACTTCCCTCTCAAACATCCGCGTAGCGCGCAAATCCGCCGCGGCGCAGGCTGTGGCCTACGCAAGCCCTCCGGTGAACGCGCCGTTCGTGAATACCACGACACGCGTGCTCCCGGCCATCCGTCCTAACGGCATCACAGGGACAGCCAAAGCCTCCACCGATGCCTCCCTTTCCCTCACGCGGGCACTGGGACTCAAGATCAACCGCATCGTCATCGATGCCGGGCACGGCGGACATGACGACGGCACCATCGGCCCGAACGGCGTGCTCGAAAAAGATGTTGTGCTTGACGTCGCACTTCGCCTTGCCACGCTGGTGCAGACCCGCCTGGGAGCCGAAGTGGTCCTGACGCGTTCAGATGATACCTTCGTGCCGCTCACGGAACGCACTGCTATCGCGAACGAGCACAAAGCCGACCTGTTCCTTTCGATCCACGCCAATTCTTCGCCCGCGCCAGCAGTCGCAGGGACCGAGACGTTTCTCCTGAATCTGAACAGCTCGCCCGGCGCCATCTCGGTTGCGGCGCGTGAGAATGCAGGGTCGGATAAATCGATAGGTGAATTGCGTGACCTGGTGCAGTCCATCGCCCAGAATGACAAGATCGCCGAGTCCCAGAATTTCGCTACGGATATTCAGACCTCAATCTTCACGCAGGCCGCGAAAGGCAATGTCGCGGCGCACGATCGCGGCGTGAAGAAGGCGCCGTTCGTCGTCCTGATCGGCGCGCGGATGCCCTCGGTGCTGGCCGAGATCGGCTTTCTCAGCAATCCGAAAGACGAGAGCAATCTGAACAAAGCGGAATACCGCCAGAAGATCGCCGAGTCTTTGTATCACGGCATTGCGGAATATTCGCAATCGCTGAGTCACTTCGAAATGGCCGGAGTTGGCATCTCGAAGAAGTGAACGCTCACATCGGTTCAAAGTAGCGAGAACGTAACTTTTACCTGCGCGCGAACATTGACTGGAATCCCCTTGTTTGTCCCCGGCCTGAACAGCCACTGCTGAACCGCTTCGACCGCTTTCTCGTCCAGCCCCATCCCCAGGCTTTTCACAACCTGAACATCCGTTGCCTTTCCGCTTGTATTGACAACGATGGACAGCATCACATAGCCGCTGGACCTGTCCTTGCGGGCCTCTTCAGAGTACTCGGGGTCGGGGTGGACGATCGGGATGGGCTCGGTGACGCCGTTACCGACGGAGTAAACGCCGCCGCCATTGCCGCCGCCGCTTCCACTCCCAGTGCCGTTGCCGATACCATTACCGCGGCCGTTACCGATACCGCCGCCGCTGCCGAGACCACCGCCGCCGCCGATGGAGCCCAGCGGATTTCCAATGGCGCCGGTGGGGGCGGCCCATGCGTCCGGAGGCGCGGTGAGAGATGCGTCCATGGTCAGCGCGGGATGCTCAATCGTGACCAGGGGTGGAACGTATTGCTTCGGGGCCGGCCTGGGAAGTTGGGCTTTGAGCGGAGGCAGAGGAGAGCGGGAACCGCCGCCACCGCCTGTGTTGGGCTTCACTTCCATCGGCTTCACGGGAACGGGCGCGATCAGGACAACGTTCCTGATCGCCTTCTGTACCGTGATGTTGGTGCCGACCATGATCAACGCAGCAAAAATCGCGCCGTGAATGAGGACCGAGGCCGCGACCCGTTTCGGATTCGTGCCTTCGCCCCAAATGTCCCTGACCGGGACCGGCTGTGACGTCAGTTCCAGAGGCGGAAGCTTCTCCGGCCGGATTAGTTCCCGAACATTTTCGACGATCGACTTGTACCAGGGAATTTCAGTGTCTGGCGCGAGCAGACGGGCCAGATGGTCGTCAGCGTCGCAGCGATGTTGAGATTCAGACATAAGCACCTTCCTGTCGAACTGTTCTGCAAGCTAAGACGAGGCAATCGGGGGTCCGGTTACGCCAATATACTAACTATATAGTACTATTTGACAAGGGACGGCAAAACAGGTACTGAAGAGGCACAGGTGTGGTGTAACAGTAAGAGGGCGGAGACAGACTAATTGTCTGTCGGAACCTTCTCGATGTGGTCGATGACCAGGACATCGACCGGAGCCTTACCCGCTTCCAACTTGAGCCCGAGTTCCTGTACGGCGCCGAATATCGTAGGATACGGATCGCTCGGGTCCGCTCCACCCCGCGACCAATGCAAAACGAAATCGTATTGGCCCGCGAGGCCGGTGTTGTCGTTCACGGGCCGATCCAGAAAGCCCTGCAGCGATAACAGATTGACCAGTTGCGCCATGGAAATGCCGACTGCCTGCAACCGCGCATCGCCGTTCTTATTAAACGTCGTTCCGCCGGTGCAGGGCGGCGGCGTGGGAAAGCCATCGGGGCCCGTTGTGTATGTGACGGTCTGCGCGGATGGCGCAGCGGCGCAGTCTGTGGCTTTCGTGGATGGCGTCAGTTTCGAGCCGGCTTTCGCTACGCCGAGGTTGTAGACCGGCAATTCCTTCTTCTCCTGGTGAGCGACCACCTGGAAACGTTCCGCCAGCAGGTTCTGCAGCATCACGCGGTACTCCGCTTTGGTAGTTCCTTCCGGAATTGTGGCCGTAATGTCGAATCGGGGACTCGCGGCACCAGGATTCATCAGCCACTCCGGTCCCGAAAGCTGGTAGAACTTCACGTCGTAAGCAATTTGAAGAAGATCGGACAGGACATATTTTTCGAAAATGACACGGCCCGGGTCGTCCGTTCCCGGGCCACCAGCCATCCTGATCCGCATGTTGCCGGGAACAAACGGACCAGATGGCTTAATCGATACCGCGTCAAATTTCGTATGCGCGGGAGCCGTCTGACCGACGAGTCCGTAGGCAGCGACAACAATCAAAACGGCGGCAACGGCGATTGCCGGCCCCGGCAAAACGTTCGCCTGTCGCCGGGATTGACCGAGTAACCGCGCCACCCGATCGGCGAGCGAGCCGCCACTGGCAGCAAGGGCCGGAGTGAAGTGTTCTGGCCGATACGACTCCAGGTCGGCCAGCGCCCGCGCGTAAATAAACGTATCCCCGCCGATCGCGACGGCAACGTCATCGCAGCACAGTTCCCGCTCGTTGCGAATATCATTCGAGATCCACCAGACCGCCGGATGGTAGAAAAGCAATGCTTCGATAACGCTTTGAAGGATGTTCACCAGATAATCGTGCCGCCGGATGTGCGCCAGTTCGTGCGCGAGGAGCGCCTCCACATGCTCAGCCGGAAGACCAGAGAGCGCACCGATGGGGACCAACACAACAGGGCGAAGCGAGCCGACAACGGTCGGTACCTGAACGAGCGCGGACACCAGCAGGCGCACAGGGCGCGAAACGCAAATTCGTTCGCGGAGTTCGTCGAGCCTCCTCTGCCATGCCGCCGGAGCCGGACGAACCAGCATCGACCTCATACGCGCCGCGACCAGCCAGCCGCCCATCAGCCGTATCCAGAAGACAAGCGCGCCCGCGAACCACGCCATCACGAGCCACGGCATCACGTCATCTCGGGTCACGGGGATCGGCAATGACGTGAGCGATACAGATCCTGCGCCCGCAGTCGCGCGGGCAATATCGGAAGCGCCGATGTGCGTACTGGCCGCAGGCGAATCCGACGTCGCGCTCATGCTGAAAGTGATGACCGGCGCGGCAACCAACGCCACCAGAGCAACGCACGCCAACAGATATCGAACCTGCGCGCCGCGCGCGTGGCCGAGCCACCTCCGCGCGATGCCATACAGGGACGCAATCAGCGCGCCCTGCCACAGGAAGTAAACCAGCGTCCAGCCGAGCCGTGAGACCGACTGTTGCGACGAAAGAAACTGAATAACATTCACCATTGGCATAGCTTTAGTTCTCCGTTGGTTTCTCCATGCGATCGACGACGAGGATATCCACCGGTACATTCTTCACCGCGTCCAGCCTAAGCCCCAACTGTTCCCTGAGCGCCGTGAACATTGAGATACCCGGCGACTCCGCGGCTTCTTCGTCCGGAGTCCACGTGACCGTGAAATCGTAGAGCGGCCTGAGCCCGGTCCTGTCAGTCACCGGGGCTTCCAGCCGCGAACTCAGCACCTTCGCAAGCAGCGGCATATCCGCTCCCCGTCCGTTCAGACTCCCTTTGCCGCCACCCAGCCCCGGTCCGGGATTTTTACTCCGGGTAAGTTTCGGCCCATTTTTGTCGACGATCAGCGCGTATCCGGCAGACTTTTTTGTGATGCGATGGAACTTCAAGCTGAAACGGTCCGCAAGAAGACCCTGCACCATGATCTTGACGTCATCTTGAGTGGCGGCTGGATTATACATGGCCGAGATGTTGTAATTCGTCGACGAAAACCAGGCTGGTCCTCCTGAAATCTGGAAGCCGCGGAGTCCATAGGCCTGCGCAATGAGGTCCTTCGGAGTCGCCGTCAGCGCGGTATACCGGCCGTTTTTCGCGTATCCCTGAAAGCCGACGTTCTCCGGTGGACTGGGTTTGATAGAGGCAACTTCAAACACAGGCTTCGGCGCGATGGACTGGGCGAGCGTTACAACCGCGCTCAGAAGCACCAACCCCACAGCCGCGATAACGACTGGCCCCGAAGCCGCCCGCGGAGCCGGCCGAATGCCGAGCAATCGTCCAATCCGCTCCGGTAACGATCCACCATTTGCCGCTAAAGCAGGATTGAAGTGCGCGGGCCGGTACGATTCCAGTTCCGCCAGTGCCCTCACGTAGACGAACGCATCTCCACCGATCGCGACGGCGACATCGTCACAGCACAATTCCCGCTCATCGCGGATATTAGCCGAGATCCACCACACCGCCGGATGATAAAACAACAATGCTTCCGCAACGCTCTGCAGAATATTGACGAGATAATCGTGCCGCCGGATATGCGCGAGTTCATGGGCGAGTAAAGCCTCGACATGCTCCATCGGAAGCCCGGCCAGCGCACCGACAGGCATCAGCACAACAGGACGCAGCCATCCGACAACAGTCGGAACCTGCACCAGCGCGGACGTCAGCAGCTTCACCGGGCGCGAGACACGAACACGACCTCCGATCTCGTCGAGCTTGCGCTGCCACTCTGCCGAAGCCGGACGCACAAACATCGATCTCATCCGCGCCGCGACGATGCAACCACCCATCAGCCGAGCCCAAAACACAATCGCGCCCGCGAACCACGCCATCACAAGCCACGGCATCATGTCGCCCGCCGCCATCACAGGCATCACCGCCGCCGCGGGAGACGCAACGCCTGCGCCTGTCGAAGCAAGCGGAACAGTTCCCACAAACGGATTACTCTGAACGGATTCGGACGTACTGGTAAGGCTAAACGTCACGACGGGCGCAGCCATCATCGTCGCCAATGCCGCACACGCCAGAACATATCGAACCTGCGCACTGCGCGTGCGCGCGCCGGCATACAACGCCGCGATCACAACACCCTGCCAAAGAAAGTGAACCAGGGTCCATCCAAGGCGTTCTACCCACGGCTGGAGCACGAGTATTTGAAATGCATGCGCCATATCAATTCTCCGAAGGCTTATCCACGGTGTCGACAACAATGAGTTCCACCGGAACTTTGCGCGCTTCCAGCCTCAGCCCCAGTTGATCCTGCAAGGCCGTAAAGATGGATGCCACGGACGACTGACCAGTCTCATCGCGTGACCACTCCAGCCTGAAGTCAAATGCTCCGCCGAGTTTGGTGTCATCGACCACAGGCTGATCCAGGTGTTGGGCAAGGAAGGTCGCAAGACCCGCCATCGACACACCCACACTGGTCATGTTTATTTTTTCCGCGGTGCCATGCGAGTTCATGTGTGAACCCGGATCTCCGCTGTGCGGCGTCAGTTTCGGCCCACCCTTCGCGAGCACCAACGCGTACCCGGGAGATTCCTTCGAGCTGGTGTGGTACTTGAGGTGATAGCGGTCCGCGAGCAGCGATTGAAGGTAGGGACGCAGCACCGCTCTCCCGAGGTCGACGGGTGTCGGTGTTTTCGCGACAATGTCATAGTTGTCCTGGTCGAGCCAGGCGGGCCCTCCCGTGACCTGAAAATCTTTCAGATCAAAAGCCGCTTCAATCAGGCTTTTCGTCGTCATACTGGCATTCCACCTTCCCGGCGAGGCGTTGTCTTCCGCATGGCCGCCGCCCAGGTTGTTTGGTTTAATCGAGGCCACGTCGAACGACGGACGCGCCGTAGTCTGGGCAAACAACCCATAAGCGGTAATGACAATCAACAGCGCCGCAACAATCGCCGCCGGTCCAGGCAGTGGACGCGAGTAACGCGTGGACTTCCCGAGCAGCCGCCCGATCCGCTCCCGTAGCGATCCGCCATTCGCGGCTAAAGCCGGGGTGAAATGCGCCGGACGGTAGGACTCCAGATCCGCCAACGCCCGCGCGTAGGTAAAAGTGTCGCCGCTGATCGCTACCGCGACGTCGTCACAACAGAGCTCCCGCTCATTGCGGATGTGGTTCGAAATCCACCACACCGCCGGATGGTAAAACAACAACGCTTCGGCGACGCTCTGCAGAATATTCGCCAGATAATCGTGTCGCCGGATGTGAGCGAGTTCGTGAGCCAGCAATGCCTCGACGTGCTCCGCCGGAAGGCCAGCCAGCGCGCCGATGGGCATCAGCACAACGGGCCGGAGCCAGCCGACAACGGTCGGGACCTGAACGAGCGCGGACGTCAGCAGCCGCACCGGTCCTGAAACACGAACGCGAGTCTTGATTTCGTCGAACCGGCGTTGCCACTCCACGGGAGCCGGACGCACAAACATCGACCGCATTCGCGCCGCGATCATGCACCCGCCCGCGAGCCGTACCCAGAAGATCATCGCGCCCGCAAACCAGGCTATCACGACCCACGGCATGACGTCATCCTGCCAGGCATGAACTGCGAAGACACGCGCCTGCTCCTGTGAAACGTACCCGACTCCCCCTGCGGTCGCAGGAACCGGAATCGTCCCGACATAAGGATTCGCCGGAGCCGCGTCCGCTGCGCCGAGCACCCTGAAAGTCACTATAGGCGCCGCCAGCATCGCTGCGAGCGCAAGACACCCCAGCAAATATCGGATCTGCGCCCTGCGCGCCTGGCCAATGCACTTTCGCGCGACCGCATACAGCGCCGCAATCAAAACGCCCTGCCAAAGAAAATGAACCAGCGTCCATCCGAGCCGTCCGACCCACAGCTGCTCCGCCAGTAAGTGAATTGCATTTGCTGTCATAGTCACCATCTCCTTTCGCGGCCCGGATATTACTCCCCGGTCGGAGTCCGATCGACGCTGTCCACAATGACAACGGGAACGGAGAGCTTCCTGCTTTGAAGTTCCAGGCCCAATTTGCCCACCGCGTCGAAGATCGTCGGACCGCCGCTGATTGTCTGCTGCACGACTCCCACCCAATCGAGATCGTACCTGTAGGCGCCAACGAGCCCGGTCCGATCGATAACGGCCCGGTCAATGTAACCCTTTGCTAACACCGGAATCGCGAGCGAAAGCCAATTCATGGTTGAGACGCAGCTTTGACGGCGCTCACCTGCGGGTCCCGGGTCTGGCGCCCGTTTGCACCCTTCTTCATCGTGGTTTTCCGGCTCCGAAACCCCCAGCCTTGCCCCGCCTTTTGCGACGACCAGAGCATAAGCATTCATTTCCTTCTCGCCCGCATGCGCCGTCAGGTGGAAACGCTCCTGAAGCAAAGATTGCAACATCAGACGCAGATCGGACTCAGAACTGTTCGACGTTGCCTTCGCTACTACGTCGAAGCGGTCCGCATCGAGCCACCCCGGACCGCCGAAGACCTGCTCGGGACGATCCACGTTATGGCCGAGCATGATGAGCTGCCGCATCGTCACGTTGCGCAACGTAGCGCGGCCGCCGGGAAGCAACTCCTCAGCGGAATCCTGGGCGCCTGAGTTGTTGATCTTGACCGCGGCGGCTTCGAAGACCGGGTGTCTGGACGGTACCTGCGCGAATAACGCAATTGATGTGGCAATAAGCAGACCCATCGCGATGCCTGCCCCTGGCCCGGGCTGTTGACCCGAGAAGCGCCCGGGTTGCCCTAAAACCCGCCCGATCCGCTCCGGCAGCGAACCTCCGTTCGCGGCCAACACGGGATTGAAGTGCGCCGGACGACACGATTCCAGACCTGCCAGAGCACGCGCATAGACAAGCGAATCTCCGCCAACCTGAACAGCCCCGTCATCGCAGCAGTGTTCCCGTTCGTTGCGGATGTGATTCGAGATCCACCACACCGCCGGATGGTAGAACAGCAACGCCTCGGCGACGCTTTGCAGAATATTGACAAGATAGTCGTGCCGCCGAATGTGGGCCAGTTCGTGCGCCAGCAATGCCTCCACATGCTCCGTCGGAAGACCGGCCAGCGCGCCGACGGGCACCAGCACCACAGGCCGCAGCCAGCCAACGACCGTTGGGACCTGTACCAGCGCCGACACGAGTAATCGCACCGGAAGCGAAACGCGAATTCGTCCGCGAATTGCGTCCAGCGTCCGCTGCCATTCCTCGGGAGCCGGACGCACCAGCATCGATCTCATTCGCGCCGCGACAACCCAGCCACCCACCAGTCGCACCCAGAAGATAATCGCTCCCGCAAACCAGGCCATCACAACCCACGGCATCACATCATCGCGCCACGGGTGAGTCACAATAACCGGCAACGCAGCGGGCGACACAACAGTTGCGGCCGACGAAAGAGGAACAGTCTCCGTGAACACTTCGCCTGACGCAGAATTCCGCGTACCACTCAAACACAAAGTCACAATCGGCGCGGCAACCATCGCCGTGAGTGCAAGACACCCCAGCACGTATCGAATCTGCGCACTGCGCGCCTGGCCAATGCGTTTTCGCGCGACAGCATACAGCGCAGCAATCAAAGCTCCCTGCCACAGAAAGTGAACCAGCGTCCAGCCGAGGCGCTCGACCCATGGGTGCGCTGAAAGAAGCTGAATCGCGTTCATAAAACTACTTCCCTCTTCCCTTCCCGGCCGCCTCGATCATCCGTTTGATCTCATCCAGATCCGCGGCCGATGCCGGTTTCGCCGCCAGCGCCCCCATCACCAGCCCACGCGCCGACCCCTCAAACGCCCGATTCAGCAAATCTCCCACAATCTGTTTCTGCGTCTGCTCTTTCGGAATCCCGGCTTCATAAACGTGCGCACCGAATCGCTCGGTGCGAATGAGCAGCCCCTTCGGGATCATGAGCTGCATCTGCTTGAGCGTGGTGGTGTAGCCGCTGTCCTTTTGCAGTTCGTCGTGGACTTCGCGAACAGTCGCGGGCCCGAGCCGCCAAAGTACGGCAAGAATGTCCAGTTCGGCAGCGGTAGGAAGGGGCGTATCGGCCTTGTCGCCGGGTTTCGGAGGCATCTGAAGCGACTATATTACGAATCGCATCTGAAGTCAACGATAAAAATCGTAACGTACTCAAAAATGCGTCGTCTCAGTTTTCATTCGGAGTTCTTTCCGCATGATCGACGACCAGCATGTCGATCTTATCCGTGCGGGCTTCCACTTTGATTCCCAGTTGTTCCTGAAAGGCCGCGATCAGAATCCCCACGGTGGCCATTTGATCAGGCTGACTTCCGTCTGCAGGCATATAAGGAGTCAGATCGACGCGTATATCGTATCGCCCTTGCAGTCCCGTCGCGTCGACGAACGGACGTCCAAACCCCTGCGAAAGCACCTTCACGAATTCGCCCATCGAAATGCGCTGCATACTCGGCCCGCGCTTGTCCTTTCCGACAATCATCAACCCCTCGCTCGTGGATTCGGAAAACTTCGGCCCGCCTTTAGCGAGCGTCAGCGCATACACCGGCGTCTCCCGCAACTCGATATGCGCCTTCAGGCCCATACGCGCGGCCAGCAACGTTTGCAGCATCACAAACAGTTGCTTCTCCTCCACCGGCCCCGCAGCCTTCGCCTCAATATCCAGACGGATCTCATTCAGCCAACTCGGGGCTATAACCCTGTCTTGCGGCAGTTGATATGCCCCCTGGATGCAGTCTCGTAAAGACGTGTCGCGAATAGTGAGGGAGTCGGCAGAAGTTCGAAAGCGCGGGCCGATAACGCGCGTGCCATCGTAAAGCTTCACGGATGCAACATCGAATGCGGGGGCCTGGCCGAAGCAGGGGAAGCAGGCAACGACCAGAACAACGGACGCGAAACGTTTCATTCTCCAATATTACGCCGGGCGTAATATCAATGTCAATTATCCGTCGGCGTCTTTTCCACGTGATCGACCACCAGCAGGTCGACGTTCTCCTTCTTCGATTCCAACTTGACCCCGAGTTGTTCCTGCAATCCCTTAAACAGCAAACTCATCAGATCCGGCGGCGGCCCCGAATCGCCCCCATTACCCTGGTCGAGCATATATCCGCTGACATCGATGCGGATCTCATACCTGCCCTTCAAACCCGTCTCGTCGATTACCGGGCGTTTCAAAGGATCGGAGATCTGCGTCGCCAGATCCCTCATCGTGACCCTGTGCGCTGTCAGCATAGTTGGCCCGCCGCGGTCGAAAACCGGCGGACCGTCGTCCGTGGCCTCCTTAAACTTCGGACCTCCCTTCGCCAGAGTCAGCGCATAGATCTGCATCTCTCTTTGTTCCGGATGCGTCTTCAGCCCGAAACGTTCCGCCAGCAGCGTGCGAAGCATCAGCCGCAGACGCGTGTCATCGCCGCCTTCAGCCTTCGCGACCACATCGAACCGATTCTCAGTCAGCCACGCCGGACCGATGATCTGGAACGGCGGTGTATCGTATGCCCAACAGATCAGAAACTGCAGACTCTGGTTCCTGATGGTAAGCGAACCGGGGGTCGTCCCGATCTCCGTACGCACTCCGCCAGCCGCGGGCCGGATCGACGCGGCATCGAACGCCGGGGTTTGAGCCAGACAACTAAAGCAGGCAAAAAGCGCAACGATGAACTTCATGCCGGTTATTACGATGGGGCGCGGAAGAAGTTCACAACTTATCTAATTCGCGGAGGGTTTTTCTATGTGGTCGATCACGAGGACTTCAAACGCGCCTTTGGTCTTTTCCAGTTTCAAGCCGAGCTCTTCTTCGATAGCTGTCGTCAGAAATGGCTGCGATGAGAGTTCCGCTGAATTGTCATCGCGCGAGAAGACCACGTTGTAGTCGAAGAGGCCTGTCAGGCCGGTGTGGTCGCGGACCGGCGCTTTCAGGCGTCCACTGAGGGAGCCAAGCAACTGCTCCATGGAGGCGCCTTTTCCAATCAGATGCAAGCCATCGAGGCCGCCGGCAATCGCTCCTGTGCCTGCCCGGATCGGCTTGCCATCGACGGTAATATTGATGTCCGGCTGTGCCGCTTTCAGTTTCGAGCCGTTCCTGCCGATCACCAGATCGTATGCGGGAAGCTCTTTGGTTTGCCGATGGACCTTGAGGTGAAAGCGGTCTTCGAGCATCGTTTGAAACATCAGGCGAAGGTCGTCTTCGCTGAAGGATGCCGGGGCGATCGCTTCCAGATCGCACCAGCGCCCGCCTTCGGGGATGTCGACGTTCCACGCGACCTGATATCGAGCGCTGATGTGGTAGGCGTAGCTCACCATCACATCCACCGGAGCGTTATGCATCGTGACTCTATCTCCGGAGCGTTGCGGCGTAAAATTGCCAGGGCCGTTCGTGGTGTTGATTTTGACCGACACCACTTCGAACGACGGCCGCTTCGGCGCGGGCTGACCCAAAAGGGCCCACGACGCGATTGCAGAGAGAAGCGCGGCTGTAAATGTTCGCTGCATAATCTAATTCGGGGAAGCGCGTTGCGCACGATCAACAACCAGAAGTTCCACCGGGCCTTTGCCAGGTTCGAGTTTCAAACCAAGCTGGTCCTGAATTGCGGTGAAGAGCGATGGCCCCGCATCGACTTGCGAATCGTCCTCCGCGAACTCCAGTTTAACGGAATAGTTGCCACTCAGGCCCGTCTTATCCAGCACCGGGCGATGGAGCGTCCAATAAGAAAGCCGTTCGGCGAGCAGCGCCATCGTGGCATTCTCGCTCGCGAAAGCGATGGTCATGGCCGGATGTTCGGGCGAACTGTTGCGCCGCATGCCGATAAACGGCGGATCGGTTCCTGTTGACGGCTGAAGCTTGGGGCCGTTCTTCGACACCACCAGCGAATAAACGGTGTCCTCCCGCGTTTCGCGATGCACCTTGAGGTTGAAGCGTTCGGTGAGCAGCGTCTGAAGCATCGCCATCGTCTTCTGTGACGCATCGTTGTCCTGGGTGAAGTCGTGTTCTGCTTTTGCGTCGATATCGAAACGGTCGCTATCGATCCAGCCGGGTCCGCCGGCGATCTGCCAGAGCTCGACGCTCCAGGCTTTTTCGATCAGCAGCTTCAGCGTGCAATACGTGCCCAGAAACCGACCGCCCGGTAGTGTACGCATGTCGATAGGGAAAATGCGCTCACTCCTGCCCGCACGCACGATCCCATTCGGGTCCGACGGCTTCACCGAAGCCACTTCAAATGCAGGCGGTGCAGATTGCCCGGAGGCAGTCGTCGCGATGACGAGGAGCGCAAATAACGCAATCCGTCGCAATCAAGCGCCTCAGTCTACGACTTTACCCGTCAGTATCACGATCAAAGCATCCGCGCCCCCATCGATATTCGCCTTGCCCACCACGATTTTCTGCCCCGGCTTCATATCGATGTCGGTTTCGAGCGTGACACTCGGGTTGATCGGCGTGCGCATGTGCAGGGTCAGATTGAATTTGTCGATCCGTATCAAATCGGCGGCGTCCCCCATTAGATAGATCGTCTTCACATCGAGATTGTAAGAGCTTCCTCCCGGGACGATTTGCTGCCCCGGGGTGCCGAGGGCCGGCACGAGTCCGCTCAATTCCCCCCCGCTGCCGTTCGTGAGCCGCACGTCAATGGCGTCGAGCAGATTGAACGCCTTATAGGGAAAGACCGAAGCCACCTCGTTCACCGCAGACTCCAGATCCTTCGGCACAGCCGCCCCCTGAATCTCGTTACGCGACGCAACGATCAGATAGGCCGTCAGTTGAACGCTCTTCCTTGGGACAACGGGACGCTGGACTGGTGGAATCGGCGGGACGTCCAGTTGCTTCAGAATTGCCTCCGCGGTCTCGACGCGATCCGGCGGGCCGGTGACGACCACAATTTCGTTCGATCGTTTGACCGTTAATCCGCCGATAGCATCAAGTAATAAAATCCCTGAATTCCCGACGTTGTTCGAATACTTCAGGGTGATGACCTTTGTGACGGTATGTTTGGCCTCTGCCGCCGCTGCCTTCGCCTCCCTGGCTTGTTCCAGAGACATCGGGTCGGGGCCGGCGGGCTGTTGCCCAAACAAAGACGATACGCCCATGAAGATAGTTAAACCGATGATTCGTTTCATTGCATGATTTCCTTTTTCGATTCTCCGCGTTTCGCATCTGCAAGCCAGTAAATAACCACGTCCGGATCGTTTGTAATCAGGCGCACCACCAGCGGTTCGCCCGGCACCTGCGCTTTGACCCGCGCGACAGGCCTGTGTATCTCACGTACAGACGGCGCCGACTCCGGAACAGGCATTTGCTCAGGAACATTCGCCACGGCAACCACCGGTGGCTGACTCACAACCGGCGCTTCGGGCCGAAGCAGCACCACGAGAACCAGGCTGCACGCCAGCACCGCGACAAAAGCCGGCCACGCTGCCAGCCACCCTGACCGCCGCCGCTCGCCAAGCTCCGCAACCACCCGCGCACGAACCGCGGAATACACCGGCTCCGGCGCCGTCATCTCCCGCATCGAACCCAACTGGCCGCATAACGCCTCAAACGCGCAAACCTCCGCGAGGCACTCCGCGCACCCGGCGGCATGAGCGTCCAGATCCCGCCGTTCCACCGGCGTCACATCTCCCGAGGCTGCCAGCGCCGCCAGTTCCCGCGCCTGTTCGCAGTTCACAATCGCCTCCTCATATAAGCTTCGGCGAATTTCCGAAGCTTCCGCCGCCCCACACTGATTTGCGACCGCACCGTCGCCTCGCTCGATCCGAGAATCGACGCCACTTCGCCCGTGCCCAATCCTTCGATATCCCGCAGGACAATCGCCGCCCGCTCCTTCTCACCCAATTCCCCGAGGCCGGCCGTGATCGCTTCCATCTGCCGTTCCACGTCGACCGCTCCATCGCCCTCGCTCGCAGCCATGACGCGGGCGACGCTGCCAAGCTCCACTTCTCCGCGCCGCTGCTTCTTCCGGTTCATGTCGTGGCACACATTCACCGTGATCCGGTAGAGCCATGCCGGGAAGCTTGCGGCATGCCGGGAATCGCGAAGTTTTCCCAGCGACCGATGCAGCCGCAGAAACACCGTCTGCGCGGCATCCTGTGCATCCGCCATATTGCCATTGAGAAAACGCAGCGCCGTCGTCAGGACCAGCCGCTCATGTTGCCGCATCAGCAGGTCGAACGCGGCCATATCGCCGTCGCGCGCGAGCGAAATCAGCGCGAACATCTCGGTGGAATCGGATAGCGGGGCTTTGGGCTGCACTCGTGTCGCCGGCAAAGCCATGGCGAGCGTGGATTGTAGAATGCCGGCTGCCCTCATAGCTCTAAGACTATATACTCCGCGGACCCTCAAAACGTGCAGACCTATTTTGGGTGATCGGGAACACCTGAAAGACGCGTTGTGCAAAAATAAGGGCGTTGGCGTTTCCATGGAACACACTCCACCCTGTAGGTATGCCGTCCGACGGAAGTTCTCTCCGAGCACTGAACAACATCGCGGAGCAATGGACCTGCTGACCTCCACCACGGAGCCATTACCGGAGAACCGAACTGCCCACTTGGTTCGAAAAGCACTGGGCGGAACTTTGTGTGCGGCTCGCATACCTCTGCGGAATTCGCAAAGCACCGCACGTCACGCCAACAATGGAAGCCGGGATCCCCGATCATGCGTGGGAACTTTCGAAACTTCTAGCATAGGGTTATCCTTAGCAGGTGCCCCGCAACAAGCCGTCGCCCGCATACCCGCATAATGAGACTGAAAGTTCCTTCTACAGACTCATTCAGGATGCCGGGGGAACTCCAGTGAATCGTGGCTGGCCAGATTGTGCAGTGTTCGGAAGAGATGACCGCCTGAAAGCATTTGTTGAGGTCAAGCCGACTACGGGACGCCGAAATCTCCGCGATGATCAGCATTTCCTGTTGACCCAACTGGCGTCGTTCGGCGTCCCGTGTTTCACGTGGTCTCCAGCGGGTTTATCGCGCATTCTTGAGGATGGCAACACCGAACCCAGTACCGCCGATACCTTGATTAAAATCCTGGGGTAGAACCAACGCACCTTTCAGGCATTACCCATGATCGGTGAATCCTCGATGGTACCATTACTACATAAAAGGTGTAATACTTTATGGCCCTAAATATCAAGAACTCCGAAGTCGAGAGCCTCGCCACCGAGGTCGCCCGGCTGGCTGGCACCACAAAGACGGAAGCCATCAGGCAATCGCTCGTGGATCGCAGAGACAGGCTCGCCGCAGGAGCATCGGACTCTTCACGCGCAGATCGCCTTCGGCGCTTCCTGGAACTCCGCGTTTGGCCGACTATTCCAGCTAGAGCGCGCAAACGCTGGTCGAAAGACGAAGAAGCTCGCCATCTCGGTTACGGCGACTCGGGAGAACCAGTTTGATTCTCGATTCATCGGCCATTATTGCCGTGATTTGCCGCGAGCCCGGCCACCAGAGTTTAATCGATAAAATCGGTGCCTCAAAGCGCCTGTCGGTGGGCGCACCCACGCTTGCGGAGGCCGAACTGGCGCTCACCATCAAATTAGGCTACGACGCTGGCGCAATGGTCGAGCAGTTTTTGGCGGAGACGCGAACATTGGTGCTCCCGTTTTCCCGCGAACACGTCTCCGTCTTCCTCGAAGCATTCCTGCGTTACGGCAAAGGACGCCATCCCGCGCGCCTGAACATGGGGGATTGTTTTACGTACGCCACGGCAAGGGTAGCGGGACTGCCTCTTTTGTTCGTCGGTGACGATTTCTCAAAGACGGATCTTCCCCTCGCATAAACGCGATACCATAACTCCGGAGACCACGCGATGCTCAACCGCCGTTCCATCCCGTTCTTCGCACTCGCAATCCCACTCGCCGCAACAATCGCCGTCTGGGCGCAGTCCGAACCCGGCCGCTCGAAGTACACCAGCCCGCCAGCCTCTACTTCCGTGGCAATCGCCGGCAAAAAGATCACCGTCGACTACTACGCCCCCTCCATGCACGGCCGAAAAGTGATGGGTGGCCTCGTCCCGTTCGGCGTAGTCTGGTGTACCGGCGCGAACATCGCGACAAGGATCTCCACCCAGGCGCCTCTCCGGATCGGCGATCTCGATCTTCCCAAAGGCGACTACAGCATCTGGACCGTTCCGAACGAAAAAGAATGGACGCTCATCATCAATAAGGAAACCGGCCAGTTCCACCTGAACTACAACCCGACTCTCGATTTCGGGCGCACGAAAATGAGCCTGAAGTCTCTGCCCGAGCCGGTCGAAACCTTCCGTGTCGATCTCCGCGCCGATGGCGGCAACAAGGGCACACTCGCACTCGTCTGGGAAGAGACGGAAGCGTCCATCCCTTTCACCGTGCGTTAGACCTTACGGAACATCAGCAAGTCCAGACTGAACGTCACCCGCATCGCCTCCGCCGGACGCGACTGTAAGGGCCGGTAGATCGACCGCAGCACGTCCTCGACAGACGCCGCATCGAGTTCCACTGTGGTAGCCACGCGCCCCTGCTCAACCAGCGCGAACCCCTCCGCGAACGTCCCGACCGTCCGTTCACTCCGGTCTTTCCCGGTTCCCCGCAACTCGATCAGATCCTCCGGCGAAGGTAACGCCACCAGCAGCCGCCCGTCCTCGCCCAGCGCGCGATGAAATTCCGGCGCATTCATCCGCGCAGTGATCGACATGACCACCGAAAACGAAGCGTCCGCATAAGGCACAAACCGGTCGGCATTCGCGACGATCCATTCCACACCGGGATACCGCCGCGCCGCCGCATCCACCGCGGGAATCGAAATATCCACCCCATGCGCGTCAAATCCAACCTGCCGCGCCAGACTCCCCAGATAAAAACCATCTCCGCAGCCGGCATCCAGAACGACATCGCCGGAAGACGCCCCCAGAAACTCGCCAATCCCCCGCAGCAAATCCTGCGACACTCCCCGGTCATGCAGCCGGCGCCGTGCCGCAACCGCTTCCCGCGTGTCGCCGGGCTCTTTCGACCGCCGTTCCTGCGGCTGCAGCAGATTGATATACCCGCTGCGCGCGATATCGAACGAATGTCCTTCGGAACAGACCAAACGCCCGGCTTCCCGTTGGAGCGGCTTACGGCATTCGCGAACCGAACAGAGGAGCATTCGACGAGTGTAACGGATCGCGCCGACCGGATTTGGCGATCACGTCGATTTGCAACCTCAATCTCCCTCATTATCAGTAAGATGCAAAAAACGAGGGCCATTCGCCGCTCCCCCGCGTGCTAGATTGCGGGCAAGGAGACCAATATGCCAGACGCGTGCGCTGCGACCAAACGACTTAATACCAAATTGGTTTCGTTCCTCATTTTTCCTGTACAGGCACTCACCCTCCCGAGCCGCGCCCGTGAGGAAACGGTCGCGCAGCCCGCCCAATCGCCCAAACCTCATCCTATGCGCATTGCAACCAAAAGACTTAACCACAAATTGGTTTCGTTCCTTCCATTTTTTTATTGGCCTCCATCGACGCCAATAGCCAGCCATTTAACCCCCGCTTCCCTCCCTCACCCAAAAGCGCTAAAATCAATCTATTCATCCTCATACCCGCTCGGACTTTTTCCGATTCTCGTGCGTCTTCATGCAAGGAGCCAGAATTTGATCTTTCGGGCCGTCCCTGGGACCGCTCGGGGAGCAGAAGATTCGGACCTGATTGCGCGCGTTCGCAAGGGCGACATCGACGGGTTTAACCTCCTCGTGTCCCGTTGGGAGAAGCGCGTCTTCAACTACCTTCTTCGTCTCACCGGCAACCCGGACGACTCTCTGGACCTGAGTCAGGACGTGTTTTTGAAGGCTTATCAGAACATCCGGAAACTCGACGACACGGCGCGCTTCGGCCCCTGGCTGTTCCGCATCGCGCACAACGAGGCCTATTCCAGCTTTCGAAAATACCGCCCCGAAGTCTCTCCCGAAGAGACTTTCTTCGAACGCCAGACAGCCCCCGGTATCGCCATCGACCTTTCGCTCGCCGTAGCCGGAGCCCTCGACAGGCTCACGCCGGAACAGCGCGAAGCCGTCGTTCTCAAGGTCTATCAGGGCTTCAAGTTCGACGAGATGGCGGAAATTCTGGAATGTCCGGTGTCCACGGTCAAGTCGCGGCTCTATACCGCGCTCGACCTTCTCAAGACAGAACTGGCGCCAGCCAATACAAGAGGTACCCGATGAATATAAACGAAAATTCCCCCTGCGGCCATGCAGATCTGGTCCGCGACTACGCCTTTGACGAGCTTCCCCCCGCCGAGCGAAAGTCGATGGTGCAGCACATGATCGGCTGTTCCGATTGCGCCGCGCAACTCGACGGCCTGCGGCTCACTACCGCTGCTCTGCGCGTGCTGCCCGATTTCGAAGTTCCGCGCCGTATCGCCTTCGTGCCGGACAAGGTCCCCGCGCAGGGCTGGTTTGCGAACATCTGGAATTCCGCCGCGCGCCTCGGTTTCGCCGCTGCCTGCGTGCTGTCTGTCGGCTTGTCCTTCGCCGCATACCATCGCCCCGCTGAAGTTCGAACTGTCGTCCAGACTGCCTCCGTGCCCCAGCCGGATATCGACCAGGCCGTGATGAAAGCAGTCGCTCTCGCGGTCGACAAAGTCCACTCCGACGACGTTCGGATATCCAAAGCGGCGCTGGATGCCGTGGACAGCAAGTACGCTCAGAAACAGCAGGACCTGATGATCGCCATGTCCACCAACATGGACTATCTTCAGCGGTCGTATTTGAAAACTGCGCGGTCGTCCTATCTGGACGCGCCGCCCATCGGAGTCCGGCAGTGAGGTTCGCACTTCCGATTGCCTTCGCCGTTCTCTCCCTGGCCCGAACAGTCTCCGCGGGGAACGACCCGCATGTCTCTGTTTCAGACCTGAAGGCAGTCGAGATCGCAACCGACAAGTCCTTCGCGGGCGATCCCTGGGCGATGCTCGGCTATACCCGTGGCACTTATCTTCCGGGCTACGGCGTGGTCTTTACCTTTGAGATGAGCCTGATCCAGGCGACGCCCATCAGCCCGTTCCATGAGACCGTGACGCCGCAGGAGATCAAAAGCGTCCATGACCGCAAAATCAAACAGCTCGCAATTCTGAAGGACACGATGCGGGACTTGCTCGTCCAAACTGCTACCTCCCTGACCGCCCTTCCACCTTCCGATCAGATCGTCTTCGAAGCCCATCTCCTCGGCCAAAGCTATGAGGACCACTCCGGCCTCCCCTGGCGTCTGACCATGACAGCCAACCGCCAGAAGCTTCTCGACGCCATCGCCAGCCATGCCACACCCGCTAGTCTTGCAGCCCTGATTGAGGAGCGCAAAGAATAGTGTCGACACAACCTTCCGAAATCGCTCAGGATTCCGGCACTACCCCCGTGCGTCTCGGCCAGCTCCTCATTGAGCGCGGTCTCATCGCAACAGAAGATCTCGACCGCGCGCTCGAACTCCAGCGCGAACGCGGCGACAAGCTCGGCCGCATCCTGGTTGACATGGGCTATCTCGCCCAGCGCGATCTGCTCAGCGCCCTCTCTGCCCAACTCGGTCTGCCCATCGCCACGTTGACCACGCCGCCCTCGGCGCCCGAACTGGAAGGCCTGTCGCCCCGCTTCCTCCGTCAGTCGCTTCTCTTCCCCGTCGCTATCGATCAGGCCGAGGGTGTCCTCACGCTCGCGATGGCCGATCCGCTCGATTTCGAAGCGCTCAACGCCGTCCAGACTTTCTCGAAGCTCGAAGTTCGTCCGCAGCTCGCCGCCGAGCAGGACATCCTCGACGCTCTCGACCGCTGCTACAACGAAGGCGACCGTCAGGCCGCCACCGTGGGCATCGCCACCGGTGACGAAGAAGATCTCGAACATCTTCGCGACATGGCGAGCGAAGCACCCGTCATCCGCCTCGTGAACGCCATGATCGCGCAGGCCATTGAAAAGCGCGCCAGCGACATCCACATCGAGCCTTTCGAGAAGGAATTCCGCATTCGCTTCCGCGTCGATGGCGTGCTCTTCAATCAGGAACAGCCGCCGCGCGAACTCAAAGCCGCCATCATCTCGCGTCTGAAATTGATGGCGAAGCTCAACATCGCCGAGCGCCGGTTACCGCAGGACGGCCGCATCAAACTCCGCATTCTGGGCCGCGAAGTCGATCTCCGCGTCTCCACCCTGCCGACCCTCTACGGCGAAAGCGTCGTCATGCGCCTGCTCGACCGTTCCGCCGGCGACTTTTACGATCTTCGCCGCCTCGGCTTCGACGATTACATGCTGGACCGGATGGAGCATTACACGTCGCTCCCTCACGGTATCTTTCTCGTCACCGGCCCCACCGGCAGCGGCAAATCGACCACGCTTTACTCCGCGCTGAAACGCATCAATCTTCCCGACAAGAAGATCATCACGATCGAAGATCCCGTCGAATATCAGATGGACGGCATCAACCAGATGCACGTGAATCCGCAGATCGGCCTGACCTTCGCCTCCGGTATCCGACACATCGTCCGCCAGGATCCCGACGTCATCATGATCGGCGAAATCCGCGACCGCGAAACCGCCGACATCGCCATCCGTTCCGCGCTCACCGGCCACTTCGTCTTCTCCACGCTCCACACCAACGACGCGCCCAGCGCCGTCACGCGCCTCACCGACATGGGCGTCGAGAATTACCTCATCACCTCTTCCGTAGTCGCAATTCTTGCCCAGCGCCTCGTGCGCCTCATCTGCGCCAACTGCCGCGAAAGCGCGGGGCGTGTCCTGAATCCGTGGGGCGAGCATGTAGACGCGTTCCGCGGCCGCGGCTGCGAAGTCTGCAACGGCTCGGGCTACAAAGGGCGAGCCGGAATCTTCGAGTTGATGGAACTCAACGAGGAGATTCGCGACCTGATCATGAAGGGTTCTGACGCCAGCCGCCTCACCGATGCCGCGCGCCGCAACGGCATGCACCAGTTGCGCGAAGACGGCTGGACGAAAGTGAAGGCGGGCATCACGACGGCGGAAGAAGTCACCAGGGTCACGCAGGAATTCTGATGTCGACAACTTCTTTCCATTACCGCGCTGTCGGCGTCGACGGCAAGCTTCGCACCGGCATCATCGCCGCCGACACCACCACGTCCGTCGCACGCGAACTCCGCCGCCAGGGACTCACACCCGTTTATGTGGGCTCCGAAGAGAAGAAAGCGTTCTCCATCAACCTGCCGTCATTCGGGGGAAATCGCCGCCGCGATGTCCTGTTCTTCACTCAGGAACTCTCCACGCTACTCAACTCGGGCGTGCCACTCGACCGCGCCCTTTCCATCACCAACGAACTCACCACGCACGCCAACTTTCGCGTGATCGTGTCGGAGATTCTTCGTTCCATCAAAGGTGGCAAGTCGCTGGCAGATTCCCTTGCGCTCCACCCGCTCTACTTTTCCGACCTCTTCATCAATATGGTGCGAGCGGGCGAAGCCTCCGGCAGTCTCGGCGGCATCTTCGAGCGCCTCTCCGAATTCGAACGCTCGCGCGATGAACTGCGCGGCTACATCATCTCGTCGATGATCTATCCCGCGCTGCTGGCTACGGTTGGCGCAGCTTCTATTTTTATCCTGATGGATTACGTAGTGCCCCGCTTCGCCAGCATCTTCGATGACGGCCACATGCAGATTCCCGTGCCCACGAAGATCATGCTGGATGTCAGCAAAGTGATACAGGACTGGTCCTGGGTGGTTGCGCTCGTCATCGTGAGCGCCTCTCTGGCTTTCCATTTTTACAAGAAGACGACAGCCGGCAAATTCTGGTGGGACACCACGCGCCTCCGTATACCGCTGCTGGGCGAAGCGCTCCGCAAGGCCGAGACTTCGCGGTTCGCGCGCGCCATGTCCACGCTGGTCGGCAATTCGGTGCCGCTGGTGCAGTCGCTGCACATCTCGGCGGGCATTCTCTATAACAGCCGCATGGCGAACGCCCTGAAGGAAGTAGCCCAGGGAGTCAAGCGCGGCGAAGGAATATCACAACCGCTCGCCCGCACTCACATGTTCCCGGTGCTCGCGTCCCATCTGCTGACCGTAGGCGAGGAAACCGGCAAGCTCGATCTCATGTTCGCCCGCATGGCGGACATCTACGAGGAAGAAACCCGCTCGTCCATCAAGCGCTTTACCTCTGTTTTCGAGCCGCTGGTCATTCTTGTGATGGGCCTGATCGTGGGAGCGCTTGTCCTCAGCATGTTGATCGCGATTACCAGTATTAACGACGTAGCCATATAGGAGCCATATGAACCTCAATCACAAAACGGACGCCCGCGCCGGCGTCACGCTCATCGAAATGCTGGTGGTCGTCACGATCATCGCCCTCTTCGCCGCCGTCGTCGGACCGCGTCTGCTGCATCAGGGCGATAAGGCCCGCGTGACCGCGGCGAGGCAGCAGATCTCGGCCTTCGAACTCGCGCTTGGCCAGTACAAGCTCGATACCGGCACATTTCCGACCACCGAACAGGGGCTCGCCGCCCTGCGCCTGCAGCCGTCCGGGATGGAGCAATGGCACGGACCCTATCTTGAAAAGGACCTGACCAACGACCCCTGGTCGCATCCCTACGTCTACAAGTTCCCTGGTGATCATGGCGACGAGCCCGACATTATCAGCTACGGAGCCGACGGCCAGCCAGGCGGCACGGATCTGAACGCCGACGTTGACAGCTGGAAATAGGCGGAAATCGAAATGAAAGAGTCTTGCGCCATCCCGGGACACGCGGCGATAGCCCCGTCTTTACGGGGCAGCAAATCGCGCATGACTCGCGGCGTCATGCTGTCCCAATGTGGGGCAGGCGGAACCGCCTGCCCATGGTCGAGCGAAGCTCGACTGCACCATGAGACAAGACCGCAGAAACTCGAGCTTCGCTCGACAGAAGGCAGGCGGAACCGCCTGCCCCACACGCGCGGCGTCACCCTGCTCGAAATGCTGATCGTGATCGCCATTATCGGGACCATCGTCGCCATCTCGTTCCCCTCCCTCACGTCAGGCCTGGCCGGCGTGCGTCTGGCCTCCGCGTCAAGTCAGGTCGCAAGCTTTCTCACGTCATCCATGAATACCGTCGAACGCCATGAACAACCCGCGGTCATCATGGTTTCGCCAAAAGAGAACCGTCTGGACGTTTTCACCGCGGCCTCCGGAGAAAAACCTTCCGGCACCTACCTGCCGCCCTCCGGCATATCCTTTGAAGGCGACGAACCGCATCGCTATCTGCTCTTCCCCGGCGGCGCATTCCCGCGCATCTCGCTCGTGCTTCGCAATGACAGAGGCTCGCGGCGTTCCGTTGAGATCGATCCCATCACCGCGGTTCCACAAGTACGCCGCATTGAGGACGCACAGCGATGACTCGTAATCCGCGCGCCGGTTTCACGCTGCTCGAAGTCCTCGTCGCCACGGTCATCATGGGTGTCGCCGTGACCGCTCTCATTGTGGGACTCACCCAATCCGTGAAAAACGCCAACCGCCTCGCGGATTACGATCGCGCCGTCATGCTGGCCCGCACGAAGATGAACGACCTGATCCTCAACGTGGATTTACCGCTCGATGGCAGCGTGGATGGCGACTTCGCCAAAGATCAGACCAGCGGTATGCCAGCCGGCTGGAAGGCGGAATTGAAACCGTACGACGTGCCCCCGAATGCCGGACCCGGCACCGTCGTCCTGCAACAGATCGCTCTCGAAGTCTGGTGGGAACCCGCGACGGGAGGCCGTCGCACCATGAACCTCGAAAGCTACCGGCAGGCGCCAATCCCCATTCCACCCGTGCAGGCGGGGCTCAACTAATGGCTCGGGCTTCCCATCCGCGCGCCGGCGTCACGCTGATCGAGATCCTCATCGCGATCTCACTGCTGAGTTTCCTCTCCATCGGCATATTGATCTCCATGCGCATTGGCTTCAACACTATGCAGAAGGTGGATACGAGGCTCGTCAGCAACCGGCGCGTCTCCTATGCGCGCCGGATCGTCGAGAATGAGATCGCAGGCTACATCTCTACCCTCGCGGACTGGCTTCCGCATACACCGAAATACCAGACGATCCCCTTCGGCCAGTGGGAACCTCAGTCCATGCGCTTCGTCACTTCCTACTCGTTGCAGGACGCGTGGCGTGGCAAGCCCCAAATCCTCGCCCTGCAGGTCATTCCCGGCGAAGATGGCAACGGCGTTCGCCTGATCATGAATGAAACGCCCTACACCGACGCCGCTGAGGCTGGACAGACCATTGCTGCCATCGATCCGGACGGATCGGTTCACTTCGCGCCGATCGCGGCGGGCTCCCAGTCCTTCGTCCTGGCCGACCGGCTCGCCTATTGCCGCTTTTCTTACCTCGAACCCGAGCCCACACCTCCGTTTCGGCTCTGGCGGCCGGATTGGGTATTGACTCAGAAACTGCCGCTGGGCATCCGCATCGATATGGCGCCGCTCGATACTTCGCCGGCGGATCTGCATGTTTCCACCATCACCGCGCCGCTGAACGTCGACCAGACACCGGGCTTCAACTATGCGGACACACTCTAAAGGCTCCGCACTCCTCACTGTTCTTTGGCTCACCGCAGCCCTGTCCGCGATCGGCCTCGCGGTTGCGAACAACGTGCGCGGCGAAACCGAGCGCACTTCCACCGGGGTCGATGACGTCAAGTCGTACTTCATCGCACGCGGCGCCATTGAACAGGCCGCGCTGCACATCTTGTGGAGTGGGTACGTCGATGCCGGCGGCCAGCCACTCTACTATCGGGCCGGCCAGCCTGTTATGAATCTGGACTTCCCGGATGCTCAGGTCACCGTAGATATCATCCCCGAAACGTCTAAACTGAACCCGAATTCCATCCCGCCGCAAGAGCTTCTGCGCCTCCTCGCAGGCCTCGGAGTGCCGATCGACCGCGCAACTGAAATTACGTCGGCCCTCATAGACTGGCGGACTCCGGCTAATCCTCTCCAACCCAGCCCTTTCGACGCCTTTTATCTCAGTCAGACTCCGTCTTTTTTGCCCCGTCATGCGTCATTTCAGGAGAACGAGGAACTTTTGCAGATTGAAGGCATGACACCCGGCTTGTACTACGGCGAATCGCTCGACAATTCGCGGGCGGGCCTGCGCGATTGCCTGTCGGTCTTTGGCAGCGGCTCTGCGGTCGATGTAAATTGGGCCCAGCCAGCCACATTGCTGGCCGTCGGGCTGAGCCCGGATGACGTGAGTGCCATCGTGCAGCGCCGCACGATTCGCCCGATCTTCGATTACAGAGAAGTGGCCGAATTGCAGCAGGCGCTCGGTCCATTCGGTCAGCGGCTGACCCTCGGCGGCCACAGTATGTACACCCTTCGCGCGACGGCTCGCATGAAACAGGCGGACGGGAAGCTTTCCGACCTGCGCAGGACGTTGGCTGCTCTCGTGCAGTTCGACCCGCCTGGCAACAGCAGAAAGAAGCCTGTGGGATTTCAGGTCATTCGCTGGTTTGACAGAACGTGAACTGGCCGAAATGACAGCTCCCGAAATCATTACCGCGCCACCCGCGACAACCGACCCCTCCGCGGGCGCACCGGCGCCGCTCTCCCTGTGGCGTCGAGTGCGCAATGTCGGAACGGGATTCGGCGTCGTGATTGCCAACGGCGAACTGGAAGCCACGGTGGTGCGGTCCAGACCCTCGGGGTCCGTGGTCGTAGCCTCCACAACGATTCGAAACTTTGCCTCCAGGCAGGCCGCTGAATGGGGTTCGGACCTGCTGCGGTTTCTTGCCGAGACCGCCGAGCCGCACCTGGCCGCCACGGTGGTGCTGCCACGCGAGGAAGTCATCGTCCGCACGGTGCGTCTGGCCGGCGTCTCCGAAAAGGACACCGCGTCTGCTGTCGAACTGCAACTCGATACGCTCCATCCCTGGGATGAAGAAGAGGTCGAGTGGTCCTGGGGACGCGTGAGTCCGTCGGATGTGCTGGTCGGCGTGGTGCGCCGCTCGACGCTCAGTCACTACGAAACTTTGTTCTCGGAAGCGGGCATTCCGATGGCGGCCGCTACTTTCTCCTCGGCCGTGATTCATGCCGCGTTGCGTCTGCAACGGGCGGTGCCCGCTTCCATTTTTTGTTACATGACGCCGGGTCCGGGGCGCATCGAAGTTTACGGCGAGAGCGAAGCGAAGCCCTGTTATTCGGCTGGCTTTGCGCTGTCTTTGGAACGCGCGCTCGCTCTGGCTCGCGCGGAACTGCGGCTCCCGCCCGAACAGCCGGCGCTCGAATTAAACGAGGCACTGGGCGCATTCTCCACCGGCTCACCGCTTGCCTGCGCGGCGGCGCTGGCCGCTTCAGCACCGCTCTCGGTGAAGTTCGTTAACCTGTTGCCCGCCGCGCGCCGCGCCTCGCATGCGCGCACCCGTTATCTGGTGCCGGCCGCGCTCGCGGCATTACTTGTGATCGCCCTGCTTGCGGTATTCGTCCTGTTTCCGATTCTCAATGAACACCGGTACGTGAGAGACCTGACTGCAGAAGAAGTCCGCCTGCAACAGCCGGCGCTGCGGGTGCAGTCGATCGACAAGACGCTCGCGGCGCACCGCGCGCGGATCGCGGCGCTCGACGATTTCCGCCGCCGTCCGCAAGCGGATCTCGATCTTCTCAATGAGTTGGTCCGGCTCCTGCCCGAACAGGTCTGGACCAATACCATTGAGATCCATCCCGATTCCATCACGATTGCGGGAGAGGCGGACCAGGCCGAACCCCTGCTGAAATTACTGAACTCCTCACCGCTGCTCGAGAAGTCGGAATTCGAGATAGCCGTGACGCGTAACGGCACCACGGACCAGTTCCGCATCAAGAGCATGCGACGCGGGCGAACCGGGAGAAACACTCCATGACAATCGCCCCGCGCGAACGCAAGGCGCTGCTCATTCTGGGCGCTGCTATCGGCGCTTACCTTCTCCTGCAGTTTGTGATTCTTCCGGACAGCAGCACGTCCACCGTTCAGGTGGCTGCTCTCAGCTCTGACCAATTGCGCCAGCGTGTGGCGCAGCTTCGCCAGACCGCTGCTGCCCTGCCGGTTCGGGAAGCTTTGCTGAAGCAGAGCGACGCGGACCTGGCGGATCGCGAACGGGGCATCATTCAGGCCGGCACTGCGGCCGAAGCGCAGTCGGAACTGCTCCTGACTGCCCAGCGAGTCGGTAACGCCAACGACCTCGATGTTCGCAGCGGCGAACTCGCTCCGCCTAAAGCGTTCGGCGAGTACGGTATTGTCTACGCCACCGTCACGTTCGACTGCCACGTCGAACAGTTGCTCAACTTCCTGGCCGATCTGACGCGTGAGCAGGAACTGATCGTGCCCTCGGAAGAACGTATTACGTCGGGTAATCCCAAAGACAAGATGATGACGGTCCGGATGGTACTCGCGGGCATCGTCGCAAAGAAGCTGATTCCGGAAAAGAAAGGCCTGGGAGCATTCTGATGGCGACCAAAACAAAACTGATCGCGCTGAATGCGGGCCTGGGACTGGGCCTGCTGCTGATCGCGTGGCAGGGGCGCGTGAGATGGAACGAAGCGCAGGCCGAGCGGCGCGCCAATCTCAATGTCCCGATCAAACACGTGACTCCGCCGCCCATGACTCCGGCGCAGAAGCCGGAAGCAGTACAGGCGGCTAAATATGCCGACGTCGCCACGAAGAACCTGTTTTCAAAGGATCGTAATCCGACTGTAGTCGTGGATGCGCCAAAGGTAGAGCCGCCAAAGGTCATGCCGCCGCTGCCGGTTGTCTATGGAGTGATGGGTATGCCCAGCGGGATCAAAGCCATCATGGCGGAACACTCGGGAGCACAGAGCAGGTCGGTCCACGCGGGAGATTCCGTCGGCGAATTTAAGATCCTCGCTCTGGATTTGCGGAAGGTGACTTTCGAATGGAATGGCAAGGAACTGGAGCGTAATCTCGACGATCTGGCGGATCGTTCCGGCGCAGCGCCAAACTCCGCCTCGGCAGCTACATCGACCGGTCCGGCCGTACCTGCTCCGGCGGCGTCCGCCGCCGCCCATCCGACATCGACCGCTTTGGGCGCGGAATCCGGGACATCGGATGCACCTTCGCGCACCTGCACATCGGGTGACAATTCACCGGTCGGGACGGTGGTCGATGGCTATAAAAAAACAGGGGTCGCCTCCCCCTTCGGAGTGATGGGGTGCAGTTGGGTTCAAAACAAGTAGTTACGCAAAGCACGTAGTCATGAAAGAGACCAAATGAAAAACGCACTCACCATCTTAATGCTGGCAGCCTTTGGCCTGGCGGCGCAGGCTCCGGCAAGCACCGGAGCAAAGACTTCGAAAGCGGTGAAGAAGACCACCGCCGTGCAGCCCGTGACGATTCCCGCAGACGCCATCGCGACTCCGAATGGTTCGTACTCCTGGACGGATAAACAGGGGAAGAGATGGCTTTTCACGAAGACGCCGTTCGGCATTATGAAGTCCGAAGCGCAACCCACCACCGGAGATTCCACGCCCGTGACAGGCGTTAAGGCCATTGACGCCGGCGACAAGGTCCGCTTCGAAACGGCTACACCCTTCGGCGTTATCACGCGCGAGAAAAACAAGACCGATCTGACGGATGAGGAACGCAGCCTCTACGACAGCCAGCACCCCGCTCAGAACGCGAAGCAGGACTAACAATGATCAAGACTTCAGCAGGCAGCTTCAGAAAAGCAGGTGCGGCGGTTCTATGCGCCTTCGCGTTTATCGCCTACGCGCAGGCGCCGCCCGCTACACAGCCGGCTCCAGCGGCGCCCACTCCCTCACCAGCCGCCCAACCCGAACCCCAGGGAGCCGTCGTTGGCGGCATCAACTTCAAGAACGGCGCGCCACTGCTGGATGTGATCGATCAATTTGCCCAGGAATTGAAACTGACCTACATCCTGGCACCCGAGATTTCGCGCACCGCTACCGTCGTCATGAATACATACGGCGTTGTCCGCGATCTGGACCTGCGCCAGCTCCTTGAAACCATCCTCCGCATGAACAACCTGGCGATGGTGCAGGTGGGCAACATCTATCGCATCGTGCCCATCGCTAACATCGCGAGACTGCCGATTACACCTGTTACGCAGCCCGATGCCGACAAGTTTGCCGACGACGATCATCTGGTTCTCAACCTGGTATTCCTGCACTACATGACTTCGTCCGAAATGCAGAAAATCCTCGATCCTTTCAAGGGCGAAGGAGCTCAGATAACCTCATACGATCCGGCGAACCTTCTCATCATTCTGGATAACAGCCGAAATATGCGCCGCACGCTGGGCCTGATTAACATGTTCGACAGCGAGACCTTCGCGGGACAACGGGTTCGCACCTTCGAAGTCAAAAACGGACGGCCCAGCGATATTAAGAAAGACCTGGACGACGTATTCAAAGCGTATTCGCTCTCCACCGGAACCAAGGGCGGAGGTGCTGTGCAGTTTGTGGCGCTCGACCGTATCAACGAAATTCTGGCGGTCGCCCCGAATCCAGGAGTCTTCACCGAAGTGGAATCCTGGCTGGCGAAGTTCGATATCCCTGCCAAGGTCACTGCGGGCTCGGTCGAAAACAACCTTTACTCCCTCAAATACCAGCGCGCGGAAGTGGTCGGCATGGCGGTCGGACAGCTCTACGGCATCCCGGTCAATAACGCGCTTTCGAGCCTCTATGCGATGTCAGCCGGCAGCTCTACGTATCCGGCAGCGGGCGGCGTTGGAGGGGCTAACGGCATGGGCGGTGCGGGCGGTTCTTCCATGTATGGCGGACAGCAATATGGAGGACAGCAATACGGCGGCCAGCAATATGGCGGCGCCTACGGAACCGCGTATGGAGGTACCCAGTATGGCGGAGGTGCGCAGCAGCCGCAGTATGCTCCGGTCACACCTTTCACGGCGTCTGCGCCGACAGGAACGGGCACCGCAGGCGCCGGCACGACCGGTACACCTGGCGCTCCGGCGGACCAGACCGGAACGTATCTGGGTGCGTCGGGATTGGGAATCGATGTGCCCGGCAGGCCGCGCATCGTCCCCAATCCGTTCGACAACACACTCCTGGTTCGAAGCACACCGGAACAATGGGAAGAGATCAAACACTTTGTCGATAAACTCGACTTGCCCCCGCGACAGGTTCTGATTGAGGCGAAGATCTACGAAGTCGATCTCACGGGAGCAATGACGGCGGGCGTCGAGTCGTATCTGCAAGCCAAATCCGGCGTCTCACATCAGCTGCTTGGCTCCAACACGAACGGCGCCAGCGGAGCACAATTTCTGCTTTCAGCCGGCACGATGGTCGGCCAGGCGCGGGAATTGCTGGCAACGCTGCAGGCGAACGAACTGGCGACGAAGGCCAAGGTCCTGTCGTCGCCTTCGATAATCGCCACCGACAGCATTCCCGCATCCATCGTGGTCGGAGATTCCGTCCCGACGCTCAGTTCGCAGAGCGTCAACCCCGGCATCACATCCGGCGGAAACTCGCTGTTCACCAACACGGTCAGCAACGTCAGCACCGGCACCGGCCTCAACATCCTGGCACGCGTCAACCCCAGCGGCGTGGTGACGATGGTCATTAATCAGACCGTCACATCACCCACTTCCACGACCACCAGCACCATCGATTCGCCGTCTTTCTCGCAGCGCAATCTGAGCACTCAGGTCACTGTGGACGACGGCGACATGATCGCGATCGGCGGCATCATCGACGAGAGCACAACCGAATCCACCTCGGGCATCCCTTACCTCGATCGCATCCCTGGACTGGGCTTCTTATTCGGTACGAAGTCCACATCGAAACAGCGCACTGAGCTGATTGTCTTCCTGACTCCGCACGTCATCTACGATACGCACCACATTTCAGACGCTACGGAAGAACTGAAGGAGCAGATGAAGGGCCTCACGAAAATCATGAAGCAGAATCCCTGAGCGGGCGTGACGAGACGATGAATTCGGACCGAAACTACGGGTTCGACGCGCCGCCGGCCATGATCGCGATGGCGGTCACTATAGCCACGCCGATGCCGCCGGTCAGCAGCCAAAAGCCAATGTTCTTCAGGCGTTTGCGCTGCTGATACGTCTCCTTCTTCGACTTTTTACCCGAACGACGGCGACGACGTGGCGGTTCCGCCGCAGTCTCGGCAACAGTGTTTTCCATTACAATCCGATCAACAGATACAATATCACTTAACTTTCAGCTATGAGTAAATCGGTATCGGATTCAGCCCCTGGCGCTGTTGAAAACGTCCAGTGGACGCTGATCCGGGGCGCCCGCCAACTGCTGACGTTGCGTGGCGCCAGCGGACCCCGCCGAGGGTCCGATACGGCAAATCTCAGTATAATCCCGGACGGCGCGGTTCTGATCCGCGACGGGGTGATCGAGGAAGTAGGAACCACGCGCCGGCTCGATAACCTTGTTCCCGCGCGGCTGGCCAGGGAGTTCGATGCAGCGGGCAAAGTCGTGATGCCCGCCTTTGTGGACCCCGATATTGCGATAGCCTCCCCTGCGAGAAGCGGGGACAGAGACGTCGGGGAGGCCGATATCCGGCGTATGTCCAGACGGCGCCTCGAAGGCCAGGCTGCCATCATCGCGGCCGATCTGGCACGCTATGGCGTGCTGACCATCGGCACCCACACGCTGTCGGCGCCGGATCTTCAGAATACGCTGAAGGCTCTGCGGCTTCATCAGGCCATGCAATCGAAGCCTTTGCGGCTTCGTTCCATTTTCAGCCCTCCGTGCGGTGCGGGCGGCGGGTTCGCCGAACAGGATGACGATCATGGCCGGCGCATCAGCGAGACCTGGATGCCTGCGATCTTCCGGAAAAAGCTGGCGTCTCTTCTGGAAATCGGCGCGACTGCCGGACGGATCGCCGATGCCCGCGCGATCGCTTCCGCGGCGGCGGTCGCAGGCTTCAATATATGATTCCGGATAGCCGGGCCAACTACTTCCGACCTGCTCGAACTGGCATACTCGGCAGGAGCTGTCGCGCTGATCGGCCAGATTCCGCAGAACAGCGATGCCACGCGAGCGCTGGGCGATGTTGGTTGCGTCCATATCGCGCTCGGTACGGCCATACTTTCGGGCGACCGCGTCCTGCATCGGAGCGCGATTGACGACGGGACTCCCATCGCCATGGCTTCCGGCTACGAACGAGATGGCACAGCATCCATGAATCCGCAGTATCTGCTGTACATGGCATGCCGGTATCTCGGGCTGACAATCGAGGAAGCGATAGTCGCCACGACATACAATGCCGCGTGTTCGCTGCGGCTGTCACACGTAACGGGATCTCTCGGGTGCGGAAAGTCGGCCGATATCTGCGTGATGGATGTGGACGATTACCACGAACTGGCGCGCCGCCCTGGCCATCACGACATCTCGATGGTCATGCGGGCAGGTAAGATCGTCTATCGCCGCCCGCACCTGACGCTCGACTGAAAGGGCGCTCGCCGGATGAACCGGTCACCTGGCCGGTGGACGCGCTGCGATAGCGGCGCGAACGGCGGAGAGTGTGGGCTTAGGAGCGCTGGCGGGCTTAGTTCCCGGATGGTTTTTCGATGTGGTCAATCACCAGCACGTCGATCGGTTCTTTTTTCGCCTGTAGCTTCAAACCGAGCCGCGCCGGTATGTCCGTGAACACGGAAGGAGGTGCGTCAGTATCTGTTATGTCCGCCGCTCCGCTCACGCTGCCGTGCGCTGCCAAACGGGAGTGGTTTTCCGCCGCCAGCCTGAAATTATAGAGACCCTTGAGACCCGTCTCGTCGATCACGGGCCGATCCAGGAAAAGGCTTAATCTTATGACCAGGTATTCCATAGACTCGTGCTCGTATACGGTTTCCCGGCCATCGGGGCTCGATACGACGTTGTTGGGGCCTCTGCCCGTCGCCTCCTGGAGCTTTGGTCCTTTCCCGGTCACAACGAGGGCGTAAATCAGCATCGGCCTTGCCTCGCGATGAATGACGAGCCCGAAACGCTCGGCGAGCAGTGTCTGCGTCATCAGAAGGATTTTATCTTTGGGAGCCCGGCCTGCCGCTCTGGCGCTGATCGTGTAGCGCGCGGTATTGATCCACGCAGGGCCGATCAGTTGGTGAGGCCGCACGGCGTAGGCGCGCCGGATGAATTCGAACAGCGTCACCCTGCCGAAGTCGATACTCTCAGCATCGACGTGCGAGTAGCCTCCTCCGTGCAACGTCATGTCCGCAGGTTTGACGGAGGCAACTTCGAAGGCCGGCGATTGCGCGGTGAGGGAGAGAGGCAGAGGGACACAGAGGCACAGGGCGATCAGGAGATTCTTCATTGCGGGTCTTCCGGATAGCGTGATTTTCCCATATCTCGGCAATGATAGCAGGATGAAGGACGCACGCGGAACCGATTCCCGCCAGACTCGTACCCGCAGTGGTCTGCGTCGGAAATCCCATCGGTTTTGCAGTCTGGTGTGGGGCAGGCGCTTTCGCCCAATACCACTTAAATTTTCATTGGGAGGAAGGAGCAGGTGGTAACTGCTTAGATGAGAAGCGATTACGGATATTGGCGTTGAAGAAGATTCCTTTGGATTCA